>Ga0153916_10003815_pt1 | contig 11281 bp, 6 predicted proteins | sample Opewatmetagenome_FD_109642 | JGI IMG/M metagenome (GOLD analysis project Ga0153916, IMG submission 109642) | Freshwater wetland microbial communities from Ohio, USA - Open water 3 Core 3 Depth 4 metaG | ecosystem: Environmental > Aquatic > Freshwater > Wetlands | place: USA: Ohio, Lake Erie, Old...
TGGAGGGGGAAAGCTGCGCTTCCCCCCTTCCAACGTTCGCTTCGCTCCCTGCCTCCCCTTCTCGGACTCCGTCCTGCGACCAAGAGGGCCGTCCCCCTTGGAACCCCCGCTGCTTTGCTTCCGCAAATCAGCAAACTCGCTTCAGTCGAGAAACCGTGCCCGCTCAGTCGTCCACTGACTTCCTCGCCCGTACCCCTCACCTTGAGGGAATGAAGCTCAGAGATTTGAACGGGCGAGCGCAATGCCTCCCATTCTTAGTTTTAGTTTGAGTTAGGAGGGAAGTGAATGAATTCAATAGGAAATTATAAGAAAAGACGATGGGTGAGATTCCAGGTTTCTCTTGGGCTCGTTCTGGTCCTCGTTTCGGCCTGCGCCCAAAAGCCGGAGTGGCTGGCCAAGAACGAGAGGCTGATCAGCGAGAAAAACCTTTCGGGCCGGGCGCGGACGGACATCCCGAAGGTTAAGCTGGCCTCCAACCTCGAGCCCGGCGTCGTTATGAGCATGGCCAGACTTCCGGAGGTTGAAATCGCAGCGGGAGTCAAGGCCAAATTCTACTGGGGAAAAGGTAACCTGGTCTCCTGGCTAAAACTCGAGGCGGGTGCGGAGATTCCCACCGAGGTGCTGCCGGGGGAGAGGATCATGGTGGTAATGAAGGGGACTGTTGATCAGCTCATCGACGGGAGCGCAGTGACCATGACGGCAGTGCCCGCTGAAGTGCCCGACGGGATCCACGGCGGGACCCAGAGGAACGATTTTGTCTACCTCGAAAAGGGCGCCAAGAGCGGAGTCAAAGCCGGAGCCGAGGGTGCGGAAATCTTGGAGGTCTATTGGCCGCCGCGGCTAGATTACCTCGCTAAAGCCGGGGTCCAGAGTCTTCCGGCCAGCATCAAGGCGGGGAGCTTTCCCCTCGAGCCGACCGTGAAGCCCGGCGTCGTCCAGATACTCCAGGACGTGCAGCTCACCGAGCTCAGCCCGGGCGCCAACTCGAGACTCCTCGCCGGGCGGGGAGCACAGCTCAGTTTCCTGCGGATGAACCCGGCCGCAACTTTTCCCGACCACATCCACCCCGAGGAGCAGCTCATGATCGTCCTCCGGGGTTCGATCGAGGAGGTCATCCTGGATGGAACCGCGGCGATGCAGAGAGACGACATCCTGCTCCTTCCCGGCGATATGGTCCATGGAGGCAAAGTCGGCGAGCTCGGCTGCGACGTCCTCGATGTTTTCTGGCCGCCCCGGCCAGACTACGCCGAGAAGATGGCTGCACGACTGGCCGCCTATCACGCCATCATCCCCGAGGAGTCGCGGGTCGAGTTGGTCGCGGATGGGGCGACACAGGGGCCTGGGATGACCTTTACGGAGGGGCCGAAGTGGCTGAACGGCAAGCTCTACCTCTCGAGCATGTATTTTGAGCAGAATTGGACGGGCGACCCGAAGCGGAGCGCCATTGTCGAAATGGACCCGGACGGGACATACCGTTACATCTCGCACGGTCAGATGCAATCCAACGGGCTCATGCCGCTTGCGTCCGGCAATCTGGCCGTCTGTGATATGTTCGGTCACCGGATCGTCGAGATGACCACCCATGGGACGGTAGTGCGGACGCTGGCAGCGAGCTGTGAGGGAAAGGCGATCGACGGACCGAACGACCTGGTCGTAGATGCGAAAGGAGGGATCTACTTTACCGATCCCCAGTTCACCCCGGACGCCAGGAAGAGCCAGCCGGGAAGGGCCGTCTACTACCGGACGCCGGAAGGAAAGGTTATCCGGGTGATCGAGCCTAACGTCTTCGCCATGCCCAACGGTGTCCTCCTCAGTCCGGATGGGAAGACGCTCTACATCAACAACACCTACGATAGTGAGACCTTCTGGAATGTGGACACCGACAAAGACAATTTCGTCTGGGCGTATGACGTGAATGAAGACGGGACGCTTGGGAATGAGCGGAAGTTTGCCGAACTGCAGCTCACGGCGGATGTCCTGGACCGGAAGGGAAGGAGCACGAGCGCCGACGGCATGACGATCGACGAGCCAGGCAACATCTACGTGGCCACCTACGCCGGCCTGCAGATATTCAACAGCCGGGGCGAGTTCATCGGTATCATCAACCTTCCAGTCTTTCCGGTGAGCTGCTGCTTTGGCGGCGAAGACATGAAAATCCTTTACATCGTGGGCTACAGCAAGGTTTATCGCGTCCGGACCAACGTACGAGGCTGCCAATATCCGCCCCGATGAATGAATTATGACGGGGGAGGAGAAAGAGGAGGGGAAACGAGGAGGAGGCATGAGGAAAATGACCTTCAGCCGGCGGGGATTCATGAAGATGGGCCTCGGGGCGCTGGGGGGCCTCGCGCTCGGCCGCACTCCGGCCGGCCGGGCCGCTGAGCTTCTCGCTGGATTCCCTCAAACTCATGCCGCCTCGCAGCTCTTTGCCAAAGTCAGCTCAACGTCGCAGGTCAGCTTGTTCAAAGGGGAAGACCGTTACAATAATGTTACCCAGTCCCTCAAGGCCCTTGAGAGCGAAATCCTGAGCTCCATCGGGAACAAGCAGATCCTGCTCAAGCCCAACGTCGTGCTGGCCGACAACCCAATCGCCGTCACCCACGTCGATGCCGTTCGAGCCATCCTCGATTTTCTGACTCCGCACACCAAAAAGAAGATCATCATCGGCGAAGGCGGACACCACAAGACCTTCGACGGCTATAAGAACGCCGGCTATCTCGAGCTCGAGAAAAGCTACAACGCCACGCTGGTGGATTTGAACCAGGACTCGTTTGAATACCGCTATGTCTTCGGCGTCGAGCACAACCCGCTTCCCGTGCGCATTAGCTCGACCTGTCTGGACCCCAACGTTTACATCATCTCCGCCGCCCAGATGAAGACGCACAACTATGTCCTGGTTACCCTGTCGCTCAAGAACCTCCTCCTCGGCTGCCCGATCAAGGACGACAAGAGCAACGATAAAGCCCTTTTCCACACGGCCCCCACTGCAGTGAACGACCTCTGCCATTTCAACATGTTTCACATCGCTCAAGACGTATTCCCCGACCTGGCTGTGATCGACGGGTTCGAAGCTATGGAAGGGAACGGCCCGGCCTGGGGAACGGCCAAGCCGGCTCACGTCGCTCTGGCCAGCCTCGATGCCGTGGCGGCCGACACAGTGGCGACGAAGATCATGGGTTTCGACCCCAGACGCGTCCTCTACTTGGCATCGATGAACGAGGCTGGCATGGGCCAAGGGGACCTGGAGAAAATTACCATCAGCGGCACCCCGCTTGAGCAGTGTCTGTACAAGTTCAAGCCGAACGAAAATATGGCCGAGGTCTACGGGCTGCAGTAATGCTCGGCGCGGTTGTCGTCATCGCTCTCTCCGGCCTGGCGGCCGCCAGCATGAGCCAAGCCCAGTTCAAGAGATACTCCTTCACGCTGTGGGTCTTCGTCTTCGTGGCGGCCTCGATGTTTTTCCCTGCAGGCTTCGGAAGCTGGTTCGGGGCAGACCTCAAGATCCTGATCGTGCCGCTCATCCAGGTTATCACCTTTGGCATGGGCACGACCCTCAGTGCCCAGGATTTCGGCCGCGTCTTCACCATGCCCTGGCCGGTCTTCATCGGCATGTTCCTCCAATATACGATCATGCCGTTCGTGGGATTCGGGATCGCCACACTCCTCCAGTTTGAACCCGAGGTTGCCGCCGGTATCGTGCTGATCGGTTCGGTGCCGGGAGGCGTCGCCTCGAACTTGATCAACTACCTGGCGGGCGCGAACGTCGCACTTTCCGTGACCATGACTGCCGTCTCCACTCTGATCTCGCCCGTTCTGACGCCCTTCTGGATGAAGGTCCTAGCCGGCCGGATGATCCCGTTCGGCTTCCTTAAGATGATGCTGGAAATCATCAACATGATCATCGTTCCGATTGTTGCCGGCCTCGCCGCCAACAGGATTCTTTACAGCCGGAAGAGTTGGGCCGGCCGGGCCGCCATCCTCGAGGCCATCGCCGCCGGATGCTTAGTTCTGGCCGCGGCGGTTTTATTCTGGAACATGGCGTTGCTTGGACCCTTGGCCCAAATGAAAGGCGGCCTGCTCGTCGGGCTGGGTTTGATCGGCCTGGTGGCGCTCGCCAAACTCGTCATGAAGTATGTCATCAAAGGTCCCGAGAACTGGATGGACAAGGCTCTCCCGGTCGTGTCTATGGCCGGGATTTGCCTGATCATCGCGATCATTACTGCCCGTTCTCGGGACCAGCTTCTCACTTCCGGGCTGCTTCTCATCTTCGCCGCCATGCTTCACAACGCGACCGGCTACTTCCTCGGCTACTGGGGTTCCCGGGCCTTCCGGCTCAACGAGATCGATAGCCGGACCGTCGCCGTCGAGGTGGGGATGCAGAACGGCGGGATGGCCACCGGGATAGCCATGGAAGTCCTGAAGAGCGCGAAGGCCGCCCTCGCCCCGGCCATCTTTGGCCCCTGGATGAATATCTCCGGATCAATCCTAGCGTCCTGGTGGCGCCGGAGGCCCCCCACGGCCCGCTCACTCTGACCGAATCCACCCGGGCGCTTTCTTCCGTCTACTCAAGTCCGATGCTCATTTTTCAGGTCCAAGAGGTCTGTAGAGACTGTCCCGAAAGGGCCGCTCCCGCAGCAACACACCTTGCAGAAAACGGAAGCTGTCGGCCAGGTAGCCCTCATAGCCACTCGGCTTTCCGTCCCAGGTCGTCCAGTCGATTCCCTGCCCGCCGGCGTCCTGGACGCCGTTCTGGAACTCGCCCCGCATCTGGCGTTCGAGCATTGCCCGCAGCACTCGATCGGCCCGCTCCGGCTGGTCGAGAACATAGTGGGCGGCCAGAAAATGAAGGACCTGGCCGGCGGTGATGCCGCCGTTCATGTACTGGCCGAAGGTATCGGTCCCGTCTTCACACTGGGGGATCCCCATCGCATCCGGAAGAAGATAGTCGCTGCGCCGCACAGGGACAAGCATCGGCGGTATCCCTAGGTCAAAGCGTTTGAAACCGACCTCGTCGAGCTTTTCCCAGAGCCGGTTGAGTATCTGAAGGCCGAGGCCGGGCTCGACCAAGCCGTATTCAATGGCCAGCCCATTGAGGGTGGGGGAGGCGTAATCGTGAAGCTCGCCGTCCCGGCTCTTCCACCAGGCCAGCCAGCCGGTCTTGGGATTGTAGAGGGTTCGGCTATAGGCCGACTTGAGCCTGTCCGCGAGTTTCGCATAGACTCCTTGTTTATCAGTCCTTCCCAATTTCTTTTCGAGGTCGGCGAGGCATCGCCAGGCTCGATAGGTCAAGGCATTCGTATAGCCGTCTTTATGGCCGCAGTTGAGGGCGTCCCACCAGGCGCAGGAGCGGTTGGGCTGGAGGAGGGCGCCCCGGTTACCACTCTGGGTCGCTTCGACCAGGCCATCGCGGTCTATGTCCCGGCTGGCCAGGAAGTCCGCGACCATTTCGAGCTGATCAATCCGTTTTTCCAGCCAGCCGGTGTCTCCCGCAGACTCGACATAGTCCCAAGCGGCGATGAGCGGGGAGGCATTGGCGTCAAGGAAATTCCCGTAGTCCCAGTAGCCGGTGATTTCGCCCGTCAGGCGGCCTTGGGCGTCGCTCCGCATCCGTTTGTCAAGCCAGTAATCGATTGTTCCCCGGACGAGTGTTGCAAGCGATATTCCTTCGGCTACCACGGGCATCCAATATGCTTGGTCGGCATAGAACCAAAGCGAGCAGCTCGCCGGGTCGCTGATGACATTGTTTCCTAGGATTCCGGGAGGCGCGCTGAACGGCTTGGCCTGGTCTCCCCAGCGGGCGCAGGGCTGAAGAGCGTTGAGCCAGCCGCGTCTCGCCGTGAACCACAGATCGCTTGCCTTGAGTCCGGCGGGAGGAGAAAGGACGAGCGGCTCCAGAATGAGAACAACGCTCCTCGCCAAGGAAATTTCCGGGAGCTCGAGGGTGATATCGACAATCTTTTTCTCCCGGCTCCCTTCGATCCAGCCTCGGACGGAGCGGCCCTCTTCCTCACGGAGCAGCATAGGTCCGAAGTCAGGCGCATTGATGACAGCCGGCAAGACGAAAACGCCGTCATTCTGCCAGACGCTCGGCAGGACTGAGGTTGGGGTGACTTTGGGGTCGAAGGAAAAAGTTAGGCGGGCTGAAGCGACATCCCCTTTGCTCACACTTGTGGCGAGCCTTAAGTTCCCGTTGCCGGGCTCTATCTCCCAGGTGAGCCGCGCCCTGCCCGCCCTCAGATCATAACGAACGATTCCACTTTTAACCCGACGTTTGGCCATCTTCATTTCCTGCCAAGTCCCAGCCGTCTGGACTTGAATAATTGCCCCGGGATCCGGCCGGAGAAGGTTGGTCCCTACTCGGTCGCCTCCTTCCGTGTCCCAGCTCAGGGATGTTACTGCGGGCCGGTCGGAGGCTGTCTCTACGGCCAGGACTGGCTTTCCCTCGTAGACGGGAAGCTTTTCGAACCAGCGCAGCTTGGTCGGGAATTGCTTGCGCCAATTAAAAAGCGCTAGGACCTTCTGTCTCATCTCCGCGGACATCTCCGCGAACCCGATGTCGTCGCCGTACCCGTTGGAGATGGCCACGGCGGCCTGGTAGTTGCGGACGCCGAATTCGGTGTAGTCCCATCTCGAGACCGGGCTCCAATTGCAGGACCAAAGGACGTTGCGGTAGTTGGGGATTGTTCCGTAGGACCACGATTCCGGGGCGCAGTGCGTGTCCTGGTAGGTGCCGTCGGCGACGAGCGCATAGGGCGGTTTGGTTATCCATCGGTTGACGCCGATGCAGTCGGAGGCCAGAAAAGCCACCTCACGGCCGGCGCTCTGATTGAAGGCCCGGACTTCGGCCGTAAGGTCCTTAACCAGGTGCATCATGGTCCGGTCGGAATACCCGGGATAAACTTCATTCCCGAGGCTCGCTTCTGGGATATGGAACGTCTCATCCCAGACCAGGGCATCGACATCCCGGCCGAACTGCCGCAGAAGATCGCGCATGTAATCCAGGAAGAACGCGCGCACATCTGGGGAGACGGGATTCTGGACATAGGTCTTTCCGCTGGTGTCCGGTCCCTGCCAGCCGCCCCAATAGAGGACGCGCTGCGGCGCGTAGACATCGGCCAAGCCGTCGCCGGCGTTCATTCCGTCTGCGAAATAAAGGGCCACGCGGAAACCGTGCGACCGGGCATAGGCCAGCCGCTCGTGCATCTTTCCTAAAGTTAAGCGCACCGGTACGCTGTTGGGGAACCGGTCTTTGACATGGGGATAGTTGGAGAAGGCCGTCCATTCGTCTTCCAGCTTTCCTTTTGCCCGGTCGAAACTATAGCGACCGACAAAATCGTACCAGCCGTGAAGACAAAGGAGAACCCTTTGCCGGTCGGGCTCGGAAACGGCCGCGGTGAGGGCGTCGATGTCCCTGAACCAGCCCTGCCCGCCGTCGCTCAGATAATCGTAATCAACCATGGCGACGTCGTGAAGCCAGGCTGGGCCCGGCGGGACATCGCTGAGCGCCGTTCGGAAAAACTCGGCCAGAGATTCGTCCGGCGTCCCGGAATGAAAGATTAAAGATACGGAACGCCGTTCTCGTCCGCCTTCGAGGCCGATGGACTTCGGGTATGTCCATTCCAGAAAGTCGCGGCCGAACAGAGTCGAGAAATAGGGATCGGCGACTATCGTGCAGCGCTCGCCGAGTTCTTTCGACTCGAAACTGACCATAGGAACGGCCAGGGGGACTCCATCCGAACGCAGCACCCCGGCGAACTCGTAAGCTGCAGTCTTCTCGTTTTCCAACGGAGCACCGACCCCGTTTTTACAGGGGAGCCAGGTTTTATCGGACAAGCGAAAGGGAGCCAGTGGTATGCGCACGGTCAAGTCGGAGTCGAGCTTGACCGGGGAAGAAACGGTGACTTCTCTTGTCAGCCGGGCTGATTCTTGGGCTGACCCGGTTCGATATAATATCTCTATCTTTAAGGAGGGAGGGGATTCCGTTTCATAGGCGAAGCAGATTCCATAGGCCGTTTTCTCAACGCTGACCGACTTCCTCAGGGCGACTGGACCATCCCCAAGGAAGAGTTCCACGCCCATAACTCCGTTGTGCGAACGAAACGCAGTGGCTCCCTTTTTTTCAAGGGAAGCGAGCGCTCCGCCGCCGCTTAGATAGAAGGCATAGTCCCCAGATTGCAGCCGCTGGAAATCTGGAGTGAAACACCAAGCAGTCGGTGGCCCAAACAGAATCAGGCAGCACAGAGCCGTCCGTGAAACGATTCGAATCATCTTGCACTCCCTTCGGGAGACAAAGAATTGAGTCCCGTAAATTGGATTCTAACGGACGGTCGGCTTTTTGGTCGGCCGAGGTCTCTCCCCTTGCCACGTCGCGCCGATGAGCCTCAGGTCGTCCACCCAAAAGCTGGAGGTTCCCTGCCCGCTCCGATCCTGGAGAGAGAAGCGGGACAGCCGTTTTCTGCCCGCTCCCATTTCGGCCAGTGGGATGAGGACGTGTTTCCAGCTCCCGGCCTCGATGGTGCCTCCCTCGATGTAGCTTGGGTCATTGACCGGAGTCCGAAGAAGGGGATTCCCGTCCCGGTCATAGAAGTACACCCAGAGTTGGGGTTCTGTCCCTCCCGAATCCCGGACATAGAATTCAAGGAAATGATAAGAATACGAGGCGAAGGCCGGGTGTGAGATAGAAACGGCTCCCCAGGGATCAAGTTTAGCCCGGAGGGATCGAGTTCCCGAGTGGGCCAGGTCAGATGCTTCAAAGTCGCGCTCCGCTTGCCAGGACGTATCCTTCCATCCCTCGCCCAGTCCTTCGGCAATAATCTCGACGTTTCGGTCCGGGTTCGGCTCGAGAGTCCTGCGGGGCGCGCTCCGCCGCAGGCCCCCGTACCACCTTCTGAGCACGTCCTCGGCCGGCTTGTCATGCGGCGAATACCCATCATCTTCCGGCCCGCCTTCCAATGGGTCTGGACTCCACGACCACCAGTATATTCCGCCTAACCAAGGTTGCTCGTAGACACTTTCAAGGGCGGCCAGGTAGCAGTCCTCCTGCTCTTGAAGGTCGACTTCTCCCTGGATCTGCCAGTCCCAGGGATGCATGGCCGTCCCGTCGATGCTGCGGTAGCCGATCTCGGTGAGGATGAGGGGCTTCTGCCACTTGGCGGCCAGAGAGCCGAGTGAGGCGACTATGGGCTGCCAGGCGGACTTGAGATCGTCCAGTGAAGGGTCGGCTGCCGTGCTCAGAGGATAATAGGCGTCCACGCCGATCAAGTCCACGGCATCCCACCAGGTCATTCCGGTCTCCTCCCCGCTGTGGTTGCCGGCGTAGATGAGGGGACCTGCGTAGCGGGAGCGGATGCCGGCTACGACCGCACGCCACTCGGCCTCCCGCTGGGTCGTGCCCTCAAGCTCGCAGCCGACGCAGAACTGGTCGGCGCCATGAGCGGCGGCCAGGTCGGCATAGTGCTCGATGAACGCTCGATAGGAGGCAAACCATTCGGCCCATTGGGCCTCGGTGGCGTAGGCCTGGCCGATCTCGCCTCGCCAATGCGTGGGATCGTTGGCCAGGTCGAGGTGCGGCTTGAGCATGACTTTGAGACCCAGGGCATGGGCTTGGCCGATGACATGGATCAGGTCCTCGTCGGACGGGGTGGATTCGTTGGCAGAGATCTGCGTGGATTCGAGATTGTCCTGATAGCAGGTGACAATCAAGCCTATCCAGTTGGCCGCGGTTTCGGTGAGATGGGCGAGCGAGATGTCGGATTCCGGAAGCGAGTAGAGACCGGGCCACCAGCAGGAATAGGACATTCCCTTCTGCTTTTCCAGGCCGGACCGCGCGGTCGGTTGGGGTCCGGAGCAGCCTGGGTGAACGAGAATCAAGAAAGCAAATAAAAATAGCGTTGATCTCTTCACCGAAATACCCCTTCATTTTATATCCTTTTCCTTTAGCGCGGTCAACCATTGCCCGGCTGCTCCGTCTCTGTCTTGACTGCTCCCCTTCAAAGGGGGAGGGGAACTGGGGAAAGTTGCGCCTGGGACTTGAGCAAGGCCGGAAAATGTAGTAGGATTGAATCAACCGGCGCCTTGGAGAGGAGATTCTTTGGCACGCTGAGGAGCGGGCCCTTTTGAATGGAGGCTGGGGAGTGAGGTTGGGTTCGACTTTTTTTGGGGGGGGGACAGGTATGAAATCCATCGCAAAAGGCTGGGAGGTCTGCCTCTACTCCGATTTCACGGACTACCGGGTCTGGTGCAAGAATTTCCGCTCCGGACGCCGCGCCCACCGTTTCATGCGCAAGGAACTGGGCCGGGGCGAATCCTTTTACTGCGCGACCATCTCCAGCGAAGAGAATTCCGCGTTTCATACATTTTACTGGAACGGCCAGGTGATCATCCCTTGGGACAAACCCTGGGTGCTCTCCCGGAGGCAGGCCTTCGAGCTCGAGGGCAACGGACAGCCCGGACCGGATTCGTAGACAGGCGCTGTGCCCGCCGGATGGGCTCGATTTTCCAAAACCCGCATGAATTGTCGGAATAGTAGAACAATTTTGGCATTTCCGCTAAAATAGAAAATGCATAAGTTATTGGTGCAGGGCGAAAACAAGAAATGAAGATCCGCTATCTTAACAGCCGGCGGCTGTACATGGCCTTCCTGGCGGGCGGCAACGCCGTCATCCAGGACAAGGACTATCTCAACCGGATCAACGTCTTTCCCGTCCCGGATGCGGACACCGGGACCAACTTGGCGGCCACCATGCGCTCAATCGCCGAGACGGCCGTCGTCAGCAAGTCGCTGAAGACCACTCTCCGCTCGATCGCCGACGCCGCCCTGTCCGGGGCCCGGGGCAACTCCGGTCTTATCTTTGCCCAGTTTCTCCACAGCCTGAGCACCGAGATCGAGAACGAGCAGCATCTCACGGTCCGGGCCTTCGCCGAGTCGGTCCGGCGGGCAGCGCATTCGGCCCACAAAGCCATTCTCCATCCCGTCGAGGGGACGATGCTCACGGTCATGCGGGAATGGGCCGAGGCCGTGCACCAGAAGGCCGCCAAGACGGCCGATTTCGTTGACCTGCTCCACGATTCTCTCCTCGCAGCCAAGCAATCCTTGCTGAACACGCCCAAGAAGCTCCCCGTCCTGGCCAAGGCGGGCGTCGTCGATGCCGGAGCCAAAGGCTTTGTGGACTTCATCGAGGGCGTCTGGCATTTCACCCGGGAGGGCGGACTGAGAGAAGTCACCCCCGTCTCCGTCTCAACTTCTGAACTGCCTCCGAAGGTCCACTCGTTCAAGGGAGAA
>Ga0153916_10003816_pt1 | contig 11278 bp, 13 predicted proteins | sample Opewatmetagenome_FD_109642 | JGI IMG/M metagenome (GOLD analysis project Ga0153916, IMG submission 109642) | Freshwater wetland microbial communities from Ohio, USA - Open water 3 Core 3 Depth 4 metaG | ecosystem: Environmental > Aquatic > Freshwater > Wetlands | place: USA: Ohio, Lake Erie...
CGGACATTGATCATGCTTTCACTGGCCTTGTATTGGCTCTCCTCCTTAACTGAACGTGATATCACGAGCCTCGAAGGGTCGATGTTGCCCTTCATCAGGTCGTCAATGACGTTTCTTGTGTACGTGACTGCGCCTTGGTTGTCTCCCTCCAGGACCTTTTCGAATACCTTCGAAAGCACCTCGCTCTGAAGATCGAAGGAATCGGTTCTGCGCATCTCATACCCACGGACGATCAGCTCCTGCCTTGGCCAGACCATCTTTCCAACGTACCGCTTCTTCATGCCATGGGAGAAGAAGGGCTCCATTATCTTCTCGAACTCGAGCACCATATCTCCCGCAGAGAAACGCTCAGCAATGTTCTGACCAAGCCTCACACTTTCTTCGAGGTTGGGATATGGTGACAGGAAAAAGACGGAGTCTGTGTCGGAGTAGATGACTTTCAGATTCTCTGCTTCGAGCTTCCTAATCAAATCCTTGGTGGCTTCTCGGGCGAAGGAGGTTATGCTCGCGCCGATCTTTGGGTCCGTGAACCTGTAGAAGGATGATGCGAGCACTCCATAGAACGAATTCATGAGAATTTTGATGGCCTCCTGGAGACCATTGTAGTACTCCTTCTCCTCGGCGGTCTTGGCATCCTTCATCGCCTTCTTGGTCGCGGCCCTCTCGTCCATGAGCGAGCGCAGTATCCTGGGAAGCAGCCCTTCCCTTACAGTCTTGTCGAGGAACTTCGCACCAGTTGGCGAGACAACTGTCCCGTTCGGAGAGAGAGTCGTGAAGCAGATGTTCTTCGAGATGATCATGCTTGGGTACATGCTCCTGAAGTCGAGCGTAAGAACCCAGTGATAAAGGCCGGACGTCATCTCGTGCACATAGCCGCCTTCGATCGTTTCGACATCCTCGCCGCCCCTCATAGTCATCGGGACGCCGACCTTGTTCCTGTCAGCCAGCCGGATCAGAATGGAGTCAACGAGCTGAGAGGTCGTGCCGTTCACAACATCATCGAGTGGAAGCTTCGACACGGTCGCGAGGTCCATGCTCCTCTGCAGGATCGCGACCTTCTCCAGGACTTTCATCGCGAGGATGGCGTCCTGAGTGCAGTAATTCATCACGCGGTCCTTGTCGTTCTCCCACTCATCGTCCATCTTCTTTGGATCGACATCGTGCTTCTCCTCACCTAGGAGCTGTTTCGAGACAGCGTTCAGAGTCTCCTGCTTCGGCTTTAAGATCTTCTTGACGGCCCACCACGCATCGATTATCACGCGTCCCTCTGTCCACCAAAAACGATTGTTGTACCGGGACAACGAGCCGGGATACCTGCCCCAATACGGATCGGGCATATGCAGCGCCGCCGCGCGCTGAAGTATCTGCGGGATGTCGAACCCGTCGATGTTGTAGCCAGTGATGACGTCTGGATCCGCATCTATGATGAAGTCAGTGAAGTCTTGAATCATCTTCTTCTCATCGCCGGAGAAGCTCTTGCTTTCGACCTCCCCGTCGGTCTTTACGACGCAGCAGATGCAGTATATCTTCGGTTCTTTCAAACTGGTCTCAACATCGAAGCTGAGAACCTTGAGTTTGGGATGGAACGCCTTGATGTTCTCGAACCGTTCAGCGTTGACCACTATGTCGGTCCTGTAGTTTTTGTCCTTTGCCTCTTCTCCAAAGACACGAACACATGAACCAAGGTCCTTGTCGTACATGAACCTGAAGTGGAAGGGGATGTCCGCAGCAAGAACGACGGCCCTAGGGATCACTGTCTTCCTGATGTCTGGCACGAGCCATGGGTACGTGACAACGACACGCTTGCATTTCTTCAGCTCACCCTTGTAGAGCAGCTCGCAGTCCTCTAACCTTCGGACCCGATCATCGTTCTGCAACATCTCAACGATGTCTGCTGGCGGTTCGACAACGTGGAAGTATGGCTCGAACCCAACATGCCTTACGGCGATGGACTTGCCGTCCTGCGTCTTGCCGTACAAGTGGACGGCAAGGTCGTTCTCCATCTTCTTGTAGGAGGCACTGATTAAGCGAATGTCCCACGAGCCCATCGAAATCAAGCTCTTGCGACTATCTTGATCACATCGCAATCCTTCAGGATGTGGTCATGTCCAATCGTCATGTGGGTCTTTCCGTCAATCGCCCTAATAAAGTTATCACCCAGGTCCGAGTGAACCTTGAACGCGAGGTCCTTGGCGTTTGATCCCCTGCGCATGAGATAGGCGTCGGGGAGGACTCTCTCCTGCTTGTCGGTCCATTTGTGCTCGTCCTCGACTGGATAGATGATGATCATGTCAAGCACCTTGAACACGACCTGCTCCAGAACATCCTGGACACCCGTGCTCCCATGGCCCTTCAGCCAATCGCGCATCTTGCTGCACGCTGCGGCCTGTTTCTCATTGAACTTTGTCTTGTCAATGGGTTCGAAACTGGCGCCTCCGGGAACGTAGTCTATCATGCCTGCCTTGGAGGCGCGTCTCAACGCGAGCTCGTACTCCGCGCTCGTCGGGACCACTGGATATCCGGTCGACTTGAGCTTCTCGATGTTCTCCGGTGGCGCAATGTCGGCCTTGTTGGCTGCAATGATCATCGGTTTGCTGATCTTCTGAAGTGATTGGCAGAACCTTAGGAGGTCCTCATCGGTCCACAACGACGCGTCAGCATCGGCTGCGGTCTGCCTGAACGCCGCCAGTATCTGATTCTCAGTTATCGACAGGCCTGTGAGCTTCTCGTGAAGGGCCTTCTCGATCTTTGTGCCCGCGAGCTTCGACTGCTTCGCGATCTTCTGGAAGTTCTTCTCAAGTATCCCGTATATCCAGTAAGAGATCTCTTTCTCGAGGAAATTGACGTCAAGAACGGGATCATGGTCTCCAACGCCGACCGGGTTGCCTTCGAAATCGGTCCCGCCGCTCGCATCGACAACGTGAATGAACGCGTCCGCCTGTCTGAGATCGTCCAGGAACTTGTTCCCGAGACCTCTGCCCGCGTGAGCATCTGGCACAAGGCCTGCGACATCCAGTACCTCGATAGGGACGAACCTCGTGCCATCCTCACACAACGAGTTGTTGGGATTGCACGGTTTGCCGAATCCGACGTGAGGACATGGTCCTCTGACATATCCCACACCCCTGTTCGGTTGGATCGTCGTGAACGGATACGAGGCGATTTGGGCAGTCACCATTGTCAAGGCGGAGAAGAAGGTGGACTTACCGACATTGGGCTTACCAACTATTCCGACAAGCACTCTGCTCCCCCAGAAGGCCAATCATCATGCACGTAGAAATATTGCACGGTGAACGAGCCAGACTCACCCTTGATTGCTCTGCCCAGTTTGGTGCTAGCAGGTCAAGGGATTTATACGGAAACGTGATTGCGCCTCCTAATGGAAACCGCCATCATTCTCAGCGAAAAGGCATTCGGACGAACAGGCGGGAAGACGACCCATGGACTTGTGAGGCATTCGCTACGCTTCAAGATCCTAGGCGTCATTGACAGTACGCGCGCGGGCAATGACGCGGGCGAGCTGCTGGACGGCAAGAAGAACGGAATACCTATATTCAAATCGGTCAAGGAAGCGCTCAAGAAGCTCCCCAGGAAACCGGACTACCTCATAGTGGGAGTCGCCACCGTCGGAGGGATGCTCCCCAAGGAGTTCAGGCCGGCAATCAAGGAGTCCCTGAGGAACAAAGTGAATGTCATATCTGGTCTGCACGAATGGCTCGCTTTGGACCCTGAGTTCAGCAAGCTTGCGATGGAGAACGGAGCGACCATTACGGACATCAGGAAGGAGCCTCCGCTGAAAGAGATGCATTACTACAGGAACCTCGCATCCAGGATGAAGGCTGTCAGGATACCTGTCCTAGGGACCGACGCGGCCTCTGGGAAGAGGACCACCGCAGTCATTCTAACGAAAGAGCTCAACTCAAGAGGAGTCAAGACAAGCTTCGTAGCGACCGGCCAGACCGGCCTGCTCCAGGGCTCCAGGTTCGGAATACCCCTCGACGCAATAAGAGGGGACTATGTCGTGGGCGAGCTCGAGAACGCCATCGACATGGCCTACAGGACCGAGCACCCGAAGGTCATCATCATCGAGGGCCAGGGAGCACTCAGCCACCCGGCATACGTGACGGGTTCGAGAACAATTGTCAGCGCATCGGCACCGAACGCGGTCGTGCTCCAACACGCGCCTGCGAGGAAATGGAGGACTTACCACGAGACCGAACTTCACATTCCTAACGGAACGATCGACCGTGAGATGGAGCTAATCAAGGTTCACGGCGGAGCAGATGTGATTGCGATTTCCATCAACCACCAAGGCATGACGAGGAACCAGGTGGAGGAGAAGATCGCAGAGTACGAAGAGAAATACGGGATTCCAGCGTGCGACCCGCTTGTTGACGGCGCTGGCAAGATTGCAGATGCGATCATCAAGAAGTTCTTTTTGAAGAAAGGCTGAGGTCGAGGAACGCATCCGCAAGCTCTCCGATCATCACAGGCGCGAGCTCTTCGGCTCTCTTGGAAGCATAGGGCAAGGTATCGAGTCTCTCATCCATGCCCGGGGACATCATGCCCGAGACCGCCGGATCGGCCTTCAGCGAGTTCGAGACCATCTTTCTACGATGGGAGAAGATTGACTGGGTCACGCGATAGAAGACCTCTTCGTCCTTCACCTTGAAAGGGGGCGGCCTAGGAACGAGCTTCACTATGCACGAATCGACCTTTGGCTGCGGCCAGAACGCGGTCCTTGAGACATTGAGCATGATACGACAATCAGCTCTGTAGTATACTCCCACGGACAACCGACCGTAGTCCTGAGTGCCGGGGATTGCGATCATTCTCTCGGCGAACTCCCTCTGGAGCATCAAGACGGCGACATCAAACCCTGCCGCAAGGAGCTTGAAAGTGATGGGCGAGGAGATCTGATAGGGCAGGTTCGACACGACCTTGTTGAATTTCGGCAAGAAAGCTTTCACTGCGTCTGCCTGGACGAGCTGTATCCTATCTCCGAACCGCTTCGCAAGGAACCTGCAGAAATCCGCATCCTGCTCCACGGCCACGACCTTGGCCCCGGTCTTGAGCAGCTCCTCCGTTAGATTGCCCAAGCCTGGGCCGATCTCAAGCACGGTGTCGCTCGGACCTAGGTCGGCATAGCCAACCTGTCGACTCAACACAGAATCATCGAGGAGGAAGTTCTGACCCAGCCTCCTTGTCGGCCTCTTGCCAATGGATTCCAGGACGGCCTTGACCTGTTCGGCTCTCATCGCACTCGCTCATCTCGCCACGAACAGGCGGTACTTCTCGTCGGCATTTGCGAGCTCTTCCTCAATCCGTTTCGCCACGAGCTTCTCGAGCTGATGAGCCAATGGCACGCGCTGCGCTATGTCCGCGAAATCCTTGAAGGGGCCCTTCTTCCGTTCCTCGACGATCGCCCACATGGTCTTCTTGCCAAGGCCGGGCAGGAGCTCGAGCATGTGGAACCTTGAGGTTATGGCCTGTGCCTCGTTGAAGAAGTTGACGAACCTCGACTCTTTGTTCTTTATGATGGTTATGATCACGGAGTTGAGCTCGCTCTGCGCGGCGTGCGTTAGCTCGTTGTAGCTTATCCGCTTCTTGACATGAAGAATTTCTTGCCTGAGGTTCAGGTCCTTGCCTATGTAGACCTTGTCCCCCGGGGCCAGGTTCACGCCTGGTTTCGGCACGAGCTCGAAGAGTTTGAACTGATCCTCGCCCAAGGCGTACGCTACCGGTTCCCGGTGGAACATCTTCTCGTCCGGGAGCCCTTGGGGCAAGTAATCTAGTATTCTAGCGTAGTCTTCCACGACAACCCCTCCCGAGCCCGTCAGAGATACTTCTGTACGATGCTAAGTATCTTTTCGATGTCTTTCTTCTCGACACTGGCCCGTTCCTTCGAGAAGATAAGGCGGACATCGTCCGGGTGCGACGGCAGTATGTCTGCTATCTTCACCGCGTTGATCTCGGACACGAACCCCAGCTCGGTCAGCTCCTTGATCAACTTCTTCGCCTTCTTTGAGTCGAGCCTCGAGAACTTCTGGGAGTGCTCAAGCGAGAGCCTCTGCTCTGCCGTGAGCTCACCATCAGTCTGCCGCTCTGCAAGTATGTCCTTTACCTCCGCCAACGTAACCATCTTCTTGTCTTCCACCAAAATCACCACCTGGTCACTTGGCCGCTTTCCTGAGGTGCTCGGGCCTCACGATGATTTGCTTCTTCTTGTTCCCTGCATAGACGTCTAGCAGGTACGCTTCGCCCTGCATGCGGACAACCCTTGCGGTCAAACCGTGGAATCGGACGTGTGGCTGCCCCTTGTGAATGCTCGGGTCGATTTCAACGTGCACGTTGTCGCCGACCTCGAACTTCTGAAACGCTTTGGTAATCGGAGAGAGTCCTCTGTCTCTTGCGCGCTTCTGCATCACGAACCTCGTCCTGCGCCTGTAGCCTTTGGATGCTTTCACCATGACTTTAGGCCTCCTTGTCTCCGATTCCAATCACGTCAAGCTCGACGACCTCGCAGGGCACTCCAACGGTGTCGGCGACGTTGGGCTCCGTCCGCCCCTGATCACCGTGCATCAGCTCCTTGATGTACGTCCCGCTGTCGGCCTCAACGACGAACACGACATCTGCACCCTCGACCTTCTCGACTTTGATGTCTCGAACGGTCCGATGCCTCTCGAGGTTCGCGCGTCGATGAGCTACCCTGTTTGGTGTGAACTGACTTATCGACTTTCCGGCCAATGATGTCACTACTTCATTAAGCTTTCCGTGGTCAATAGGATGCTGGAAACGCACCCTGACCCTGTACGTCTTGGGGTGCGTGGACTCCTTGATGCCTCTCATCTCGGTCCTGTTGGACATCCTCAGCCCTTCGACCTCGACAAGCCCCTTTGCGGCGGCATTGATTTCGGACTGAATCGCAGGCAGATCTAGTGTCCTCTTCCTGGGCTTCCTGACCTCGACCACGAAGGGCCGGCCATTTCCGAGCATCCTCGCGTCGATGTCCTCCCGGCCCATACCGTGGAAGAAGTCCTCGGTGCCCTCGGCGTGCCTCATTACGATCGGCCCGGTCAGGTCCTGCACGCTTGAATCGTACATCCGTCCCTTGCCGTTGCAGTGCGGGCATCCCTTGCCCCTGCACTCCCTGCACGGCCACCTCGTTTGGGGCAGCTCACGGGAGTACTTCCTGTACCTACCGTACACGAACAGAGGAGCGACATCGAGCACGACCCTGTCGAACCGAGTGTCAATCAGGAACACAATTTCCGGGTTCGCGAACTCGGCAGTCCTGCCCAGCCTCTTCTCAAGGACCTTGCCAATCTCACGGTTCATCTCGGCCTTGAGAGACTCCGTCTCTTGTGCTCCGATCTCCGTCCAAAACGCCTCCTCGTTCTCCACCAACTCGGCATCGATCTTTGTGCCAACGAGAAATGTTGCGAATTCGTAGCCTTGGGAGACTTTGAAAGCAAGGTCTGCTAGTTTCTCGATCTCGTCGAACAACCCACGGCAGATGCTGCAGTCAGAGACCTTCTCAGGCGGATTGGTGGCGTCCGGAACTGAAGTCCTGATGATCACCCCACGCTGGTCGTTCGAGAGACCTCTGGACACGGATGCAAAAAGCCTTCCCAGGCAGTGGTTGCACAGGGGGCGCTGGAGCGCTCGTCCTGCGAGCTCTAGCCTATCAGACATTGACGGATACTTGGAAGCACAGCCGGTATTTATCAATTGCCCGTACCATCGGGACTGCGCGCGGCTACATCTGGCCTTCCCGGGAAAGTATTATGTCTGAACCAATCCAATCGCTGAAACGAAGATGATACCCCGAGAGTATGCGTTAGGCGAGCATCCGTTTCCTCAAGACGAGTCATGGTCGCAATTGTATGAATCTCAAGAAATCGATTCTGATGACGCACGAGAACCCAGCTGGATTGGTCTAATTGCAGTTGGCATCCTCTTCTTCCTGATGGGTATTGCGATACTCCATGAATCTCCTGGGGTAGGTTTGGGGTTCGTGTTCTTCGGATTAATCCTAATAATCGGCTCGAATTCCGCAAGGAAATGGGTGATCGACCAGGAGGAGTCGATGGAGGCAGATGCTCAGTGGGAGGAAGAGGAAGCTGCGCGGACGTGGCAGCAGGATATCCAAGCAAGGCAAGAATTGAAACAAAGAGAAATCGACGAGATCGTAAAGGCCGTCAAGTCAACCATAAGGGTGAGATGCAGATACTGCGGGACGCTCAACGAGGAGACCGCCAACAAGTGCGAGTCCTGCGGTGGATCGCTTTGAAGCCTTTCAATCAAGAGGGTGCGATCGAGTGAACTCAAGACGGAAAAAGTACACCGACGATGAAGTGATCAACGCTTGGCCCTGGTTCGGCGGGATGCCAGGCAAGGCAGCACGCAAGATATTCGCGATTTGGGTCACTGCACTTGTCCTACTGGTCGTCGGGGTCATCTATGCTATTGCAACTCTGCACATTTGTTTGACGATCGTTCTCATAGTAATCATCGTGGTCATGGCTGTTCTACCCAGCGTCTCCCTGATCGGTTCAAGAATTTAGATGCCGACACACTCGAGCTTTTCCTTGCAGTAGTCCCAAAGAGGGGCGTCGTCTGCGGAAGTGATTGTCTCTAACCACGCTGGAAGTGCCGGTTTGACTGCATCCATGGCGGCCTTGACGTCAAAGCTCTTCATGTCGATGTCATAGACCAGGTAGTTGACGAGTACGGGACGGTTCTTGACTTCCTCTTCTTCGAGCGCAAAGAAGAGCCTCACCCGGTCTTCGCCCTTGAGCTCGTACGTTTCCGCAACAAGGCTGTGTTTCTTCTTGAACTTCCCGCCGATCTCGAGCTGCGCGATTCGCTTGAAGTCTATGGATTCGTTCAGGTTCCACTTCATCTGGCCTTCGTACGTCCCCAGGGTGAACTGGGTCGGCTGCAGCCTCAACCGGAATCCGGACTCGAGCGCCAGTCTTGTCCATAGCCTTAGGAAGGTGTGGGCGAGCAGCTTCATGATGCGATCTCGCTCTGTGTCGCCCTTGGACCCGACGGGCGGGATCGTAGCGACGTCGTCGTCCACAGATTTGAAAAGTCCGTTGGCCATGCAAAGAAAAGAATGCAATTGGTTCTATTTCAATAGTGCGCGCGAAAGACCGGTCAGAACCCTAACCCGTCGACCTTGAGCTGTGCCCTCTTACCTTCCAAGAAGTGGTATACGGCCGCGTGTTCGCTCCCTGAAAGGAGCATGTCCATCCCACGCTTCGCGACATCGAGCTGAAGGCTGGTCCCTATGATCGATACCGTGTTCCCATAGATCGAGATGGCCGCTCCTGTCAGCTCCTCGAACACCTCTCTCGTCTTTCCGTGAGTACCTATGACGCGCGCGCGCATCCGTTCGACATGCTCCACCTTCTTTCCGACATAGTCCCTGATGTCTAGCACCGCGAGGTAGCAGTCGTTCTCCAGCAGCTTCATCGCCTTGGATGGAGCGAAGCCTCTTCCGATGGCAGTAACGATGTTACCGACCACTATCGCCATAGATGGGTCGTCGGCATGCGTGTGATCGATTTCTACATCTCCCTCCTCAGAATCGATGGTCAGCTTCACGCCCGTCCTGCTCTCGATGAGCTCCCGGGTCTCTCCGCCCCTGCCTATCAGGACACCTATTCTCTCGGTGGGGATCTTGACGAGGGTGCTCATTCCTTTCTTATCTCCTCAAGCTCGTTCTTGGCATCCAAGATTACGTTGTACTTCTTGAAGTACCTTACCATGTTCTTGACGTCGCGCTCAAGCCATTCTTCCGCCAGCGGATGGCCGAGCATGACGGCCTGGCCGACATCGATTAGCACAGGTTCGGAGTCGAGCATGAGTATGTTGTACTCGCTCAGGTCGGAATGGACGAGCTCGGCCTTTTGATAGGCGAGCTTGATGTATTCGAGAATCTTGCGGGCGACCGCTTCGGGCTCGGCGAGCCTGATGTTCCTCATCTCCTTCGCAGGGGCGGTCTCGTCTCCAATGTACTCCATGACCACGATGTTGCCCAGATGACGCACGGGCTTCGGGACTCTCACACCGGCCTTCTCGAAGAGCCTTAGATTCAGGAACTCTTTGTGCGCCCATGCGTAGATTAGCTTCCGCTTTCTCGCCTCGAGGCCTTTGAACCGCGGATCTCCGAGGACGTACTTCGCCATATCGCTGAAGTTCGCATTCGAGGTCCTGTATATCTTGACTGCGACAAGCTCGTTCTTCGGCGTGGTTGCCCTGAACACATTCCCCTCTTTTCCAGTCGAGATTGGGAAGTCGAGCCGGTCGATCACGCGGTCCGTGAAAAGCTTGTAGACTCGCATAAGGTTCTGCTGGTCGAAGACCTCGTCGTAGGACTTGCGATCGTTCGTGTCCTTTCTCCGGACGCGCCAGTTGTCTATCTCGCGCTCAAAACGATGATAATCTTCTTCTGACGACACAGGACACCCACCAAGAGCTCAGAAGATGTCGATGCTCTTGGGGAGCATCTTCCTCCTGCTCAGGTACATCGCTTGAGTACGCGTGTACCTGTACTGGATGTTCGCCTTCTCGTCCTGGAAGTCCCACGGCTGGATTATTACCAAGTCACCTTCTCGAATCCACATCCGTTTCTTGATCTTCCCCGGGATTCGCCCCATCCGATACTTTCCATCGGCACACATGATCTTGATCCTAGAAGCACCAAGGAGCTGGTCCGCTATCCCAAAGATTTCGTTGTCCTTCTTCCGCGGAAGGCGCACCCTGACAAACTCAGGCTGTCCGTCGGGTCCTATCTCGGGCATAGCATCGCTGTCGGAATCGTTTCTTCTGAATGGCAAGTGACTCAATCCGTGATGCTGTTTGGTATTACGGTCGCTCTACTTAAGATTACTGGACATCTTTTTCGCATCCAGATAGTCGGAATTCTGCAACTACTCCGCAGTCGGTTAGTCACTTGCATGTCCGAAATCGGACAACCGAGATTAGGCACTGTACGCTCGATGTCACCATGGCCATATACCGCGGTCTGAATGAACGACTTTGGAGACGACAAGCCATGGAAGGCTCTGCCCAAACGAACCAGAAAAAGATACTCTTGGCATACTCAGGCGGCCTGGACACGTCAGTGGCGATCCACTGGCTGAAGGAGAACTACGGCTGTGACGTCGTCGCCGTGACCATAGACGTTGGCCAATCGGACGACCTCAAGGATGCCATGAGGAGGGCAAAATCCATCGGGGCTTCAAGGGCGTGGGTGATTGACGCAAAG
>Ga0153916_10003817_pt1 | contig 11278 bp, 8 predicted proteins | sample Opewatmetagenome_FD_109642 | JGI IMG/M metagenome (GOLD analysis project Ga0153916, IMG submission 109642) | Freshwater wetland microbial communities from Ohio, USA - Open water 3 Core 3 Depth 4 metaG | ecosystem: Environmental > Aquatic > Freshwater > Wetlands | place: USA: Ohio, Lake Erie, Old...
AATCCCCCCTGGTTCGTGCGCAAGGATCTCGACGGTTTTTTCGGGTTGATGATCGACAACCTGATCCAGCTGATTCTGATCGTCACTCTCTGCCGCGAGCTGATCCATCTGCCTGACAGCTACATATTCGGCAAGATTCTGCCCGGCGCGGCGATCTCGATTCTCGTCGGCAATTTTTTCTACGCCTGGCAGGCGCGCCGGCTGGCGCGCGAGACCGGGCGGGAGGATGTCACCGCCCTGCCCTACGGCATCAACACGGTGAGTCTGTTCGCCTTCGTCTTTTTCATCATGCTGCCGATCGTCCAGGAAACGAAAGACCCCGTGTGGGCATGGAAGGTCGGGCTGGTCGCCTGCTTTTTGAACGGCGTGATCGAAATCATCGGCGCTTTCATTGCCAAGAGCGTGCGGCGGGTGACGCCGCGCGCGGCGCTGCTTTCGGCCTTGGCGGGAATCGCCATTACCTTTATCTCGATGGATTTCACTTTTAAAATCTTCGCCCAGCCGTTGGTGGCGCTGGTGCCGATGGCGTTGATCTTCGTCGCTTATTTTTCGCATCAGCGACTACCCCTTGGTTTACCGGGAGGGATGGTCGCCATCGCGATCGGGACTCTCCTCGGTTGGATGCTAGGAACCATGGACGGCAAGGCTCTGAACGCAAGCTATGCGCTGTCGCCGCCGGCTTTCGCGGGGGGTTCGCTCTGGGAAGCGTTGACGCATCCGGCTTTTCTCAATTACTTCTCGGTCATTTTTCCCATGGGGATTTTCAACGTGGTCGGTTCGCTGCAAAACATCGAGAGCGCGGAAGCCGCCGGCGACCGCTATCGCACCTTTCCGTCGCTCCTGGCCAACGGCATCGGCTCGGTGGTCGCGGCGTTTTTCGGCAGCGTATTTCCCACGACCATTTATATCGGCCACCCTGGCTGGAAGCGGCTCGGCGCGCGCTCGGGCTATTCCGCTTTAAACGGAATTTTTATTAGTTTTCTTTGCCTCACCGGCACGATCCAAGCCGTGCTCGGGTTGATTCCGCTGGAGGCGGGGATCGGCATCCTGCTCTACATCGGCATCATCATCGTCGCCCAGTCGTTTCAGGAGACACCGAAGGAACATGCCCCCGCCGTGGCTTTGGGCATAGTGCCGGCGCTGGCGGCCTGGGGACTTCTGATGGTTGAAACCGGGGTGAGAGCGGCGGGAAAGTCGCTCTATGAAGTTGGTCTAGCGCCCTTCGGCCAAAATCTGGCGCTGCACGGCATGATCTCGCTGGAGCGCGGCTTTATCTTTACTTCGATGATTCTTGCCGCCATCGGCGTCGCGCTGATCGAACGGCAGTTTTTTAAGGCCGCGGCTTGGGCCCTCGCCGCCGCGCTGCTCTCGGCGAGCGGCATCATTCACGCCTACGAACTGACGGGGAGCGGCGTCACGAGCCGCTTCGGCGTGATGGCCGCGCCGGAATTTTTTATCGGCTATCTTTTGCTGGCGGCGCTTTTCTTCGGCTTCGCGTTGCTCGCGAAAAAAACCTGAACCGGACAACCCACAGCCAAAATTCGTTTGCGGTTTGGACCTTTCCGGCGTCGGCAAACGTCCGTTTCGAGCACTTGGTTTAAAGTTCCAAAACTCAACACGAGACTCGAAACCCGAAACTTGTGCGCCTTCACAGCGGCGCGTCCGGCGGTGGAAATTTTTGGCCGTTGACTTGAGTGACGCTCCAAGCGTCCGCGCCGGCGCGCTGGAGCCGAGTGACGCTGCAAGGGTCGAGATGGAAGGTGCGGTAGTCGTTGAGGGGGGTCCCGGTGACGCGGCAAACGATGCCGAGGATCGGGAAGTTGTGGCTCACCACGACGATGGATGCCGCGGTCGGATGGCGCTCGACGATCCGATTGACCCCTTCCCACGCCCGCTCCGCCACGTCGATCAGCCGCTCGCCGCCCGGAACTTGGATGTCCGCCGGCTCGCTGCGCCAGCGCGTGAGAAAATCCGCGTGGCGCTGTTTGATTTCGTTGAACGTCAACCCTTCCAACGCGCCGTGATCGAGTTCGCGAACGGTTTCCTCGATCCGCACCGGCAAGCTGTGCGGTTGGCTGATCAACTCGGCGGTCTGGCGCGCCCGGCGCAGATCGCTGGAATAAACCGCTTGGATGTTCTCGCGGCTCAGCAGTGCGGCGATTTGTTCCGCTTGCCGCACCCCGACATCGCTGAGTTCCCGGTCGGTGGCGCCTTGACAGCGCCCCTGTAGATTCCAATCCGTCGCCCCGTGACGCACCAAAACGATCTGCACGGTGTTGTCACTCCCGCGAGCCGACGCTCAGTCCTCTCCCAAGGCGCCGGCGTGGATTTGAATCTTTGCTTTGCGCTTCAGCCCTTCGACGAATTTTTGCAGGACTTGCTGCCGGCTTTCGGCCAGGGTTTGTTTCCAGAGCGCCTCTTTCTCGTTCTCGAAACGCTCCATGTCCGCTGCTTCGCCGGCTTTGAAAGCAAAGATGTAAACGGCGTCTTTCTGGGCGAGAACCTTGTCCGCGATCGGTTTTTGCGCCGACACGATGACCGCCGACCTCATTTCCGGCAGCTCGCCGATCTTCGGTAGTTGCGGCGCGTTGCGCGGAAACCAGCCGGTCTCTTCGACTTTGAGGCCGTTTTGCGCGGCCAGTTTTGCCATGTCCCTGTCCTTTTTGAGTTGCTCCAACAAGCCGTTCGCCTTTTGCACGACGAGTTCGTAGGCTTTGGACTCCTTCAGCCCCTTTTCGATATTGGGCCGAACGGTTTCAAGGGGCGGCACGGCGGATTCCTTGCGCTGTTTGATCTTCAACAGGTAATAGGCGCCGCTGCCTTCGGTCACCGGACTCACATCTTTGGCGCCCAGGGCAAAGGCGTTCTTGTAGAACTCCTGATTCTGGCCGATTTCCGGAAGCACTTCGCCGTTCGCGAACCAGGGCGTGACGTTGACGGCAACGCCGCTTTCTTGGGCCACTTTGGCGAAATCGCCGCCGGCAAGGATTTTTTCGCGGTCGCGATCGGCGCTCTTGGCGGCTTCGCGCTTGCCCTTTTCGGTCTTGAGGATGCGGTTAATTTCCGGCGTGACTTCCTTGAGCGTCGCGGTTTTTTCCTCCCTGCTGTCCTCAACCTTGACGATCTGAAACCGGCCGGCCGTTTCGATGACGTCGCTGACCGCGCCTTTGGCGAGCTGAAAGACGCCGGCAAGCTGCGGCGGCAACCGTTCCTGCGTCGACCAACCCAAATCCCCCCCCTTGGCGGCGGTCGGATCATCGGAATAGCGCTTGGCGAGCTGAGCGAAATCCTTACCGGCGCGCGCTTCCGCCATGATCCGGTTGGCGCGCGCCCGGACATCCTCTTGTTGTTTGGCATCCGCTTCGGGCGGGACGCGCATCGAGATATAGCGCAATTTCAGTTCTTTGGGTTTGCGAAACTTGGCGTCGCGATTGGCCCGGTAATACTCTTCGATTTCTTGCGCGCCCGTCTGGGCGCCGGCGCCGAATCGGTCGAAGGGATACGAGAGATATTCCACCTGGAGCTTCAACGGCTCCTTGAGCATTTCCTTGTTGCGGTCGTAGAATTTTTTGATCTCGTCCTCGGACGGCTTTACTTCGGGGACGGCATCGCCGACCGCCAAGCGGATATATTGCAAATTGATTTTCTCCCGCTCAAAGCGATAGCGCTCGCGCAGCTCGGCGTCGCTGACCCGAATCGCGTCAAGGATCACGCCGTAGAGACGTTGAATCGTCAATTGTTCGCGCTGCTCCTCCTCGAATTCGCCGGGCGTGAGCTTGTTGGCCCGGAGCAGTTGAAGATAGCGCTCCTTGTTAAAACGGCCGGCAACCTGAAATTCGCGCACCTGGCCGAGATCCTCCATCAACTCCTCGTCGGTGGCCGTCAGGCCGAGCGCCCGCGCCTCCTGAAGCAGGAGGCGCCTTTGAATCAGCTCCTCGAGCAGCGTGCCCTTGAGATTTAAACTTTTGAGCATTTCGGGAGTCAGGGATCCCTTCAGCAGTTCCCGATAACGCTCCAGGGTTTTCTGATACTGAAGGGCAAATTCGCGTTGGCTGATGACGTCGCCATTGATCTCCGCGACGTCCGGCGCTCCCTGGCTCTGATACTTGCTGCCGCCATAGAAAGCGATGAACACAACGATGATCAGCCCCAAAAGAAAAATGATGATCCAGGATCTTTTCCGTTTTCGTAAAAAGTCGAGCATCAACCGAACCTTTCGCGCCAGCGCACTCCAATAATAACCCGGTCATGATAGGGAATGAGGCGGAGCAATGCAACTGTTTCAAACCCGTTTAGAACAACTTTTTCCTAGTTTTTTCCTTACCTTGCTTGCGTGAAGTAAATCTGTTATTTTTAGTGAGCCGAGTTGCGCGATTGGCGCGTCAATAGAAGGAGTTTGCTAATGTTCGATGCCCTTTTCGGCGTTTTTTCCAACGATCTGGCGATTGATCTTGGAACTGCCAACACCTTGATCTACGTAAAAAACCAAGGGATCGTTTGCAACGAGCCCTCCGTGGTCGCGGTGCAACAACGCAACGAACGCGGCGGCAAGAAAGTCCTCGCCGTCGGCGCCGACGCCAAAAGAATGCTCGGCCGAACCCCCGGCAGCATCGTCGCCATTCGCCCGCTCAAAGACGGCGTCATCGCCGACTTCGAGATCACCGAGGCGATGTTGCGCTACTTCATCCAAAAGGTGCACAACCGCCGCACGCTGGTCCGCCCGCGCATCATCGTCGGCGTACCCTTCGGCATCACCGAAGTCGAGAAGCGCGCGGTCAAGGAATCCGCCGAATCCGCCGGGGCCAGAGAGGTTTATCTGATCGAAGAGCCGATGGCCGCGGCCATCGGAGCGGGCCTGCCGATCACCGAGCCGACCGGCAACATGATCGTCGACATCGGCGGCGGCACCACCGAGGTCGCCGTCATTTCACTCTCGGGAATTGTCTTTTCGCGCTCGGTCCGCGTCGGCGGCGATAAAATGGACGAAGCCATCGCCCAGTTCATCAAGCGCAAGTACAACCTGCTGGTGGGCGAGCGCACCGCGGAATTGATTAAGATCACCATCGGCTCCGCCTATCCCACCGACGAAGTCCAAACCATGGAGATTAAGGGACGGGACTTGGTGGCCGGAGTGCCCAAGACCGTCGTCATCACCGACGAGGAAATCCGCGACTCGCTCCTGGAGCCGATCAATCAAATCGTCGAAGCGGTCCGCCTATCCCTGGAGCGCACGCCGCCCGAACTCGCTTCGGACATCGTCGACCGCGGCATTGTCCTGGCCGGGGGAGGCTCCCTCCTGCGCAATTTGGATATCTTGATTCGGGAGGAAACCGGGTTGCCCGTGATGATGGCGGACGACCCGTTAACCGCAGTCGTGATGGGCGCCGGCAAAGCCTTGGATGAAATTTCACTGCTCAGGGAAGTGGCGGTTCATTAAGCCGAAGCAGTCAGAACTCCCGCCCGTTGGAGGCGACCGAGCCTTCCATGCTCTCTTTTCTTCGTAAAAACCAAATTGTCCTCAGCTCGTTCTCCTGTCTTTTGCTCTCGCTTTATATTCTCAACGCGGCGGCGCGCGGCCAACTGAAGAACGACCCCATCGGGCCGGTGTTGCTTTGGCTGCTGCGCCCCCTGCAGGTGGGAACCCATACGCTGACCGGCTGGATCGACGATGCGCAGAGTATTTTCAGCACGCGGGCGGGTTTTCAAACCGAAAACGAAAGGCTGCGAAAACGCATTCTCCAACTTGAAACCGAGAGAAACCGGTTGCTTGAAGCCGAGGCGACCTACCGCCGTTTGCAGCAACTGTTGGATCTGCGAACGCAAATGCCTCCCGGTGCGGTGACCGCGTCGATCATCGCCAACAGCGCAAGCGGCTGGTTTCAGAGTTGTTTGCTCGACAAAGGCAGCGCCGACGGCGTGCGCAAGGGCATGGCGGCGGTCACGCCCCTCGGCGTCCTCGGCCAGGTGATCTCCACGGCGGCGCGCAGCGCCAAGGTGCTCTTGATTACGGACCCCAACAGCGGCGTGGACGTCATGGTTCAGCGCACGCGGGCGCGCGGCATCGTTTCGGGCTCCTTGGAACAGAAAACCATCATGAAATATGTCAAGCGCAGCGAGGATATCCAGGTCGGCGACCGGCTCATCACTTCGGGGTTAGAGGGGGTTTTCCCCAAAGGATTGATGCTCGGAACGGTGACCAACGTCCAAAAACAACACCTCGGCCTGTTCCAATACGTTGAAGTGACGCCCGCCGTAACTTCATCCCGCACCGAGGAGGTTCTGGTCGTCAACGCCGGAGCCGGTCCAGCGAAGAACCAGAACCCACCGCTCGACAAGAAGCCCTTAGCGCCATGAAATTATCGTTGTCGTTTTTCGCCCTCGGCGTGATTTTGGTGCTGCTGCAAACGACCTTGCTGCACTTGCTGCCGCTGGGTCCGATCGTGCCGGATTTCGTCCTGGTGCTGTGCGTCTACTGGGGGTTGTACCATCCAACGGTGGGCGCGGTTTTGGCCTCTTTCCTATTGGGCTACTCGGTGGATGTCGTATCCAGCCCGATCCTGGGTCTCAACTCCTTCGCCATGTCGGTGGTCTTCCTCGCCGTGCACCTGGGTTCACGCACGATTTGGCTGCACGATCCCATGACCAGCGCCATCGTCGTGCTGGTGGCGTCGTTGGTCAAGGGCGGTACGCTGGTCTTGGTATCGTCGCTGTTTTTAAACGTCGAGAGCTATTGGGTCGGCGCCGCTGTTTATATGATCATCGAGGCTTTGGTCGCGGCGGCGCTGGCGCCCTTTGTCTTCGCTTTCTTACGGCGCAGCCAGGTTTATTTGGAACGTTCCCGCGTTGCCGCATAACCAACTGCAATGGCTGTTCTAACCGGCATCAACAGACAGGACGGCGCGCCGAAACTGCGCGCCCGCGCTCAATGGCTCTATGTCCTCGTCGCCTTAATCTTCTTGGGGCTGATCGCCCGCTTGGTCGTTTTGCAGCTCGTTCAAGGCGAGCGCTACACCTTTCTTTCCGAAAATAATCGCGTTCGAATCAAACGAGTCCCCGGCACCCGCGGCATGATTTTCGACCGGGAGGGGCAACTGCTCGTCGATAGCCGTCCTTCCTTCGATCTCATTTTTACCCCGGAGGACGCCGACGACGCGAGCGAAACGCTGCGCCGGCTGGCGCGCTATCTGGGCCGCGACGAGAAAGAACTGCTCGCCTCTGTGGAGGGGAGCAAGGAACGGCTCGCCTTCGAGGAGCTGGCGTTGGGTAAAGACGTCGACTGGCCCACGGTCGTGGCGGTGGAAACTCACCAACTCGATTTGCCCGGCATCACGCTCCGCGTGCGGCCGCGCCGCAACTACGCGGACGGGCCGAGCGGCGCGCATGTGCTCGGCTATTTGGGGGAGATCGGAACGAAACAATTGAAGACGCTCAAGGACCAGGGTTACGCTCTCGGCGACGAGATCGGGCAGTACGGGCTGGAACGCCGATGGGATGGATTTCTGCGCGGACAGAGCGGCGGACAGCAGGTCGAAGTAGACGCTCTCGGACGGCGCGTGCGCGTGCTGCACGAAGTGGCCGACGTCCCCGGCTACACCGTGCGCCTGACGCTCGACCGCGAGCTTCAGGAAACCGCGTACGCGGCGCTGCAGGGCAAGGAAGGCACCATCGTCGCTCTCGACGTCAACTCCGGCGCGGTTCTGGCGATGGTCAGCACGCCGGCCTTCAATCCAAACCAGTTCGCGCGCGGCATCAAAGCCGATGAGTGGCGCGCGTTGATCAAAGACCAACTGCGGCCGCTGTCCAACCGCGCGACCCAGGGCCAATACCCGCCGGGATCGACCTTCAAAATCGTCATGTCTATTGCCGGCCTGGAAGAAGGCGTGTTGCAGCCGGAGAACCGGATTTCCGACCCCGGATTTTATTATTTCGGCAACCGCGCTTTCCGCGACTGGAAGAAAGACGGGCATGGCGCCGTCGATCTGCACCGGGCGATCGTCGAATCTTGCGACGTCTATTTTTATCAACTCGGACCGCGCCTCGGTATCGACGCCATCGCGAAATGGGCGCGAGCCCTGGGGCTGGGAGAAAAAACCGGCATCGCGCTCGACGACGAAAAGGGCGGCACCGTCCCGGACAGCGAATGGAAAGTGAAGCGGTTTCACCAGCCTTGGTATCCGGGAGAAACCGTCTCGGTCGCCATCGGCCAGGGCTATCTCACCGTGACGCCGCTGCAGATGGCCAACATGATGGCGACGGTAGCCAACGGCGGAACGCTCTATCGGCCGTGGATCGTCAGCCGAGTTGAGTCGGTGACCGGCGCGCTGATCCGCCAGTTCGGCCCGGAAAAAATTCGCCACACCGAAATCAAGCCGGACACGTTGGAGCGGGTGCGCAACGGCCTGGCCGACGTCGTCAAAACGCCGGCTGGCACCGGCGGCGCGGCTCGCTCTAATCTTGTCGACATCGCCGGCAAAACCGGCACCGCGCAGGTCGTCGAGATGAAGGGCGCCTACATCAAAAGCGAACAACTCGCCTACTTCAACCGCGACCACGCCTGGTTTGTTTCCTACGCGCCGGTCCAGAATCCGCAGATCGCCGTCGCCGTCCTGATCGAGCATGGCGGCCATGGCGGCTCCGTCGCCGCGCCGATGGCGAAAAAGGTGATCGAAAAATTCATCGAGCAGCAAAACCGGCCCGCCGGCGCGCGCGAGGCGCGCGCCGCAGGAGAGAGCCGTGCAAATTGACCGGCGGTTGATTTCTCATTTCGACTGGACGCTGCTTTTGCTCGCCCTCGCCTTCGTGTTCATCGGCGTGGCGACGATCTACAGCGCCAACTACGACATCGTCCGGCAACAAGCCGGCGCATTGCCGGGGCGCCAATTGACCTGGCTCGGACTCGGCCTGGTCGCGTTGTTCGCCGCCCTCGCCTTTGACTATCACTATATCGACCGGATCGTCTATCCCTTCTACGGCGCGATGCTTTTGTTGCTGCTCCTGGTGTTTTTCGTCGGCCACTCGGGGGGCGGCTCCCAGCGTTGGATCAACCTCGGTTTTTTCAGATTGCAGCCGTCCGAGCCGGCAAAAATCGCCGTCGTCTTGGTCATGGCCAAATACTTTCAGGACGACGAGCCGGCGCGGGGTTATTATTTGCGGGATCTGTGGGCGCCGTTTGCGCTCGCAGCGCCGCTGGTGCTTCTTACTTTGATCCAGCCGGACCTCGGCACCGCCATCATCTTGGGATTCGTCTTCATCAGCATGGTGTTGATGGGCGGTTTGCGCACCCGCTCCTTTCTCTATCTGGTCGGCGCGGGCTTGGCCTTTCTCCCGGTCGGCTGGCATTTTTCGAAACCTTACCAGCGCAACCGCATCTTGACCTTTCTCGATCCCGACCGCGATCCGCTCGGCGCCGGCTATCACGTGATTCAATCGCAGATCGCCATCGGTTCCGGCCGCTTTTTCGGCAAAGGCTACCTGCATGGCACGCAAAACCGCCTGGATTTTTTGCCGGCCCAGCACACCGACTTCATCTTCGCGGTTTTTTCCGAGGAGTGGGGTTTTTTGGGCTGTTTGATTCTGTTGCTGCTGTTCTTCGCGCTGATCGTCTACTGTTTGCGGATCGTCCAGCGCGCCAAGGATCGCTTCGGCGCCTTATTGGTATTCGGCATGACCGCGATCTTTTTTTGGCATGCGACCATCAACGTCGCGATGGTGGCGGGCATTCTGCCGGTCGTCGGCGTGCCACTGCCGTTGGTCAGCTACGGCGGGTCGGCGCTCGCCTCATTGATGTTCGCCATCGGCGTGATCATGAACGTCAGCATGCGGCGGTTTATTTTCTGAAAAACATAAAGCCAAAGGGTATGGGTTAGCGCTAACCATCCGCACGACACTCCCCTCTTCTTTAGATAATAAAGTTTCCCGGAAGCATGATCAAAACTGCGGCGGCATTCCCCAGCGGAGACTTGGCTTGACGTGGAAACTCGGCCTACGTTATATGAACAACGCGATCGCGACACATTCGGGTCGCAGGCGCCCGGTATCCAACTCGACAGGAGCAAATTGAATGGGAAAATATGCGGCGAACCTTCGCAAGCTGAACGATCATGTCTGGGCTATTATCGGTGACGATGGGGCGACCAATTTCGGCATCGTCAGAGGTGAAGACGCTTCGGCTTTGCTCATCGACTCGGACATCAGGAGAATGGACGAGATCGATGAGGCTTTGAAACGGACGGAATGCAGCAAGGTACGTTATCTCTTAAACACGCATGAGAACTTCGACCACAGCTCCGCCAATGATTACTTCGAGAAAAATGGCGCGATCGTGGTCGGAAGCGATGGTTGTTGGGATGCTTTAAAGTCGGACGGTGAGGCTAAGTTCACCGAAATGGCCGGCCGCTCCCCCGAACTCAAGACACGCTTCCCAGGGTTAAAGATGGGAACGTTGCAAGTGACGTTCTCACAATCGCTGACGCTGCATTTGCCGGGAGTCGACGTGCGCGCGCTCTATTCGGCGCACAACGGCAAAAGCCATAGCCGCGGCGACAGCATCGCCGTGCTCGAACGGGAAGGGATACTTTTCGCCGGCGATTTACTTTACACCGATTTCCATCCGGTGACCGTCTATGGCGATATTCCCAACTGGATCAAAAGCATCGATTATCTGCTGAGTGAAAATTACGCTTATGTCGTGCCCGGGCATGGTCCCGTGTCCCAAGGCCCGGAAGGGCATCAACGGGCGTGCGAAAAATTTCGCGCCTATCTGGAAGATTTTCATAATCGCCTCACCGAGATCAAGGCGGGCAGGAAGACACCGGGTGAAATCGAGTCCTACATGAAAAGCGGCGCCTACGCTTCGATGGGAAAAACCTGGATGGTGAAGCGAAACATCGAATTTTTCCTTGGAGAGGGGAAGTAAGGTGAGAGGTTCTCTCCGCAAAGCTGCCGTGCTTGGATTGCTGCTCTTTGCCGCTCCGCCCTTCTTGAACGCGGCGGAGAAACTGCGCGTCGGCTTCCCTTCGCTCGCCACGGCGTTGAGCCCGGCTTGGGTCGCGATGAAGAAAGAGCTTTGGAAAAAGCATGGCCTCGATGTCGAGGTTATCTATCTATCCGGAGCCATTACCATCCCGTCGCTCTTGTCGAACAGCGTTCAGGTGATTTTAGGCTCCGACTCCGAGTCGGTCATCGCGATGACCAAGGACTCGGACATCGTCAGGTTGGGGGTCACGACCAACTCCCTCGGATCCTCCTTGGTAACCCGGCCCAACCTGACGTCCTTCGC
>Ga0153916_10003818_pt1 | contig 11276 bp, 6 predicted proteins | sample Opewatmetagenome_FD_109642 | JGI IMG/M metagenome (GOLD analysis project Ga0153916, IMG submission 109642) | Freshwater wetland microbial communities from Ohio, USA - Open water 3 Core 3 Depth 4 metaG | ecosystem: Environmental > Aquatic > Freshwater > Wetlands | place: USA: Ohio, Lake Erie, Old...
ACGCGATTCCTGATTAGGGGTCTCTCAGCCAGCGCTCGGCGGGTGGGCGCACCGTCGCCACCGGTCCATTGCCACCCACCGGTCACCCAGCGGTCATCTGCGGCCAGGAGCGGACACCTCTGGCGGCAGCCTAGAGGAGCAGCGCGGCCACTCCCTTCCGCTGCACCGTCCAGGTGATTACCGGGCGGCGCCGCGGGGGTGGAGGGTCGAGCGGCCCGCTCCGACCCGAGAGGCTGGGGGCCACGGATTCCAGCATGAGCCCGCCCGCGTGACCGCTCCGCGTCTCCACCATGTCTCCAGGCGCTGGGCCGATTCGTGGGGACTCCTGCGGATTGGTGCGGACTCAACAGCGTGCAGGAAATCGCTGGGGCTCAAGGGTTAGATGGCGATTCGCGTGTGCCGTCGCCAGCTTGTGTGGTTGCCCTTGGGCCCCTTCGATTCCCGTGCTCTGCCGCCAGATTCTTGCCTGTTATCAAGTAGCTGCGCTTAGCGGCAGTAGTCGAGCATCAGCTCGGCTAGTGTGGCGCCGTCGATGAGGATGATCTTGGCGTCGATCCGCCCGACGTAGTCGCAGGCGCCCTTGGAAGACGTCGAGGTCGTGATGACGACGCCTCTCCGGCCACGCTTGCCGAGGAGACTGCCAGCGAACGCCTGTGCGTCGAAAGAACCCGGACGATAACTCGCCGCAGCGTTTCTAACGCCAACGGGCTCGCGAGGCTAGAAGACCTCGTGAGCCCGCAGTGGTCAACTCACTCCGGCTACGCTACTCCAGAGGCGTCATGGCGATCGGCAGTGTGACTTCCGACGGATGGTGAATGTCATGATAGATGGTCTGATCGGCGACCTGCAAGTCTGCGTCCTGCGCAAACGCGTGCCCGGTGTTTGGGTTGCGGTTGAACATCGGAAAATTGCTGCTCGAGATTTCCAGGCGGATCCGATGCCCGGCCTTGAACATGTTGCTGGTCGGCCAGACGTGGATTGTGTACCTGTAGATCTTGCCAGGCTCGATCAGCGTGGGATTGGTCTCGGACTCGCGGTAGCGCGCCCGCTGGATGCCGTACTCAATCAACATTGACGTGCCGTCCGGATACACGTCATCCACCTTCGCGGTGAAATCGGTGTCCCGGGCCGATGATGATGCATACAGCGTCACCGTAATTGGTCCAGTGACCTCGACATCGTGCTTAAGCGGAGGTGTCGTGTAGACCAGCACGTCAGGCCGTCCGAGCAGCGGCCGCTGGTCGTAGGGCCCCCAAGGAATGGAGTCCTGGAACCGTCCCCCGATGCTGGGTACCGGATTGGTCGGATCATAGGTGAAATGATCGGTGCCGGTTTCGAAGGCGTTCCGCTGCGATTCCTCGGAGTCATCGGTGAAATGATCGGCGACGGCTTCGGAGGCGGTCCGCTGCGATTCCTCGGGCGCATCGCTGTCACCCCCGGGTTTGTGCGTGCTCAGCCAGCCATCGCCGGTTGAGGTGTTCGCCGTGCCCAGGCTGTGCAGGTAGAACTTCCGGTAGATCGTCCCCCGCACGGGGAATTCGTCCGCAGAGCGCCACTTGTTCGCGCCCATTACGAAGATCCGCACCTTGGGTTCCTTGTCGACGCCGTTAGGAACACCCTTGAGCCAGTAGTCCCACCAGCGCAGCATCAAATTGTCGATTGGATTCTCTGCCTCCGGTCCGAAATCGAGCTGGCCTATGTTCCGGCCCCAGTTCCACATATGCGCCCAGGGACCCACGAACAGTCTCTGCCCTTCGCGCGCAACTTTCGAGCCTCCGTGCTTGCGCATCCCATTGAAATTCTCGATGCCACCGTCGATGAAGATATCGTACCAACCCTCGAAATTCAGCGCCGGAACCGTAATCTGGCCGTAACGCAGGCGGATGCTCCACTGCTGCCAGTAGGCATCGTTGTCGGGATGTCGCAGCCAGTCGAAGAAATACGGTGCCACCCGCGGGTCTTCCGGATGTAGCGGGGGATAATCCTTGAGCGGCAGGTACCAGTACCATTTCGTTATCTCGTCCTGTTTGGCCTGGTTCATCTCCGCATCCAAGGCGGCGCCATCGGGGAAACGCCGGACGGCGCTGTTGGCGATGCTCCCCACCGGCCAGTCCTCGACGAAGGACTGGTCCAGTGCGCCACCCTCATACGTCCAGCCATCGTGGTAGTCGGCTGAAGTCATTCCGGGGATGATCGCGACCAGGTGCGGCGGACGCTGCGTGGCCGCAAGCCACTGCGTGGCCCCCACATAGGAGAAGCCGTACATGCCGACCCTGCCGTTCGACTTCGGCAGACCGGCCGCCCATTCCACGGTGTCGTAGCCGTCATTGGCCTCGTTGATGAATGTGTACCAGGTCCCGTCCGACTTGTACTGCCCCCGGACGTCCTGAATCACGACGATGAAGCAATGCGAAGCGTAGAACTCCGGGGTGTTGTAGGTGCCGTGATTGGGAAATTGCTCCGCGCCGTCCTTGTCGTAAGGCAGGCGCATCAGAACGACCCCGTACGTTCCGGGCTCATTGGGCGTGATTACGTTCGCGCGCAGGATAGTAGCGCCGTCCCGCATGGTAGCGGGCACGTCAACCTCCTTGGTGTACGTGCAAGTGCTGCTCGCGTCCGGCGTGGCGCCGAGTGCGGGGAGTGCGGTGCTGATCGCGAAAACCCCGATCGACGCAATCAGGGAAAAGCGTTGACTGGGGACACGTAGCCATCTGCTGGGACTCATGTCTGGCGTCTCCTTCAATCCGCCCTTCACTCGGGCGGAGTTCCGGGTTCACAGAGTCAACAGACCATCGAGCTGCGCCGTAGCGATAGGCGCCGCCCGGACGGTCCGCAAGGAGCGCTGATGGCTTCGTGGGGCGTGGCTGCGAGGCACGCCCTTGCCGGGCGCGCCGCTCTTGTGCGCCTCGGTCGTCGTCGATGGGGTCGGCGGCGTTGTAGTCGGTTCCGGCGTCGTGGCCGGTTTCGGGCGGCCGGGCTCCACCCAGCGCTTCGTTCCGCATTGCGGCCCCGCCACGACCTGCTGCTGGAACGAGCCGGCGCCTGGCCCCCAGCCGGCGGAATGACAGGGGTCCGCTCCACTTCTACGCGGTGGGGGTTGGGGCGCCCAGCTTGGCCAACCGCCCCCGGCACATGAGGGCAACGACCTGGCAAAGGTCCTCCGCCTCCTCCATGTCGTGGGTTGTGAGGAGGACGGTGGTGCCGGTCCGGGTGCGAAGATCAGCGCCGGCGCACGTCCTCAGCGCCGCTTCCCGTCCCCGCCCCTTCCCGGCGCTGGGCCGCGTGGAGCCGCTGGGCGCGGCCCCGGCCCTGCTGGCCTCGGCGTGGCCCGCTGATCACCTCGCTGCCGAGCCGCCCGCTCGCGGTCGAGCTGCGGTGCCGGCCCGACGGGGCCGGGCGCCGGCCGCCAGGCGCCCCGGCTGTGCTGCTGCCAGCCGCCCTGGGGCGCGGGCCGGTACACCCGCCCGTCCCTGCCGGCGTAGATGTCGGCCGGGCGGCCCGGCGGCGCCGGGCGCGATGGCGGGCGGATGGTCGGTGCCGGCCTCGGGCCGACTCCCGGCGCCGGTCTGGGCCCGATTGCCGGGGGCGGCGGCCTCCACGCGGCGCCGGGGCGCGGAGCCGGCCGCACCCCGTGCCCCCAGTACCTGCCGTAGATGTTGGCGTCGTTCACCGGCCGGTAACCCCAGCCCCAGGACCGGTAGGCCCAGGGCATCGGGCCCCACCACGGGCGCACGCACTCGCCGTACCAGGGCCAGGGCCAGTCCCAGCCGAACCCCACCGTCCAGCCGCCCCACGGGCTCCAGCCCACGCTCCAGCCGAAGCCGTAGGTGACCGGCGGTCCGTACCAGTACGTGCCGATCCATGGCCGGTACCACCAGCCCGTTCCATAGACCACCACGTACTCCGGCGAGACCACCGTGCCCAGATAGCCGGGCGTGTAGCCGACGCGGACCGTCTCCGCGTCGGCGCTGTAGATCTTCACGTAGGTGACGTAGTGGAGCGGCGAGCTCGGCGGGATGGTGTAGATGACCGGCGGCACTTGGTCAGCGGCGACCCACGGCCCGCCGGAACCCGTGGCAACGAACCAGACCCCATTCATCAGGGCGTACCAGCTCTTCTCGTCCACCCGGATGATGGGCGTGGGGCTGTTCACCACGTACGCGAGCGACGTGCCCTCGATGGGCGCGAGCCGCGGCTCGCCGTCGAGCGTCGGCTCGAGGCGGGCTTCGGCGCGGTTCACCACCGCGGTCTGCGGGATGGAGTTCGCGATCACCGCCTCGCGGGCCTGCGGCGTTCCGGGAACGGCGGCGAGGAGGCTCGCCTTCGCATGCCCCTCCGGCACGCGAGCGAAGTCGCGGGGCAGCGTCTTTCCCGGGACAAAGTGCCACGGCCCGGCGGTGGTTCGGGCGCGGAACCAGCGACCGGCGAGCAGGACGAAGGTGTCGCCGCTCGAGGTGTCCACCACCACGGTGGAGCCAGTGTTCTTCCAGTAGAGGAGGCGAGTGCCGGCGATGGGCTCGAACTGCGGCGGTCCCTCGGTGACGATGAGCTCGGTGGGCCTCGTGGCCACGATGATCTCGGGGACGGGCCCGCGAGCGAGCGACGGCGGCTCGGCCGGCGCTCCCTGGGGCTCCCCCTCTTGCTGCGTCGGCGGTTCGGGCTGCAGCAGGTCGGCGTCGCCCATCCTGCGGGCCGCCTCCAGCGCCAGGGCGAGCGCAGGCGGCGGGACGCGCGACACGGCCCAGGGACCGGCGAGCGCGGGTGCCTCCATCCAGCCGTCCAAGAGGTGCAGGTAGAAGCGTTCGCCCGCTTGCAGGACGAGCGGTCGGGTGTTGATGACGCGCATCAGGTCCATGCCGGGCACGGGCCGGAGCGCCGGCTCGCCGTCCACGTAGACGAGCAGCGCCGGCGCGGTACGGAAGAGGATCTCCGGCGGGTCGTTCTTCACCGGCACCGCCTTCTGCCGCTTCTCGGCCGCGGTGATGGCCAGGCTCGATTGCAGCCGCTCCAGCGACACGGCGGCGTCGTCGGGGAGCTTGCGGTCGAGCACCGCCCCCCAGTCGGTCCCCTTCGGCGCGGCGGGGAACGACGATCGCACCACCTTCACCTCGGAGAGGTGGACGAGCCCCTGCTCCTTGTCCACGTCGGTGCGGGCCTGGGTCCAGATGACGCCGTAGAAAGTCTCGTCCTGGCCTGTGCGGTTCACCGCCACCGCGTAGCGCGAGGTGATGCGGTCGTTCTCCCACTTCTCGACCTGCGGCTGGTAGACGGCGAAGTCGAAGCCGTCCTCCTGGTAGGTGCGCGGCCAGGGCCCGTCCACGGGCTCCGAGGCCGGCGACTCGTCGGCGCGGGCTGCGATGGGGAGCAGCACGAGCACCGCGGCCATGGCTTGCCGAGAGACGGCGGCCAGCATGACGCGATCGTAGTGCCTCGACCCAGCCAAGTCGATCGGGAAATTTGCGCTGCGGCGAGGGCGAGGTGCCAAGATCCCAACCGTGCGCATGCTCGACGACCGGGCACGGGGCGTACCCCGCGAGGAGCGCGACCACACGACGACGGCTGCCTGAATCGATTCTCGTAACCTCCGGAGACACCGTGGCGTACATCACCGTCCGTCCGCTGCCGAAGGGCCTCGAGCCGCTCGCGGAGCTGGCGCTCGACTTGCGCTGGAGCTGGAGCCACGGCCATGACGTCCTCTGGTGCAGAGTGAGCCCGGAGATCTGGGAAGCGACCGAGAACCCGTGGGTCGTCCTGCAGGAAGTGTCACGAGGCCGCCTCGAGGATCTGGCCCGCGACGCGGAGTTCCTCGAGGAGCTCCGCCATCTCGTCGCCGCCCGGAGCCGCGAGCTGTCGGACGCGACCTGGTACTCGCGGAGCCATCCGCGAGCCGACCTCGGGTGCGTCGCCTACTTCAGCATGGAATTCGGGCTGGGAGAGGCGCTCCCCCTGTACGCGGGCGGCCTCGGAATCCTGGCCGGCGATCACCTCAAGGCGGCGAGCGATCTGGGCGTGCCGGTCGTTGGGGTGGGGCTGCTCTATCAGGAGGGCTACTTCCGTCAAATGATCGATTCCGGAGGTGCCCAGCAGGAGGCGTACCCGTACAACGATCCGGCCGCCCTCCCGGTGGTCCCGGCGCTCGCCGCCAACGGGAGTCCCCTGCGGTTCGCGCTCTCCTTGCCGGGGCGGCGCCTGGGGCTCCGGGTGTGGCAGGCCAGGGTCGGCAGGACGACTCTCTACTTGCTCGACAGCAACGATCCGCTGAACGGACCGTTCGATCGCGGCATCACGGGCAAGCTCTACGGCGGGGGCCCCGAGATGCGGCTCCTCCAGGAGATCGTGCTCGGCATCGGGGGTTGGCGCGCGCTCAAGGCGCTCGGGATCCATCCCGAGGTGTGTCACCTCAACGAAGGGCACGCCGCCTTTGCCGCGCTCGCTCGCGCCCAGAGCTTCATGGAAGAGCACGCCCTCTCGTTCGACGAGGCGATGTGGGCCACGCGGGCCGGCAACGTCTTGACGACCCACACCCCGGTCGCCGCGGGATTCGACGTCTTCGCCCCCGCTCTCGTCGAGAAGAACTTCAGGGCGCCCCTCCTCGGGACATCTCGGATCCCGCCGGAGAAGGTGCTCGCGATGGGGCGGCGGAACCCTTTGGATCCGGGAGAGCCGCTCAACATGGCTTACCTCGCGGTCCGCTGCTCCTCCGCGGTCAACGCCGTGAGTCGCCTCCACGGGGAGGTCAGTCGCCGGCTTCTGGCCAACCTGTTCCCCCGATGGCCGGTGCGGGAGGTGCCGGTCGAACACGTCACCAACGGCGTACACGTGCCGTCCTGGGATTCGGCGTCAGCCGATCGGATCTGGACCAGAGCCTGCGGAAAGGGGCGATGGCTGGGAGCGCCTGAGGCGCTCGAGAATGCCATCCACGCCCTGTCGGATGCGGACCTGTGGGCCTTTCGCAGCGAAGGCCGGCGCGAGCTCGTGCGCTACGCGCGCGAGCGGCTCGCCGCCCAGCTCGGTCAGCGGGGCGAGGAGGAAGAGGCGGCACAGGTGTCCCGAGTGCTCGACCCGGACGCACTCACGATCGGGTTTGCGCGCCGTTTCGCGGAGTACAAGCGACCCAACCTGTTGCTCACCGAGCCCAAACGGCTGGCGCGGCTCCTGGACCTACCAGGGCGTCCGGTCCAGGTCGTGGTGGCGGGCAAGGCCCATCCGGCGGACGAGCAGGGCAAGGAGCTCGTGAGGGCCTGGGTGGAGTTCGTTCATCGACCCGAAGTGCGCCGCCGTGCGGTGTTCCTCGAGGACTACGACATGGCCCTGGCCCAGAAGCTGGTGGAGGGCGTGGACCTCTGGATCAACACCCCACGGCGGCCCTGGGAGGCGTGTGGAACGAGCGGCATGAAGGTCCTCGTCAATGGAGGGCTCAACCTCTCGGAGCTCGACGGCTGGTGGGCGGAGGCCTACCAGCCGGAGGTCGGCTGGGCGCTCGGCGACGGTGCGGAGCACGCGGAGCCAGGCTGGGACGCAGTGGAAGCGGACCAGCTCTACCGGATGCTCGAGCAGGAGGTCATCCCGGCCTTCTATGACCGCGGCCAGCAGGGAGTCCCGGCGGCCTGGGTCGCGCGGATGAGGGCTAGCATGGCTCGGCTCGCCCCGCGGTTCAGCACGAACCGGATGATGGGCGAGTACCTGGAGCGGCTGTACCTACCCGCTGCGCACGCCTTCCGGAGCCGCTCGGAGCGCGGCGGCGCCCTCGCTCGAGAGCTGGCGAGGTGGAGCACCCTTCTCGACGCGAGCTGGGAAGAGGTCCGGTTCGGAGGGGTTCGCGCAAACCGGGAGGACGAGGGCTGGCGCTTCGAGGCGGAGGTGGACGCCGGAGGCATCCCCCCGGAGCACCTCCGCGTCGAACTCTACGCCGAGCCGAGCGGCGGCGCCGGGGAGCCCGTGCTGGAGCCGATGAGCCGTGAGGAACGGATCGCCGCTACCTCGAACGGCTGGGTCTACCGCGCCCGCGTCCAAGGATCTCGCGCGGCGTCAGACTACACGGTGCGCATCATCCCGTCCCACGATGGCGTCCGAGTGCCAATCGAAGAGCGACGGATCACATGGCAGCGATGACGGGACCGGACCGCCTGTGGCTCGCCACGGTTCGATCGTCACCGAATCCGTGCAGCTGAAGTCACCCCAAACGCCTGCCGCCGGACGTAGACTTGTAGCGCGCAGGTGGGGGAGACGCTGATGGGATCGACGCCGCACGTCGGAGACGCGGTGGTGGTGGAGTGCGGAGACCTTCGGCTCCTGATGGAGGCCCTGCGTGCGAGAGGCTTCCTGGTCGTGGGCCCGACGATCCGCGACGGCGCCATCGTCTACGACGAGTTGGCCTCGCCCGCGCAACTGCCGGCGGGCTTCACGGACGTGCAGGAGGGCGGGGGCTACCGCCTGGCGAAGCGGACGGACGACGCCCTGTTCGGCTACGCCGTGGGTCCGCACTCGTGGAAACGGTACCTGCACCCGCCGGCGCGACGCCTGTGGCGCGCCCGGCGCGCCGCCGGCGGTTTCGAGGTGCTCCCGGAGGGTGGGGAGCCGCAGCGCTACGCGTTCCTCGGGGTTCGCGCGTGCGAGCTGCACGCCATCGCGATCCAGGACAAGGTCTTCCTGCAGGGGCAATACGTCGACCCGCACTACCGTTCGCGGCGCGAGAACGTCTTTCTCGTCGCGGTCAACTGCGGCCAGGCGGGGGGCACGTGCTTCTGCGCCTCGATGGGCACGGGCCCGCGGGCGACGCAGGGGTTCGATCTGGGCATGACGGAGGTCGCGGAGAGGTCGCGCCACCACTTCCTCGTCGAGGTCGGCTCGCCGGCCGGGGCCGAGGTCCTCCGCGAGGTTCCCCAGCGGGAGGCGGGCGCGGAGGAGCGCGGCGCGGCTGACCGGGCGGCCGCGGCCGCCGCCGCGAGGATGGGCCGCACCCTCGACACCCGCGACATCCGGGACCTGCTCCAGGGCAACCCGGACCACCGGAGGTGGGACGAGGTGGCAGACCGCTGCCTCACATGCGGCAACTGCACGATGGTCTGCCCGACGTGCTTCTGCACCACCGTCGAGGACGTCACCGACCTGACCGGGGAACAGGCCGAGCGCTGGCGCCGGTGGGACTCCTGCTTCACCCTGGCGTTTTCCTACATCCACGGGGGCAACATCCGCGCCACGGCCAAGGCGCGCTACCGCCAGTGGATGACCCACAAGCTCAGCACCTGGATCGACCAGTTCGGCACATCGGGATGCGTCGGCTGTGGTCGGTGCATCACCTGGTGCCCCGTCGCCATCGACATCACGGAGGAGGTCCAGGCGATCCGGGCGGGCGACCGAGCCGCGCCACCTTCAGCACAGAGGGCCGACCATGGAGACGCTTGAACGGGTTCTGGGGGAGCATCCCTTCTTCGAGGGGCTCGAGGCGCCCTACGTCCAGCTGCTCGTCGGCTGCGCGACCAACGTTCGCTTCGAGCGCGGTGCCCTCCTCTTTCGCGAGGGCGACGAGGCGAACCAGTTCTACATCATCCGCCGCGGAACGGTGGCCCTGACGGTGTTCGTCCCCCAGCGCGGTCCCGTGACCGTCGGGACCGTCGGCGACGGGGAGATCCTCGGTTGGACCTGGCTCATCCCCCCCTACCACTGGCACTTCACCGCCCGCGCGGAGGGGTTGACCCGCGCCATCGCCCTGGACGCCAAGTGCCTGCGCACGAAGTGCGAGGAGGACCGCGTCCTGGGCTACGAGCTGCTCAAGCGGTTCGCCCACATCTTGGAGCAACGGCTCCACGCCACGCGCCTGCAACTCCTGGACCTCTATGGTTCCCGAGCCTGAGGGGCCGCCCATGCCTCCGGTGCCCGCCGATCCCATGGTTCCGCGGTCCTGCCGCGTGGAGCGGGCGCGGCGGGAGACGGCGGATACGTTCACGCTCGCGCTGGAGGCACCGCCCGGCGACGGCGGGTTCGCGTTCGCCCCGGGCCAGTTCAACATGCTCTGGGTCTTCGGCGTGGGGGAGGTTCCCGTCTCCATCAGCGGAGACCCGACGGAGCCTGGGGCCGTCGTGCACACCGTGCGGATGGTGGGGGCGGTCACCCGGGCCATGGGGCAGCTCGCCCGCGGGGATGTGGTGGGGGTCCGGGGGCCCTTCGGGAGCCACTGGCCGGTGGAGGCCGCGGCGGGAAACGACGTGCTGATCGTGGCCGGAGGCATCGGGCTGGCCCCGCTGCGCGCGGCGGTGTACCAGCTCCTGGCGTCACGGGAGCGCTATGGGAAGATCGCGCTGCTCTACGGCGCCCGCACCCCCGCCGACATCCTGTACCGCCGGGAGCTCCGGCGCTGGCGGGCCCGGTCCGACCTGGAAGTGGCCGTCACCGTGGACCGGGGCATGGGCGGCTGGCGCGGGAACGTGGGCGTGGTCACCGCCTTCATCCCCAGGGTGTCCCTCGATCCGTCGAACACGGTCGCCATGGTCTGCGGCCCCGAGGTCATGATGCGCTACGCCGTGCGCGAGATCTTGCGGCGGGGCGTGGCCGCGCACCGCATCCACCTGTCCATGGAGCGCAACATGCAGTGCGCCATCGGCCTCTGTGGGCACTGCCAGTACGGCCCGACCTTCGTGTGCAGGGAAGGGCCGGTCTTCGGCTACCCCCGGGTCGAGGACCTGATGGCGCTGTGGGAGATCTGAACATGGCTCGCACCCCGCTCCCGGGATCGTCCAGGGAGGGCTCCGCGGCGAGGGCCGGCAAGCCTAGGCTCGCCGTCTGGAAGTTCGCCTCGTGCGACGGCTGCCAGTTGAGCCTGCTGGACTGCGAGGACGAGCTGCTGGCCGTGGCCGGCGCGCTGGACATCGCCTACTTCCCCGAGGCGTCCCGGGCCATGGTGAAGGGGCCGTACGACCTCTCGCTGGTGGAGGGCTCCATCACCACGCCGCACGACGCAGAGCGGATCCACCACGTCCGCCGGGTCTCCAGGACCCTGGTGACCATCGGGGCGTGCGCCACGGCCGGCGGCATCCAGGCCCTGCGCAACTTCCAGGACGTCAAGAAGCTCGTCGCCATCGTGTACGCCTCCCCCGCGTACATCACGACGCTGGGCAAGTCCACGCCCATCGCCGATCACGTGCCGGTGGATTTCGAGCTGCGCGGCTGCCCCATTGACAAGCGGCAGCTCCTGGAGGTGGTGGGCGCCTTCCTGCGCGGACGCAGGCCGAACACGCCGTCGCACAGCGTGTGCATGGAGTGCAAGCTGCGGGGGGCGG
>Ga0153916_10003819_pt1 | contig 11274 bp, 9 predicted proteins | sample Opewatmetagenome_FD_109642 | JGI IMG/M metagenome (GOLD analysis project Ga0153916, IMG submission 109642) | Freshwater wetland microbial communities from Ohio, USA - Open water 3 Core 3 Depth 4 metaG | ecosystem: Environmental > Aquatic > Freshwater > Wetlands | place: USA: Ohio, Lake Erie, Old...
ATAATAATAGAATAATGCAAACAACCCCGGCCCGATCTCATCTCGGATGGAGCCGTAAGCGACTGTTCCAGACCACACGATGAGAAGGGGTCCGACGATGTTTCCAGGCACACGCCGTATGATCAGAAACCCCACCAGGAGCGTAAGGGGGGTAAGCACCAACATGGTGACAGCCCGGTAGAGAGTCGAATGGAAGTTGTAATCCTGAGCCAATGGGTGCAGGAGAAAATCGGCGAGCGCCAGGCCACCCAAAGCCAGGGCTGCCCCAACAAGCAGGTGAACGATACGATCGAAAAAGGGCTTCATCGATGTAAACAATGTCCTTTGCTGATCTGAGCTGATATTACCACACAGGCGTTTCGGGATCGTTACGGAAATCGTTACGACTCGCTGAACAAGACAGAAATGGAATGTGGTTTAATAGAGAATAGGTATCCACGTGCGCTCTGCAGTGTGGCTTAAGTTGAGGTCATTACCGCGCCTTGCCTTGCTGGGCTTTGTTTTGATTCTGACCGCCTGCCAGGATGCCAAGACCGGCTCCACCGGCGGTGGGGGAGCCAGCCAGCTCGTCCCCACGCTACAGCCCGTGTTGCAGCCGGTGGCGACGGCAGCCCAATCACGCAAGGGCTCTACCCTGCGCGCAACGCCGCTCCCCCCGAAAGCTACTCAGCCTTCCCGGCCAGTGAGCGTTTCCCCCACCATCGAGATAGAAGCGCCTCTGCCACCCTTCTCGATATGTTCTCCCCTGGTAGATACACCTCTGGATGATTTGCACTTCATTGTGGCCGATCCCTATCGCCCGCCGCCACCGGGTAGCGAGCTGCGCCACCACGGCGTGGATTTCGCCTACTTCCACCGCTTCGGTCGCACAGCAATCGAAGGGGCAGGCGTACAGTCGGTTTTGAAAGGGCAGGTAGCCGCCGCGGTTGTGGATAGCTTCCCTTACGGGAATATGCTTATCATTGAGACGCCCGGCGCAGCCCTGCCTTCTGCGCTTGCCAGCCAGATCCAGATCGCCCCCGGTGAGTCGCTTTACGTACTCTACGCCCATATGGAGCGCCCTCCCGCCCTCAGGTTAGGCGATGCCGTAGATGCCTGCCAAACCCTGGGGGCTGTGGGCAAGAGCGGTAACGCCGGCGGGGCTCACCTGCACCTGGAGACGCGCCTGGGCCCTAGCGGGACGCGCATCGCCAGCATGGGGTATTACAAAGCCTGGGCGACCGAGGAGCAGCGGGCGAATTACCTGCTGTGGCGCACCAGCGGCACTTATCGCCATTTCGATCCTATGACAGTGCTCATGTATCGCTGAGTCAGGTTCGGGACCGGGACTTTGCGGTTTCCTAGCCCGCCCATCAAATTTTTGGGATATAATTTTTTGGACAATTGATTCGTGCTGTGCGCGCTAGGCACAATGGGTGGGGCGGGTCACAGCGACCCACCATTCAACCTTCAATTTTCAACCTGCAACCGAGTAAGGAGGATGCTTCGATGAGGATCAGAAAGTGGAATTGTTTGTCAGTGCTGATCTTGTTGGGTTTGGTCATCAGCGCATGCGCTCCGGCCTCCACACCCACATCAGCTCCAGCCGCGCAGGGGGGCGGTCCTGTTCAAGGCGGGACAATCGTCGTTGGTCTTCAGGCTGAGCCTGTCACCCTCGACGCACAGCAAATGACAGACTATAACTCTACTCGGGCAGGGCGAAACATCTTTGACGCCTTGTTGCACTTCAAGGATGAGAGCACCGAGGTGGAGCCTGCGCTTGCTGAAAAATGGGATATCTCCCCTGATGGTAAAGAATATACATTCCACCTGCGTAAGGGGGTTAAGTTCCACGACGGCACCGATTTCAACGCGGATGCGGTCGTCTTCAGCTATGAGCGCCAAATTGACCCAAATCACCCTTACCACGATACGGGTGAATTTGCCTATGCCGACTTCACACTTGGCGTGGTGGATAAGATCGAGAAAATCGATGATTATACGGTGCGCATCACGCTTAAAGAGTCATTTGCGCCATTTCTGGCTAATATGGCCATGCATTCTGCCACCATCGTCAGCCCAACGGCCGTCAAGAAATATGGCAAAGATTTTTCTCGAAATCCGGTTGGCACAGGCCCATTTAAATTCGTGAGCTGGTCTCCCGGCGTCGAGATTGTCGTCGAGAAGAATCCGGATTACTGGGGCGGCGCGCCAAACGTGGACAAAGTGATTTATCGCCCGATCATCGATGATCAGGCCCGTATGAACGAGCTGGAAGCTGGAAGTGTGGACTTCATCGTCAACATCCCTCCAGATGATTTAGCCCGGCTTAAGGCAGACACGCGTTTCACCACGGTCGAGCAACCGGGTATGCATACCTGGTATGTCGTATTCAATTGCCAGAAGAAGCCTTTTGACGATGTGAAGGTGAGGCAGGCGGTGAACTACGCCATTGACCGGCAGGCAATCGTCGATAGCATCCTGAGAAATACCGGCACTTTGGCGAATAGTCCACTCCCGCCCGTTCTTTGGAGCTACACGTCTGACGTAACGGTCTACGACTATAACCCCGAGAAAGCCAAGCAGCTTCTGACCGAGGCTGGGTATGCTGATGGTCTTTCCCTCACCTTCTGGGTGCCGACCTCCGGCTCCGGCATGCAACAGCCCGTGCCGATGGGTCAGGCCATTCAGGCGGATTTGAAAAAGGTGGGGATCGACGCCACGATCGAGACTTATGAATGGGGTACCTACCTTGACAAGACCATTGTTGAAGACGCCCAGACGCTGCCCGAGATATTCCAGATGTCCTGGGTTGGCGACAATGGCGATCCAGACAACTTCCTCTATATCTTGTTGAGCGGCGATCAATTCCCGCCTAACGGCTTCAACCTCGGTCACTGTAAAGACGACAAAGTAGATGCGATGTTGCGCGAGGCACGCGCCAGCCTGGACCAATCCAAGCGCACCGATATCTATGTTCAGGCCCAGAAGATGCTGACTGAGGATGCTTTCTGGGTCCCGGTGGATCACGAAACGCAAATTGTCGTGATGAAAGCCGGCATCAAAAACTTCAAGCTTCATCCCACCGGTGACTTCCGTTTCAAGGATGTCTGGCTGGAGAAATAAAGCTTCTTTGCCAGCACGGTGAAGAATCTATCGCCTTGGCGTCTCATTTTTGCCGGGACGCCAAGGCATGTTACTGTGTGCATGGTAAGCTGACTGTCTATGGCAGGCTATATTATTCGACGGTTATTAGCGCTGATTCCAGTACTGCTTGGGATTTCTTTTCTGGTCTTTCTCATTTTGCACCTGGCTCCCGGCGATCCAGCGCTGATCATCCTGGGACCCAAGGCCACCCAGGCCTCGCTGGCGCAACTGCGACATGACCTTGGCCTGGACCAGCCATTTCTCGTCCAGTATTTCCGTTGGTTATGGCATGTGCTCCAGGGTGATTGGGGGCGCTCAATCCAGCTCAAGCGAGAAGTCCTCCCGCTCATACTGCAACGCTTCCAGGCCACAGCTTATCTCACCTTGTTTAGTGCCTTCCTGGCGATCGTATTTGGCGTCCTGGTAGGGATCATCTCAGCCACGCGCCAGTACTCATTATGGGACCGCCTCTCTATGATCGGGGTGCTGTTGGGCTTCTCGATGCCTGTATTTTGGTTAGGCATTATCCTGCAGATCGTTTTTTCCCTTTACCTTGGTATTCTCCCGGTCTCGGGGATGCAGTCTCCCGACCAGCAAGGATGGCTCGACCTTTTACGGCATCTCGTGTTGCCATCGATTGCTCTGGCTACCGGGGCAGCTGTGATCATTGCGCGCATGACGCGCTCCAGTTTGTTGGAGGTCTTACAACAGGATTTCATTCGGACCGCACGTGCTAAAGGTCAGAGTGAGCGCCTGGTCATCTACCGGCATGCATTGTCCAATGCTCTGATCCCGGTCGTCACCGTGGTCGGTCTGCAAGTTGGCTACTTGCTGGGCGGTGACATTTTGGTGGAAATAGTCTTTTCCTGGCCTGGGATCGGCTTGCTGATGATGAATGGTATCATGGCCCGCGATTTCCCCTTAGTGCAAGGCGCGATCCTGCTCGTGGCTACTTCATATGTGATGGTTAACCTGGTTGTAGACATTCTGTACGCGTATGTCGACCCCAGAATTAGCTATAAGTGATGGGGTTTAAGACGATGGAGACTGGTAGCGTTAAAGAAGTTAAATCGATAGACACGCTCCGCGAGGATCAAGGTTCGGTTGGGCAGACCAGACAATTTGTTGAACAAAGCTTATTAAAGTTAACCTGGCGCCGCTTTCGGCGCGATAAGATAGCCCTGATTGGTGGAGCCTGGCTTTTGTTTGTTATCCTGATTAGCCTTCTCGCTCCGTTGATCGCTCCCTACGACCCCCTCGAAACGAACTTGCGGCTTCGCCTTCAACCCATGGGTTTTGCCGGTCACGTCCTCGGCACTGATGATTTGGGCCGGGACATCCTCAGCCGCCTGATTTGGGGCGGTCGGATCTCGCTGGTGGTGGGCTTTTCCGCAGTACTCATTGCCATGATGGCAGGAACGCTTATCGGCTTGTTGACCGGCTTCTATGGAGGGTGGCTCGACATCGTCATCATGCGCCTTATTGACATCTTGATGGCTTTCCCGGCTATCCTGCTGGCGATTGCGATCGTGGCTGCACTTGGGCCCGGGTTAGAGCACGCCATGCTATCGGTATCCATCGTCGGCATTCCGTACTATGCCCGCATCGTGCGCGGCTCGGTACTGGCAATGCGCGAACGCGAATTTGTCGTGGCTGCTCAAGCTCTCGGGTCTGGCCCCGGTCGTCTGATTGCTACCCATCTCTTCCCCAACGCCTTGCCGCCTTTGATTGTCGCGGCTACCCTCGATGTAGGCTGGATGATCATGTTCGCAGCCGGCCTTAGCTTCTTGGGCCTGGGAGCTCAGCCGCCGATTCCGGAATGGGGCATTATGCTCAGCGAGGGGCATAAGTTTATCCGTACCGCGCCGTACGCTTCGATTATCCCTGGTCTCGCCATTTTCCTGGTCGTTTTAGCCCTCAACCTCCTGGGCGATGGCTTGCGTGACGCACTGGATCCAAGGTTACGGAGATAAATATGATTCGTCCATCCACCTTTTCGATCGTTGCCTACAGCCCCGAAGAGGAATCTTGGGGTGTGGCAGTCGCCTCCAAGTTCCTGGCGGTGGGCGCATTTGTCCCCTGGGCGCATGCAGGTGCTGGGGCCGTGGCTACCCAATCCTATGTGAATACTTCCTTTGGGCCGCATGGGTTGGAGCTTATGGCATCGGGTCTCACCGCGCAAGAAGCGCTGGACCAGTTGATCGCTGAAGACGAAGGGCGTGCGTTGCGGCAGGTTGGCCTGGTGGATGCCCGTGGAGGCTCGGCGGCATATACCGGATCGGGGTGTTACGCCTGGGCGGGTCAAACCAGCGGTCGATTTTTTACCTGTCAGGGCAACATCCTGGTGAGTGCAGAAACCGTACAAGCCATGGCGCATACCTTCGAGCAGGTCAAGGGGGAATTGTCGGATCGCCTCGTGGCTGCGCTGGCTGCCGGCGAAAAGGCCGGCGGAGATTCGCGCGGGCGCCAGTCGGCGGCTGTGCTGGTGGTCAAGCCCAAAGGTGGGTATGGTGGGTTCAATGATCGCTACCTGGATTTGCGCGTGGACGACGATCCCCAGCCGGTCCAACGCTTGCAAGCGTTGCTCCAGCTTCATCATCTCTACTTCGGCGAATCCGCGCCTGAGGAGCGCATCGGGATAGAAGGACCGTTAGCCAGAGAAATTCAACAGACGTGAATTCGCCTGGGTTATCTACGTGGCGAGCCCAGTGGCATTTACGATGAGGCCACCCGCCACGCTTTTGAGGTCTTCACAGGCACAGAGAACCTCGAAGAGCGCTGCCAGATTGCCGATGGCACGCTTGATCCGCCCGCACTGGACTACATCCGCCAACGTTTTGGGACATCTAAATAATCGGTTCGGCGCGAGGGTATCACCTTTACTAGGTGTTGGCTGACTTTCGCATGTTTGGGATATATACTTGATCTAAACCAGCAACTCGGGTTCGTGTTTTGGCGAGATTGCTAGAACACGCGGGGGCACGGCAGCGGAACTAGCGGGTTCATACCCAATCTGATGGCGTCAGGAATAAGCCCGCAGCGGAGTCAATGATTCTGGGCGAGCTTTTTTATTAGAATGAAAAAGGGTTCATTTGATCCTTCATCGTGCGCGCTGACGCAGATGGAGGTATTTCGATCGAAGTATGAGGGAAAGATGTATTAAAATGTAAAGACCCGCTTATGTTCATGGGAGGGTTATTTTGGACAAAGCATCTTCTTCTATTGTGCTCATGGCGTGCCTGCTTGTTGTGCTCAATTTATCCGCTTGCGCCAGCCAGGTTGTTCCTGCCCAAGCGCCAGGAATAACACCAACGATTGCACCCCAGCCTACGAGTACATCTTTGCCAGGCACTCCACCTCTCCAGCAGGTTGATATTAAGCTTGCCGAGATTTTCTTCGATCGCGGGAATGAATATCTCGATCAAGACGACCTTGACCGTGCAATAGCCGAATTCGATAAAGCCATTCAACTCAACCCTAACCTTACCGGGGCTTACCACAACCGTGGATATGCCTTCGGTATGAAAGGTGACCTCGACCGTGCAATTAGCGACCTCGATAAAGCGATCCAACTCGATCCAAACTATGCCCTGGCTTATCATAATCGCGGGATCGCCTACAATCTTAAGGGCGACCTTCATAGGGGCCTTAGCGACGGTTTAAAAGCCTTTCAGCTTACTCCCAGCGACCCTGATGCTTACAATTATCGCGGGTTTATCTACTCGGGTGTAGGCGACCTTGACCATGCAATTGTCGACTACAGTAAAGCGATCCAACTCAATGGTGGTGTGGCCAAGCTTTATTACTTCCGTGGAAACGCATATCGTGCAAAGGGCGACCTCGATGGCGCGATTAAGGACTACGATAGGGCGATCCAGCTAAAATCCAACTTTGCTGAGGCTTATCATAACCGCGGTTTTGCCTATGATGCTAAAGGCGACTTTGACCAGGCTATCGCTGATTACACGAAGGCGATCCAATTCGCCCCGCAATACGCAATTGCATACTACAACCGCGGTCTTGGATATCATCATTTAGGCGACCAGGAGAATGCCAGGACAGATTTGGAGACAGCTCTGCAATTGGGCTTGCCGCCGAGCCTGGAGGCAGAGGCGCGAAAACTGTTGCAGCAATTGCCATCCTGATTTTCTAAGCTGGCGCCAGGGCAGAAATACTTGACAACCCCTCTTTTTTTTGCTATGCTTTATCTACCGACCGTTCGGTAGATAGCTAAGGAGACGCGATGACCCGGGACGAGATCCTGGATGCAGCCGCACAAATTTTCCGTGAGAAGGGTTTCCATGCCGCCTCGATGCAAGATATTGCCGAGGCGGTTAATCTACAGAAAGCCAGCCTGTATTACCACGTCGCCAGCAAGCAGGAAATTCTGCTGGCTCTCCTCGACCGCGCCCTGGACCTGCTCATCGAGCACATGCAGCAGGTCATGGCGCAACCCTTGACCCCCGATGAAAAGCTCCGCCAGGCCATGTGCACCTATCTGCAAGCTATGTTGGAGCACCGCGACCTGGCGGCTGTGCTGCTCCTGGAGCACCGCTCTCTGGAGCCCCAGTACCAGGCTCGCCATACCCCGCGCCGTGATCGGTTCGAAGGCCAGTGGCGGGACCTGATCAACGAGGGCCGGGATCAGGGTGTCTTCGATTGTAGCGACCCCTCCCTGGCCTCCCGTTTCGTGCTGGGTGTGCTCAACTGGACCATCACCTGGTACCGCCCGGACGGAAAGCTCTCCCCTTCGGAAATCGCCGCCCAGTTCGCCGATCTGTTCCTGCAAGGCTTGTTGGTTCGCAGGAGTTAACCGTGTTCGAAGATTCAGCCGTCAGCGAGCGAGAAGTCTGCCAGTTTGAAACCTCTCGCGGTGCGCGCATCTACCAGATCCCGTTGCAGGAGTTCCCCATCCTATGGGGATACGCTTACCTGGTTTTGGTGGACGACCCTGAGTATGGCCCGTACAAGGTCTTGATCGATACCGGCTCGGGTTTTGGCGAATCGAACCAGCACCTGGAAGATGGCTTCCAGCAGGTATCGAAATTAACCGACCAACCCATCAGGCTCGCCGACCTCACCCACGTCTTCATTACCCACAGCCATATCGACCATATCGGCGGTTTGGGCTACGTCCGCCCGCGCACGCAGGCCAAAATTGGCGTGCACGAGCTGGACCTGCGCAACCTGACCAACTATGAGGAGCGCCTCACAGTCGTCGCCCGCCGCCTGGAGGGCTGGCTGGCCGAGGCGGGGGTGCCCGCAGAGCACCGCCTCGAGCTGATCGAGATGTACAAGTTCCCCAAGATCCTCTTCCGCTCCGTCCGTGTCGACTTCACCTATGAGGCGGCGGGCATGCGCGTAGGGCCATTCGAGTTCCTGCACGTCCCCGGACATTGCGCAGGGCACGTGGTCATCCGCTTGCATGACGTGCTCTTCAGCGGCGACCTTGTCCTTGCAGAGCTCAGCCCGCACCAATCTCCCGAGCATTTGACCCTGTCCACCGGGTTAGAGCATTATTTGAAATCCCTGGATGAGCTTGAAGCCTGGGCTGGTAATGTGCGCCTCACCCTGGGCGGGCACCGGCAACCGGTCGTGGACCTGCACGCCCGCGCAGAGGCCATCCGCCAGGTGCATCGCGAGCGTTTAGGGCGCGTGTTGGAGCTGCTGGAGGAGCCTCATACGATTGCCGAAGTCTCGCACGCCCTGTTTGGTAGCGTGCACGGCTACAACGTGCTCCTGGCTTTAGAGGAGACCGGAGCTCACGTGGAATACCTGGACCGGCGCGGCTTGCTGTGCATCAACAACCTGGCTGAAGTGGAGCAGAACCATGAACCTGTACCTGTTTACTACCAGAAATTAGACTTACGAGGGGAGGGATAAAGGCACTGTTACCATGGTTTTTACAAAGTCGGAACGTCATTGCGAGCGAAACAATCTCACGCTCTCCAGCGCTGAGATTGCTTCGACGCCTCGCCTGCTGCGCAAGCAAGGCAGGCCGGAAAGAGCACCGACGTCTCGCAATGACCTATTGCCCAGGATATGTCAGGCTTTCTTGGTAAAGTCCTGGTGCCGTGTTATCCGTGGAATGGATTAACCAGATGATCCTGAAGGAGCGTGATCATGTACTCATTTGAACCGACCGAAGAACAAAAGATGCTCATCGATGCCATCGGGCGCTACGCCTCGAGCGACCTGCGCGCCAAAGCCCACGACGCCGACGAAGAGAAGCTGCTGCCTCCCAACCTGATCGAGAAAGGTTGGGAGCTGGGCTACCTGCAGGCGTCTATCCCTGAGACCTATGGCGGATTCGGAGAGCGCTCCGCCGTCACTGGCGTGCTGGCCGCCGAGGCCATGGCCTGGGGCGACCTGGCCGGGGCGCTGGCAGTGATGACCCCCGGGCTGTTTGCTACGCCCATCCTCTTGGCTGGCAGCGAGGCGCAAAAACAGGAATACCTGCCCGCGGTCATCGAGGCTGAATGGCAACCCTATACCGCCGCCTTGATCGAGCCTGCCTTCGATTTTGATCCCAACGAGTTGCGCTGCATAGCGATCGAGGAAGACGGTGGGTATGTGCTCAATGGCGCCAAAGCCTACGTGCCTTACGCCGCCGATGCGCCCACCATGATCGTCTATGCCCGCCTGGGCGACGCCACGCAGGGCTTTATCGTCCCGGCTGGCACCCAGGGATTGCAGGTGGGCGAGCGCGAGAAGCTGCTCGGTATTGGGGCGCTCCCCTTATACAAGCTGAGCCTGGATGGCGTGCGCCTCCCCTTGGAGAACCGCCTGGGCGGCCCCGAAGGTCACGATTTTGCCCCGATCCTGGCGGCTTCGCAAGTGGCTCTCTCGGCTATGGCTGTGGGTCTCTCCCGCGCCGCGCTGGAATACGCCTGCGATTATGCCAAGGACCGCGATGTGTTCGGCGTCAAGGTGGCGCAGAAACAGGCCATCGCTTTCATGACCGCCGAAATGGCCACCGAGGTCGAGGCGATCCGCCTGGTGACCTGGGAAGCGGCCTGGATGTTAGACAACGGCAAGGAAGACGCCTTCAAGCACGCCTACCTGGCCCACACTGGCGCCACCGATATGGCCATGATGGTCACAGACCGCGCCGTTCAAATTTTGGGCGGGCATGGTTACATCCGCGAGCACCCGGTAGAGCTGTGGATGCGCAACGGGCGCGGTATCGCCACGTTTACGGGATTGGCCGTTGTTTGAGAATAGGAGACTTGAGATGATTGATTTTGAAGCCCCTAAACCTATTGCACAGCTTAATTTCGCCCTCAAAACGGTGGCAGAGAACATGATGCGCCCGGTGTCGCGCTATTTCGACGAGCATGAGCATGAGATCCCCTGGGATTATATCAACTTCATGCAGATGGCCATGCGTACTACTGGAGCCGGCTCGCTGGCACCGCGCGAGAGCAAGAAGGAGAGCGGCGACGAGCCGAAGAAAGACCGCCCGCCCATCGGCTACCAGTCACTGGCCTTCATGCTAGAGACGCTTTCCTGGGGCGATGTGGGCATGTACCTGGTAACCCCCGGCGGTGGCTTGGGCGCCGCAGCCGTGGAAGCCGCCGGTACCCCGGAGCAGAAACAAAAATTTCTGGCCCGCTTCAAAGAGGAAAAACCCACCTTTGCCGCCATGGCCATGACCGAGCCGCAGGCTGGCTCAGATACGTCTGCCATCCGCGCCACCGCGGTTTTGGACCGCCTCACCAACGAATGGGTGTTGAACGGGGAGAAGATCTTCGTCACCGCCGGGCATAAATCCTTGTGCGAGAGTAACGGCTTCGTGGTCGTGTGGGCTACCATTGACCCGAAAGCTGGCCGCGCAGGCATGCGCTCCTTCGTCGTCGAGGCGGGCAGGCCCGGCGTGCAGGTGACCAAGCTGGAGCATAAGATGGGCATTCGCGCCAGCGATACGGCGTCGATCGTCCTTCAAGACTGCCGCGTTCCCTTTGAAAACATCCTGGGCAGCCCTGAAGTCGAAACGGTCACCACCACCGGCTTCAAAGGCGCCATGGCTACTTTCGACGCCACCCGACCCCTGGTGGCTGCCACGGGCATCGGCGTGGCGCGCGCCACGCTGGAGATGCTCAAGGAGATGCTCGCCCAGCAAGGTGTGACCATCCGTTATGGCTTGCC
>Ga0153916_10003820_pt1 | contig 11274 bp, 18 predicted proteins | sample Opewatmetagenome_FD_109642 | JGI IMG/M metagenome (GOLD analysis project Ga0153916, IMG submission 109642) | Freshwater wetland microbial communities from Ohio, USA - Open water 3 Core 3 Depth 4 metaG | ecosystem: Environmental > Aquatic > Freshwater > Wetlands | place: USA: Ohio, Lake Erie...
ACCCAGGTCGGGGACGGCCCCACCTCCGACCAGGTGATCACCATCACCCAACCCTAGACTTCCACTTCCGCCTTCTCCGAGCTCAATTTCCCCACCGACCGGCAACGGCTTGCCGTACGGGCCCGGCGGGGATCCCCAAAATCAGATGTGGGCGAGGCCCCGCGGCGCGAGCTCGTCGGGCGGCAACCCTTGCCGGTCACCATAGACGCCCTCTATCCCCACCAGCTCGCCGGCCACGGCTCCCGTCTATAGCTCGGACTCCTCACCGCCTGGGCCCGCGCCGCCGCCGCCCCCCGTTCGGCCCAAAGGCCCCGTATGCCGAAGGTGTGTAGGGCCCCACCATGCGCGTTGGCAACAGCAGAGCTCCGAGAGGGTGGGAATTTCGCCACGATTGAGTGACGGCGAGGGATTGCTGGGGTGTTCAGCTCGACTCTTGCGCTTCCGCGAGGGCCTGTACAAGGCCAGCGTTAGGAGCTCTCCGTTTGCGGTCGGGATAGGCCGCCAAGTACTCGTCCATCCAGACCGGGTGTCTCCACACGTAGCGGAAGCCGTGCCGGTTGCACAACAGCTCTGCCATCGGGTCATGTATGGCCGTGAGGATCTCCCCCACGAGCCGGCGGCCCAGGTATGGCGCCAAGTCCGGCGTCGCCGGCACCAGGAGGAGGTACTCCATGAGCCGGCCGATCTTCGTGGTGGGCCACTGCATCGACGCCTCGATGATCACGATCTCCGTCGCCGTGATGGCCCAGGCGTCCGGCCGGCGGTTCAGGTTCCGCGCCAGGCGCATCTCGGCCTCGTCCATGATCTGCACCCCCACCAGCGACGGGTCGGAGCCGAGCCGCGGCTGGAAGCTGATAGTCGCGCCGGCGTACTGCTCGGCCATGTACTCGGCCAGGAGACGCGACTCCCCCAGGTGAAACCGACGGGTCTTAGCCATGGTCCACCTCCCCGTATGTTGACGCCCTTGACGGCCTTTCCTTAGCGGCTCAATGATACCACCGTTGGGGGATCGCGAGGGTGGGCGGAGCGGCGCTCCTGGCGAGGGCAGTCCCGGCGTTGTTTCGCCCCCCTCGGTCCTAATTCAAAGGAGGCCGCCATGGACTACCAGACCGCAGATGACATCCGGCGAGAGATTCTCGCTTCCGGCCCGCCCGAGGTGACCGCCATGATTCTCGGGCAGCGCTTCAGCGACGACCCCGAGTTCTACGCCGCCCTCCACGGCCGCGAGATCGCTCCCGGGGTCCACATTCAGAACCCCGGCCCCGACCCGGCCCGCATGACCGAGCGCCTCCTGCGCAAGGTCCAGGGCGCCAGCCAGGACTACGTGACGGGGATGCAGAACCCCCGCCGCGACCCCAAGGCCGCCGCCCTCCGAGCCGCCGGTAAGTTCGCCGACAAGATACAGGCCGCCATCCGCGACAAGCGGTACGAGGCCGGCATCCGCAACTACGACCAGGCCGAGGCCGTCCAGATCGCCACCAGCGACGGCGGCTCCGCCTACGCCCAGGGCGTAGCCAAGCGGGCGGCTAAGATCGCCCGCGTCCATCAGCGGCTCGCCCCGCTCCTGGGTGGTGTTTCTTCCGCCATCCAGGCCATGCCCCAGGACACCGACGGCCAGCGCGAGGCCCGGCTCATCGCCGCCCGCCGGGCGATGATCAACGTGGGCAAGCAGCTCAAGGGTGGGGGAGGTGCATAGATGGGCTGGCAGCGTCGCTTCCTGCTCGACTCCGAGACACAGACCTCCGACTCCGCCACCCGCCGCGTCGCCCTTCCCCGTAAGGGCGCCCTCTCCGGCCTCGAGCTCCGCACCCGCATCACCAATGGCGCCACCTCCGGGCTCGAGAAGATCTTCGAGGCCCTGGACCGCGTAGAGGTCGTCGCCGACGGCTCCAACGTCCTCTTTTCCGTCGAGGGCGCCGAGCTCTACCGCTGGGCTCATTTCATCGAGCGGAAGGAGCCCGCCCACTATCAGCACCAGGGCGCCGCCATCGTCCAGGAGCTCACCCTGCCGATCTGCTTCGGCCGCTTCCTGGGCGACCCGGAGCTCTGGCTCGACCTGGCCGCCTACCGCGACGTCGAGACCCGCATCCAGTACTCGCCGACGATCGCCGCGACCGAGTTCGTCACCGGGACCACCCAGTTCCACATCCCTTACTGGATCGACGACGGGCCCAACCCGCCTGGGCCGCGCCGGGGCTGGCTGCGGACCACCCAGATCAAGGCCTTCGACACCGTCGCCTCCGGCGACGACGTCACCGAGCTCTCCCGGCTCTATCCCTACTGGGACATCATGGTCTATTGCCGCGAGGCGGCCATCGCCGACGGCGTCGACCTCACCCGCGCCCAGGTCTGGGTGAACGACAAGCAGTCTATCCCCTTCGACGGCCGCTGGGACGACATTCAGGTCATGAACGAGCGCATGTTGGGGGTGATCGGCCTCCATCGGGGCACGATGCTCCGCGGCGATACCGAGACCTTCGACACCCACACCGGCCGGATCTGGTCGGCGAACGTGACCCCGGTCTTTGTCCAGTCGGACGCCAACGGGCTCATCAACGCGATGGTCGGCTCCATCGCCGGCGACCGGCTGACCATGTCCGTCTCGGATACCGCCGACGCCGCCGCCTCGACCCACTTCACCGCCGCCGCCGCCGACCGGACCATCGAGTGGGTGGCTACGGGGCTCGGTGTGGGGAACGCCATCCTCATCCCCTTCGCCCTCAACGGCAACCCGGACGGGGTGCTGGACCCCCGCGACATGTCCCGCCTCCAGCTCGTCCTCACGCAGGGCGCAGCCGGCGGGACCACCCGCATCTCCACCCGCGAGCTGGTGGCCGCATAGCGGAAGGGAACAGCCGGCCGGCGGATCGGCGCCAGACCCTCCGCCGGCCGGCCCCCAAGACACCCATGACCAACCTTCTATCGCCGGATGAGGCCCGCCAGTACGGGGTCGCCCCTCCCGAGGGGCCGGCGCCGGATGTAGGGGCGCCGCTTGCCGCGCCCGAACCGGCACCCTACCCTCCGCCCTGTCTCCCCGGCTGGCAACGCATCGAGGCCGACGCCCTCCTCTGCCGGGGCCCGGTCCTCTTCTACGGCGCCATCCTGTCCGCCGCGGCCGCCGTCACCGTCACCTTCTACGACGGCGTCAACATCGCCGGCCGCCGCCTCTTCGGCCTGGAGACGAGCGCCGCCGTCCAGGTGTGCGTGCCGGCGTTGTTTCCGGTGCCCATCCCTCTGGAGGACGGCCTCTATGTGGACGTCAGCGCCGCCCCCGACGACCTCCTGGTGATCTACGCTCCCCTGCCGGGGTAACATGGTCGGCGACGTCCGCTACAAAGGCTTCACCCGTGGCGCCGAGCAGCCCGCCCAGCGTCCGGCCCCAGACGCCGCACCCACCACCGAAGAGGGTGTCCCCATCCAGACCCTTGATCTGGGCAAGGTCCTTCCCCTCGAGGCCGTCTGGACCGGTCGGGCCGTCGTAACCACGGCCGGCGTCCGTGTCCAGCTCCCCGACGTCCCCTGTCGCTCCGCCACCATCCGCGCCCTCTCCGCCAACACCGGCGCCGTCTACCTCGGTAACGAGCTCGTCAACGCCGCCACCGGCTTCCCCCTCGCCGCCGGCGACGCCGTCGACCTCGCCATCGACAACCTCCGCCGCCTCTACATCGATGCGGCGGTCGGCGGGGAGGGCATCGCCTACCTGGTGGTGACGTGAACCTGAGCCTGGTCCAGACCCGCCCCGCCGGCGGCGCCGGCGTCTCCGACCACGCCCTCCTTTCCCACCTCGCCTACGCCGACGCCGCTCACACCGGCTTCTGCTCCCTCGCCACCGCCCAGACCGTCACCGGCGAGAAGCTCATCGACTCCACCGTCGGCCTCCGCTTCGGTCACGCCGCTGGCCCCCGCCTCCAGGGCCCGGCCGCTGGTGACCTCCTCACGCTCACCGGATGGCTGCGCGCCGGCGACCGCTGCGGCATCGCCACCAACCCCAACGCGACTACCGCCCTCACCATCGCACCCACCTTCAGCCAAGCCGCCGGCAACATGTACCTCATCAACGCCACCCCCGCCAGCTGCACCTTCACCGGCCCCGGCCTCGGCTACTTCTACGGCCTTTACGCCAGCGCCGCCGTCATCGTCCGGCCCACGGCCACCGCCTCCCTCTTCGGCCTCAGTTTCACCACCATGGCCGCCGGCGCCGGCACCCTCACCAACCTCTACGCCAGCTGGGTAAAAGCCGGCCTCATGTCCTACTCCGGCCCCGCCCCAAACGTCTGGGGCTACTACGCCGCATCGCCCTTTTTCAGCGCCTCCACCTACCCCGCCAACGCCATCGGCATGCAGATCGACGACATGGGCGGCAACCCCGGTGCCATCGCCACGAACGCCATCGGCCTGAAGATCGCCGACCAGACCCTCGTCGGCGGCAACAAGTACCTCATCGAGGCGGGACCCGCCACGCCCAACCTCCGCCTTCTGGCCAACGCGCCGCCCGACGCTGGCCTCCTCACCGAGGGTGACTCCCAGGCCCTCCTCGCCTGGATGGAGAACGGCGTCGTTAACCTGCGCCGCACCCGCTGGCGCCAGTACTCCTCGCTCCTAGCCGCCGACAAGGTCCTTATCGCAGCGTAGAGTTCACCCCAAAGGAGGGCACCATGCCCCTAGACGAGAAGAACATCGAGACCACCATCCGCCTGATCAGCGCCCACCAGGGCCGCTACACGGAGATCGCCGACCTCGGCGCCCAGCTCCTCCGCCCCCACTTCTGGCGCTCCCGCGACGGCACCCTCGAGCTCGGCCAGCTCAGCCAGGGCGACAAGGCCCAGCTCACCACCAGACTCACCGAGCTCCTGGACGAGGCCCAGGTCATCGCCAACAACATCCGCCAGGCCCTAGCCCCCGCGCCCTGATGCTCTACGAGATCGACGCCACCGCCCCCGCCAACACCGCGGCCACCGCCCCGGTGGAGGTCGCCGCCCGCCTCAACAAGGGCGTCGTCACCCAGGTCGGCGTCCAGATACCACAGGGATGCATGGGCCTCGCCCGGGCCCAGGTCTGGCGCGGCGGGCACCAGCTCTGGCCCACCACCCCCGGCGCCTACTTCAAGGGCGACGGCGCCGTCATCGAGTGGCCCGAGGACTACGAGCTCACCGACGAGCCGCTCTCCCTCACCCTCCGCGTCTGGAACATCGACGACACCTACGCCCACACCCTCACCTTTCGCTTCGCCACCATCACCCTCCAGGCCGCCGAAGAGTCCCGCGGCGTCCCCACCATCCTCAAGCGCCTCGCCGGCTTTCTCCTCGGGAGGTCTACCCCATGACCCCTGGGCCCTCTGCCCCTCCCGCTCACATCGGCAACCCCCACGGCTACCCCGACTACACCTGGCCCATGGTCTGGGTCCTCCAGGACGCCGAGTTGTGGCCCATCGAGCAGTGGGTCGCCCACCAGGGCGTGGAAAAGCTCTGGTATGTCTACTGGAGCATACCCATGGGCAGCACCCACGACACCAGCGTCTACACGGTCCCCGCCAATAAGAAGCTGTACCTCTGTCACTTTGCACCCAGCGGCCAGGGGAAAGGCCAACACATGTTGTACACCGCCACACCCACCCTCTACCTCAAGAATGCCTGGTTGCAGGCTTACGCCTCCATCGACTTTCCCATTACCCCCCCCGTCGTCCTGCCTGCCGGCTGCAACCTCCGTCTCTATCAGGCGAACTGGGAAGGGGTGGAAAGTAGCTTCATCTCCACCATCCAAGCCTACGAGCTCGACGTGTAGGAGGGCGCCATGCCGAAACGGATAACAGCGTCGCAACTGTACAAACAAGGCCGCTTCAACTACGCAACCATCATCGGCAACCCCGATGGCTCCACCACCATCACCTGCGCCGGCGTCCAGGCCCCCGAGCCCTACACCGTCCGCGCCCGGGCCTTCCTCACCAAAGACGAGGAGCTCCTGGACGACCCCGTTCTCGAGGTCGCCGACGAGCCCGCCGCTCACCCTGAGCCTGTCGAAGGGTAAGCCGTGAGCCTCTCTGATTGCGCCGCCCAGGCCGTACTCCAGTGGCCCCGCGACACCGCCATCACCATGGTCGCCATCGCCGGCGGCGAAACCGGCGGCGCCTGGAACAATGACGCCGCGGGCGACCCCTGGCGGAACTACCCCGGTGACTCCCTCTACGAGACGTACTCCTGCAACGGCTACACCAGCTATGGCCTTTACCAGGTCAACATGCGCTGGCACCACGCCCGCCTTCAGGAGGTCACCTGGTCCGACGACCCCTGCGTCTGGGCCACCTCCCTCTGCGACCCCGGCTTCAACACCGTCATGGCCGCCGAGATCCTCGCCGGCCAGGGGCTCACCGCCTGGTCCGCCTACAACAACGGCGCCTATCGCGCCTACATCGACCAGGCCACCACCGCCGTCGACGCCGCCCTTGGTGTCCAACCTCCCGCGCCCTACATCCCCCCGCCCATCTGGCCGCCACTGCCGGCCGGCTTCCTCTCCCTCCCCCTCGTCCCTCCCAGCGCCGCCCACCGCCTCCGCTCGCTGGACGTCGCCCCCCGGGAGCCGCCTCCGGGCTACCATTAGGGCTTGACACCCTCCGGCCCCTGGCCCTATCCTCGTGCCATGAAGCTCCCCCCGTTCTACGACGTCGTCGCCGCCCTCGTCACCTGCATCCTCCTCATCGGCGTGCTCATCTACCCCCTCTGCGGCCAGGGGGTCCCCGAGGAAATCCGGACCGCTTTCGCCGTCGCGATGGGGTGGGTTTTCCGGGGTGGTGTCGGCGTCGCCAACGACTTTATCCACCAGAAGAGGAGTACCCCCAATGGTTCACCAAGCCCAACCGGACCAGCTCCTACGGGCTCTCAGTAGCCAGCTCGGCGTCAACCCCCAAGAGCTCGAGGAGCGGGCGCGCCAAAGCCGGCTCGGCTACGCGGCAACGATGGCCGCTATTCACGATGGTTGTGCGTGCGATGCCTGCCGGCTCCTCCGGGCGGCCGCCGACAAGGTCGTTACCGACGCCCTGAAGGAGATCACCCCGCCACCCGTAGGGGCGCCGCTTGCTGCGCCCATCGAAGGCTGATCCATGTCACAGGTCACCCTCTGGAGCCGTGACCCCGCCGTCGGCGTCCCGGGGACTATCGTCGGCTCCGAGGCCGTCGCCGTCACCTACTCCACCATGCTCATCCCGCCCCGGTCCGTCCTCCTCCCCCTGAGCGCCTACCGCGAGGCCACCGCCCCCGAGCGGGTCGCTAACCCCCGCCTCCGCTTCTACCCCAAGGACCAGGCCGCCCAGGACGTCGAACTGAAGGCCATCCGCGAGGACATGGACAAGCTCGCTGCCAGTGCTCCCCCAACACTCGAGGTCCCGTGACCGATGAGGAGATCCTGCGCCTCCTCTGCCTCGACCCCTTCGACCCCTTCGTAGGGGCGCTTCTCCACCCCCCCCTCGGTTACCCCACGGACTTTACACCGCTTCCCCACGTGAATCCGCTCCTTCCCACCATCGCCGGCGCCGCCCCCGATACCCCCTGGGAGTGGGCCTGGGACCGGATTCGGGACATCCTCCGCGGCGGCTACGATCTCCTCGAGGCCATCGGCCGCATCGCCGCTGATATCGTTCAGGGCGTCTGGGAGTGGGTTGGCGGCGCCGTCCGCTTCGTCTACGACTGGCTCTCGAGATTCTCCGAGTGGCTGGGGACGGGGTTATCGAACATCTGGGGCGACATTCGCACTTATCCCCAGCGGGCCGCTGAGTGGGTGAGGGACCGCCTCTGGGACGCCGCCACCTGGGTCAAGGACCAGGTGGACAACGCCGCCAACTTCGTCGGCCAGGCCCTCATCAACACCGCCAACTGGATAAAGGACCGCCTCTGGGACGCCGCCACCTGGGTCAAGGACCGGGCCTGGGAGGGCGCTCTCTGGGTCGCCGAACGGGCCTGGGACGTCGGCCATTGGGTGTCTGACGAGGCGTGGAAGATGGCCACCTGGGCCGGCGGCCGTATCAGCGAGGCCGCCACCTGGACCGTCAACACTGTTCTCCCGCCCATCATGGGCGGTTTCGGCGACATCGGCGACGCCTTCCGCGACGCCTTCGACCTGGTCGGCGGCGCCGTGATGGACGCCGGCGACACCCTCCGCGATGGCATCGTCGACGCCATCAAGTTCCCTTTCGGGGTGGCCGACGATGTCTGGGACACGGCCCAGAAGAAGCTCGCCATTCCCGGCAAGCTCATGCGTGGTGAGTATTCATCCCTCTCCGAGATCATCGACGATGCGATGGACCCGCCGTTCCTGGTCGCAGTCGGGCTGGTCGGCGCCATACTTATCATCGTTCAGCTTATCGGGCTCGCCACAAGCACCGCCTGGGAGACGTGGGCCGCGCCCTGGGCTGTACCTTTCCAGCAGGAGACAGCGGCCCGCGTCGGCGCGTCTCTGCTCACCGCCGGCGTAGTCCAGGACGCCCTCAACCGTGGTTTTATCGACGAGGCCACCGCGGAGGACCACCTCGCCCGGGCCGGCTACTCCGGCGACGCCAAGCAGGCCCTCCTCGAGCTGCGCAAGCTCCTCCCCTCCCCCTCCGACCTGGTGCGCTTCGGCGTCCGGGAGGTGTTCACGCCCGAAATAGCGGAGCGCTTCGGCCAGTACCAGGACTACCCCGCCGGCTTTACCGAGCCCATGGCCCAGCAGGGTTTCTCCGAAGATTGGGCCCGCGCCTATTGGGCCGCTCACTGGGACCTGCCCTCCGCCTCCCAGGGCTTCGAGATGCTTCACCGCGGGATCATCGGCGAGGAGGACCTCAAACTCCTCCTGCGCGCCCTGGACGTCATGCCCTTCTGGCGCGACCGTCTCATTCAGGTCGCCTACAACCCCATCACCAGGGTCGACCTCCGGCGGCTCTACAAGCTGAAGATCATCACCGAGGCCCAGGTCAAACAGGGGTACATGGACCTGGGCTACAACGACGAGAAGGCCGCCTGGCTCACCGAGTTCACCAAGCAGTACGCCAACCCCGACGACGCCTCCCAGCTCGACGACATGGCCGACCTGGCCGCCTCCACCTTCCGCACCGCCTACCGCCGCGGCGTCATCACCCGCGACGACGCCCTGGACCGCATTGTCGACGCCGGCTACACCGAGGACGTCGCCGACTTCTTTCTCACCCTGGACGACGCCCAGATGGCCCTCAACCCCACCACCGATGCCGGCGTCCCCATCCGCGACCTCACCGTCCCTGTCATCCGTGACGCCTACAGCGAGAAGCTCTGGACCAGGGAGCGGGCCCAGACCGAGCTCGAGGCCCTGGGCTATCTCTCCTGGGAGGCAGACCTCCTCCTCCAGCTCGAGGACCTGGCCCAGCAGCGCGAGCTCACCGGCCTCCAAGAGACGGTCATCAAGGAGCTCTACCTCGCCAACTCTATCGAACGGTCGGAGGCCTCCCACCAGCTCGACGCTCTGGGTGTCCTCCCGGAGCGCCGCGACCTCCTCCTCCAGCGTTGGGACCTGAGCCGGGACACCAAGGACCGCCGTCTCACCCTCGCCCAGCTCCAGACGGGATTCCGCGACGGTCTCATGTCTGATACCGAGCTCCTAGATGAGCTGGTGGCCATGGGCTACAACGACAAGGACGCCAAGTTCCTGGTGGACATCACCGACAAGGAGCCGGCGAGCCAAGAGCGGAGGCTCTCCGCCAGTCAGCTCCAGCGGGCCTACAAGGGCGGCCTCATCAGCGACGCCCAGCTCCTGGACCAGCTGCTCGCCCTGGGGTACACCCAGGAGGACGCCGCTCTCCTGGTCGATATGGCGACCCCGGAGCCGGCCGCCAAGGAGCGTCAGCTCTCCGGCGCCCAGCTCGCCGCCGGCTTCCGCTCCGGCCTGCTGACAGACGCCGAGCTCGTGGAGCGGCTCACGGCCGCCGGCTACGCCCAGGCCGACGCCGAGCTCCTGCGCGACATCGCGCTTCCCAATGTGGAGGCCGAATCCCGACGGCTGTCCGTCGCCCAGCTCAAGGAGGCCTACAAGGCGGAGCTGCTGGACAAGGCAGGGCTCCTTGTCGAGCTGCTCGCCCTGGGGTACACTGATCGCGACGCCGGCTGGCTTCAGACCATCATCACGGGAGGGGAGTAGGGCCGCCGGCGGGGAGGGTCCCCCAATGTTCATCCTCATCCTGGCCGGGGTGGTTGTCGGTGGCATCGTGTTGCTCGGGCTCCTACTGTGGGGCCTGTCCTGGGCCTTAGACTCCACCATCAAGGAGTATATCGACTACGCCAAGAAAGGCAAGGGCGATGGGAGCAGTTGAGGAGCGTAAAGCCCTGGAGCGCCTGAGCGAGTCCTACCGCAAGCTCGTCACCGGCGCGCGCGCAACACCGACCCCGCCACCCCTCCCGGAGGGCCAGGCCCCGCCGGGATCCCCACCGCAGAGCCCCCCAGCGGCCTAACAGGCCCCCTCTGCCGCTCACCCCTGGCCGTTTGTACGTCCCCGCGCCAGATTTTGTTCCTGGTGGCTCGTCCTTCCTGGCTGCTGAAAATTTCCCCCGCCTGTTAACATAAAAGGCTTGACGCGTATTGAGGGCCGTGATCTATGATGAGTCGCCATGACAACCGACGTCGGTAAGGCCCCGGTCCACCGCGGTCAGTACATCTACCTGAAGGCCGGCGTCTACGAGGAGCTCAGAGAGTACCGCCGCGGCGATGAGCATTTCAGCGACGTCGTCGCTCGTCTCATGCGCTTCGCCAAGCGGTACGGCAGCGTCGCCCGGGCCGTGTTGGGCGAGCAGTTTTTACCGTAGCCCTCCCAGATCGTACTACCCCCTGCGTCCTGGGGTCTACATAAGAACTATTGTGCGTGACATAACAGATAGCGAACCGTCAACATAAGGAAGGACTTTTACCGCTATGGTTAACGATCTCATCGGGCCCACGCCGGCCATCGGTGGCTGCCTGCAATGCCACCAGCTCTTCCTCATCACCGACACGTCCGCGACCTGTCTCATCTGCGGCCGCCCGCCGGACGTCTGGCTCTCCTTCGGCCACTTAGTCCCGGTCGGGGAGGACGTCGAGCTCGCGCCGGCCGCGCCGGCAGGGGAGCCGGAGCCGCCGATCCTCATCGCCGTTAAGTGCCCCCACTGCGACAACGACGTCCAGCTCTCCATCACCGACACCGAGATCTCGGTCGTCCCCCCTCCTTTCGCGCCACCGGCTGATGAAGCGGCCGCTACGGAGTCCCCCCTCCCGGCGGCCGCTCCTCAGCCGGAAGAGACGCCGCCG
>Ga0153916_10003821_pt1 | contig 11273 bp, 12 predicted proteins | sample Opewatmetagenome_FD_109642 | JGI IMG/M metagenome (GOLD analysis project Ga0153916, IMG submission 109642) | Freshwater wetland microbial communities from Ohio, USA - Open water 3 Core 3 Depth 4 metaG | ecosystem: Environmental > Aquatic > Freshwater > Wetlands | place: USA: Ohio, Lake Erie...
AGGTTGTTTTTGGCGAAGATGCCGGTGTCCCTGGCCACCCAGATGACCAACTGGTCGGCGCTGATGCCGCTGTAGCCGATGGCGACCTTGGCCGGCTGCGCCGTTGCCGAGGAAAAAGCTCCGAGGAGCGTAAACAGCGCGGCCAACCATTGCGTTGCAATCCTCTTGCGCATTTTATTTCCCTCCGGGTTCAATCTTTGTAGGTTTATTCCGGCTGTTCGTTGCCGCCTTCGCTTGGCCGCTTGAGCCGGCCCGCGGCGATTTGCCGGGCGATGATTTCCGCCGCGATCTCCTGGCAGTCCTTGGTCGAGCGCAGCGGTTTGTCCGCGAACGCGCCGGTCGGCCAGGAGACAGCTCTTTGGTATTCCCGCGCGTAGAGGTCGGCGCGGCACAGCACGGTGGGGTTGTAGTTGTGGCCGCTGGCGGCGACCCGGGTCTTGCGCCAGCGCAAACGATCGATATCGACCGCCGCCGAGATCACCGCCTCGCCCGGCCCATCGACGATGGCAAGCATGTCGCCGTCGGGCGAAATGATCTGCGAGCGGCCGCGGTAGCCGAACTCGGGCCGGTCGGTGCCGAGAAAGGCCGCGGTGGTGCAGGAGAGAAGATAAACCTTGTTTTCGGCGGCGCGGGCCACGCGCATCGCCTCCCAGCCCGCGTGCGAGCGGCGGTAAATCTCCGCCGTCGGGTGGAGCACGATCTCCGCGCCTTTCAGCGCCAGCGCCCGGGTCACCTCGGGATACTGGATGTCGCCGCAGACCATGATGCCGACGCGCCCAATCGGCGTATCGGCCACCGGGAAAAGCGCATCTTCGCCGAAGACTTCGACGAAGCGCCGATAAACGTCGCCGGGGCCGGTGTAGGAGGTGTTGAGATTGTTCGGGCCGTTATGCTTGCGGTAAGTCAAAACGATCTTGCCGCGCGGATCGATCAATACGGTGCTGTTGAAATAGCGGCCGGGAAATTCCGGATGACGCTCCAGAAAGTGGCCGGTCAGATAGATCTGCAATTTGACCGCGGCTTCCGCCAGCAGGTCGGTGGCGAAGTTGGGGATCGGCAGGGCCATCTCGATCCATTCTTCGAGGGAGCGCGGGCGAAACTGGCCGAACAGCGAGTATTCGCCGGTGACCGCGAGCTTGATCTCACCGACGCGGTTGGCCGCGAAGGCGGCCAGCTCGCTGATCCGTTTGATATTTTTTTTAATCATTTCGTCCCGTTCGTCCGGCCGGCGAACCACATGGCAGGGACTTTGGATCAGCGCGACATCATAGGGGTACATGGAAATCTCCTTCAGGCAACCGTGGTTGATGATTAAAAAGATTTATCGGCAAACGGTCCGGACTTCAATCGTCGCGCCGGATCGCGGCGTGGAGCGGCTTTGGGCGAAGGCGCTGGCCGCGGCGAAAAGCGGCTACTTGAGCAGATAGCTTGCGGGCATCGGGATGCGCAGAATGTTGATGCCTTCGGTCTCTTCGATATAGCGGATGAAGCGGTATTTGTTTTCGAGCTCGTCGTATTTCAGCGGCGGCGCCTCGGCCCGGCCGGGGGCGATGTTGGCGCAGATGAAGTGCGGGCCGTCGTTGTTCAACGCGTGCCGGACCGCCTCTTTTAGTTCTTCCACCGTGTTGGCGGCGCACGAGCTTTTGATCCCGGCGCTGCGCGCGACGCCGGCGAAGTCGAGGTTGTCCGCGGTGGCGGCCGTCGGTTCGCCGCCGGAGGATTCGTACTGATGATTGTCCCAGCAGATATGAATGAGATTCTTCGGCTGGTGCAGGCCGATGGTGGCGAGCGAGCCGAGGTTCATCCAGAGCGCGCCGTCGCCGTCGAAGACGAACACCTTGCGTTGGGGCAGCGCGACAGCCAGCCCCAGTCCGATGGAAGAGCAGAGGCCGAGGGTTTTGACCTGGATGTTGCCGTCGCTCGGCCTGACGGCGTTCCACTCGGCGGTGGCGCCGCCGGCGGTGGTGACGAACAGCTCATCCTTGATCAGCGGAACGATGGCCTGAAAACATTCAAAGCGTTTCATGGTTCTATCCTTGAAAGTTTTCGCAGCTTGCGCAAATTTTCTCGCCCAAGAAGGGGGACAGTCCCCCTTCCGGAAAGGGGACTGTCCCCTTTTTGTTACAGCACCGCGCGGGTGAGCAGCAGCGCCACCGGCCGCTTGGAGCTGTTGGCCAGAGTGACCGCGCCGGCGATATCCTGTTTCACTCTGGCGGGATCGCGCATGACGATATGCTTGATGCCCAACCCTTGCAGCACCGGTTCGGTGACTAGGCCGACCATGTGAAAGGCGTTGTCGCCGATGTCGCCGGCATAATAGATGAGCAGCAAAATCGGGATGCCGAACTGCAGCGCCGTGGTGGTCAGGCCGTTGCAACTGTTCAACAGGCCGCCGTTCTGCATCAGCATGGCGGTTTGTTTGCCCGCTAGATGGGCGCCGGTGCAGACGCCTATCCCTTCCTCTTCGCGCCCCACGGGCAGGTGGGCGATCTCCTTGTCTTCGTAAAGGAGATTGATCAACTGAAGCATGTTGATGTCGGGAACGCTCGACACCAGGTTGATGCCGGCTTCTTTCAACCCGGCGATGATCCGTTCCGCCCCCGCGATGCTTGCCATTGCGTTGATCCTCGATTCGGCACTTTACCTTCTAGGTATTATCCTCGATGCTGTCAAGCGCCATCCGGTTTGACACATCGATGGCGATTCTGTTAGCAGAGAAAGCGATCCGAGTCGTTGGAGGTGTATGGTGAAACCGCTATCTATCGGGCCGAGCTTGCGTTGGCATAAAGTCCAATTGAGAGTCGCCTGCTGTCTCCTCGCCGCCGGCGCTTTTTTGCCCGGCGCGATTTTACCGGCCGCCGAATATCCCGCCAAAACGATTCAGGTCATCAATCCCTTTCCCCCCGGCGCGGTCACCGATATCATCGCGCGCATTCTCATGCCGAAGATGTCTGCCGCCCTCGGCCAACAGCTGGTGATCATCAATAAGGCGGGAGGGGGTGGAGCGGTGGGCACCCAGGCCGCCAAAGAGGCGGCGCCGGACGGTTACACGATCCTGGTGACGCCGCCGCCGATTTTGCTGATTCCGCTCATCAACAAAAACAGCGGCTTTACCATGAAAGACTTCGTGCCGATCGCCCTGGCGACCAGCAGCCCGAACACGACTGTGGTAAAAGCCGACGCGCCATGGAAGACGCTCGAGGAATTCATCGCCGAGGCCAAGAAAAAACCTGGGGAGTTGACTTACGGCTCGGCCGGTCCCGGCACGACGCCCCATTTCATCGGCGAGCTGGTGAAGCTTAAGACCCACATCGATTTGACTCACGTGCCGCTGGGATCGGAGTCGGCGGCGGCCACCGCGGTCCTGGGCGGCCATGTGAACATCTCTTTTCTCACTTTGGGTACGACGCGCAGCCACATCGAAGCCGGCACCATGCACGCCCTGGCGGTTGCGTCCAATCGCCGGCTCAAGGATTTCCCCAACGTGCCGACCACCGTGGAGAAAGGTTTTGCCGAGCTCAATTTGAAGGTATGGGTAGGCTTCTTCGCCCCCGCAAAGACGCCGGCAGCGATCGTCAAGCGGTTGGCGGCTGCGATCAGCGACAGCCTTAAAGACCCCGAAGTCGTCGCCAATATCGAGAAGAGCCAAGCTCTTGTCGAGAATCTCGGGCCGCAAGAGGCGGCAAAGTTCTACGCCGATGAAGAGCGCAAGTGGTCCGAGGTTGCTCGCGTGGCTAAGATCAGCAATTGAGTGACGAGCGGCAGTTCCCTGCCGAAGATCGGATGAAGCGAGCCAACGTCACCGTTGCTTTGACCTTGATCGGGCTGGCGGTTTTCGTCCTGCTCGAAGCCGGCAAACTTTCGTTCGGCAGTATGCGCGTGCCGCAGACGGCCTTCTTCCCGGTCGTTCTGGCAACTTTGTTGCTGGTTTTTTCTCTCATACTCCTCGGCCAGGCGTTGCGTGGGGCGGAAACCGGCCGCGGCCCGGAGCGGATCGAGGCCGAGGGCTGGGCGAGGATCGGCGCGACGCTCGCGACGATGGTCGGCTTTGCGCTCGTATTAGAGCGCTTGGGTTTTTTGTTGAGCACATTTCTTTTGATGGCGCTGCTGCTGCGTGCCATCGAATCTCAGGCATGGCCTAAAGTCGCCACCGTGGCCTTGGTAACCTCTCTGGTTGCTTATGCGATCTTTGGCTGGTTGCTCGGCATCCCGTTGCCGGCGGGAATCCTGGGATTTTAGCGTGGATCTTTTTTCCCATGTGGCCCTCGGATTCTCCGTGGCGCTCACGCCGACGAACTTGCTGTTTTGCTTTATCGGTTCGGTCGTCGGCACTCTGGTCGGCGTGCTGCCCGGCCTGGGTCCCGTCGGGGCGGTCGCCTTTCTCCTTTCACTGACGTTCAAAATGGAACCGGCCACGGCGATCATCATGCTCGCGGGGATTTATTATGGCGCGATGTATGGCGGGTCGACGACCTCCATTCTAGTGAATATTCCCGGCGAGACCGCCTCTGTCGTTACCTGTCTCGACGGCTATCGCATGGCGCGGCAGGGCAGAGCCGGCGCGGCCTTGGGGATTTCGGCCTTTGGCTCGTTCATCGCCGGCACCTTCGGGGTGATCGGGCTGATGTTTCTCGCACCGCCCCTTGGCCGAGCGGCATTGCGCTTCGGGCCGCCGGAATATTTCGCTCTGACCCTCACCGGTTTGACTCTGGTTGCCTATCTTACCCAGGGCTCGCTGACCAAAGCGTTGATCATGACCATTCTCGGTCTGCTTGCCGGCGTGGTGGGCATGGACCCGATCTCGGGCGAAGAGCGCTTTGCTTACGGAAGCCTCACGTTGCGCGACGGCTTTGGACTGGTGCCGGTGGCGATGGGGCTCTTTGGCATCACGGAGATTTTAGAGAACCTTGTGGTTATCAGCACGCAGTCGGTCTACGAGACCAAGATCAAAGGACTGCTGCCCAACCGTCAGGATTGGCGGGACAGCGCCTGGCCGATCGCCCGGGGCTCGGTCTTGGGTTTTTTTCTCGGCATTCTTCCGGGCCCCGGTCCCGTCATCTCATCGTTCGTCTCCTACGCGATGGAAAAGCGCCTGTCGCGTTACCCGGAGAAATTCGGCACGGGCGTCATCGAAGGCGTCGCCGGGCCGGAGTCCGCCAACAATTCCGCCACCGCGGGTTCTTTCATCCCGCTGCTTTCCCTCGGCATCCCCACCAGCGCGATCATGGCGTTGTTTATGGGCGCGCTGATGATCCATGGCATCCAGCCGGGTCCGCTTTTCATCGTCAAATATCCCGATCTTTTCTGGGGGTTCATCGCCAGCATGTATATCGGCAATGTCATGCTACTGGTGCTGAACCTGCCGCTGATCGGCCTCTGGGTCCGGTTGCTCAAGACGCCCTACGTGATCCTGTTCCCGCTGATCTTGCTCTTCTGTTTGATCGGCGTTTACAGCCTGAACTCCAACGTCGGCGAAATCGTCATCATGCTGGCGTTCGGCATCTTTGGATTCTTTTTGCGCCGGGCCGGATTCGAGGGGGCGCCGTTCATCCTCGCCATGGTGCTCGGGCCGATCATGGAAACTTCCTTGCGCCAGTCGCTGTTGATCTCGCGCGGCAGCTTCGGCATCTTCGTCACCCGGCCGATCTGCGCGGTCTTGATCGCGCTCACCGCCTCGTTTCTCTGTTGGCCCTTGTTGCGGCGGAAAAAATCGGGGAGGGGTTGACGCGCGGGGATCGCCGCGGGATGCGTTCTTCAAGAAGCATGATTTCACCGCGCAGCGCCCGTTTGTTTTTCGCCGGCGGCGCGGCGGTTACCGGCCCATCAGTTTGCTCATGCGCGCAACCAGCTCTTTAGGCTGCGCCACCACGTCTTTCGCCAACGCTTCGAGCTCCTGGCCGGTGCTGGGATTGATCTCCAGCGGCGTGTTCCTGGCTTCGAGGCGGAGCGAGGCGTCGCGCATCGTTTTGTCGTAGGCATTCCGAAGAATTTTTACCTGGCTTGCAGCCAGGCCCGGCGGCCCGACTAAAGGGCGGCCGAATTCGCTGGAAGCAAGAACGAGCTTTGCCAAAGCGCGATTGGCCGCCGAAGTCTTGAATTCGTCCATCACTTCATAGAGCGTCGGGACGTTGGGCAGTCGTTGGTCCCGCTTGCTTCCGGTCTGCAGGACGATGCGGACGATATTGTTTTTTATCCAGCTCGGGTAGGGCTCGTGGGAGAAAAATCCGTCGATGGTGAGCGCACGGCATTGCACCTCGCCGCGCTCAACCGCCGCGTCGGTGTCCGGCCCTTCTTCAAAGCCCATGCGAATATTGAATTTGGTCCCGAGCGTTTCCTCGAACAGCTTCGGCAAGTAGTAGCCGGTGGTTGTTTCGGTGCCGGCGCCGCAGAGTGGCGGCGCCCCCGCGTCGCGGATGTCGCGCATGGTTTTGAACGGCGCCTTGGTGCTCATGTAGAGCAAGTAATGCGACTTGGTCGGGCTGCCGAGCCAACTGAGCTTGGCCAGGTCGAAGCCGATGTCGTTTTTGGCCGAGAGCTGCGCCAGATAGAGCGCCGGGATCAAGGCCGCAAGCGTCGAACCGTCGGCTTTCGCGCGGTAGATGCGCCGCGTGGTTTCCAGCGCGTCCTCCGGTTTGTTCTCGACGATGAAAGCCGGTTTGCCCGGCAGATAGCGCAGCATGTAGCGCGCCGTCAGCCGCGCATAAAGATCATAAGCCGCGCCGGGACGAAAGCCGACCAGAAGGTTGATGGTCTCCGGCTTGGATGCGGCGGAGTCGGCGGCGGCCGCCAGCGCAGGGCGCGCGTCGGCGAACATGCAAGCGATGCTCATCAAGAACGGCAAGGCCGCGGCCCAAAGCCGGCTTGTCATGCGCAGGGTCGGTGAATTCTTGTTGACCATAGGACCTCCTATCGGTTGCGGGCTGCTGGAGTCGGTCCGTGACCGATAACACAGAGGCGTCGCTTGGGTAAAGCCCCGGCGTTTTTTTCGGCAGGCGTCATCGCTTTTGCAAGCGCCCAGATGTAATATAACTCTTGTCGTCGGAGCTTAATTTTGCCGCAGAGGGAGGTGGCCTGATGCGCAACGAAAAAATCCGAATCGGCATTATGGGCTTGGGCCAGATTGGCCGGCACCTCTATCACCTTGCGCTGGAGAACGATGATGTCGAAATCGTCGCGGTGGCCGATATCGGCAAACCGGAAATCATCCAGTACCTGCTCAAAAGCGACGGCGTGGATGAGCCATCCTCGGAGCTGCGCGACAACTATTTGGTCAACGAGAAATTCCAGACCAGAATGCTGCAGCTGGCGCTGCCGGGCGAGGTTCCCTGGGACCTCCTGAACGTTCACTGCGTTGTCGATGCCACGGGCCGATACCGGCGGCGCCAAGACATGGAAGCCCATCTGCACACCGGCGCCGGGCGGGTCATTCTGGCGTCGCTGCCGGCGGAGCCGATCGACCGGATCGTCATACCGGGAATCAACGAAAACAGTGCCACCGGCGCGGACAAAATGATCTCGGCCGGCTCCGCGACGACCAATGCCTTCGCGCTTTTGTTGCACTCTCTGGATCGGGCCTTGGGCGTCGACTACGCGTCGATGACCACGGTCCATGCCTATTCGAGCGATCAGTCGCTGCAAGACTACGCCCACGAGGATTTTCGCCGCAGCCGCTCCGCGGCGGAAAATATCATCCCCAACAACAACGAGTCGGCGCGCTGGGTGGAGTTCGTCCTGCCGAAGTTCGCCGGCAGGTTGAGCGGTTACGCCCTCAACGTGCCGGTCCAACGGGGCTCGTTGCTGGATCTCAACTGCGTGATGCAAGACAGCGCCGTCACGGTCGAGCAGGTGAACCAGGCGATGCGCGCCGCCGCCGCCGAGCGACCGGCGTTGATCGGCGTAAACGACGACCCGATCGTTTCTTCCGATGTCATCGGTTGCCGGCAATCCCTGCTCTTCGATACGCGCGCGACCATCAAGGCGGGAAAGAAAATCGTCAAAGCGTTGGCCTGGTACGAGAGCCTGGGACATGCCTGCCGGCTGCTCGAAGTGATCCGGCTTTATAACAGGCTCGACGGCAGCGGAGGTGCGAAATGAGGGTTGCGATCAACGGCTTCGGCCGCATCGGCCGTTCGGTGTTCCGGATTCTCGATAAACGCGCGGATGCCGAGCTGGTCGCCATCAACGATGTCTTCGACCATGACGCGCTGCGCTACCTGCTGAATTACGACACCGTGATGGGACGCTTCGTGGGCGCCTTGCGCCTCGAGGGCGATGAGATGATAACCTCGCACGGCCGCACCCGCATGCTGCGTGAAAAGGACCCGCTCAAGCTGCCCTGGCGCGACCTCGCCATCGACGTTGTCATAGAATCGACGGGGATATTCACCAGCAAGGAACAGCTCGGCAAACACCTGGAAGCCGGCGCCAAGCGCGTGGTGCTGACCGTGCCGGCGAAGGATGAGATCGACTATACCGTCGTGCTCGGCGTCAACGACGACGGCCTCAAGCCGGAGCACCGGATGATTTCGAACGCCAGCTGCACCACCAATTGTCTGGCGCCGCTGGCCAAGGTGCTCCATGATTCGTTCGGCATCGTCGAAGGCATCATCAACACCGTGCACGCCTACACCAACGACCAGCGGCTGGCCGACGTGCCGCACTCGGATTGGCGGCGCAGCCGCGCCGCGGCGGAAAATATTATTCCCACTTCCACGGGCGCCGCAAAAGCGGTGGGCCAGGTCTTGCCCGAACTGAAAGGGCGGCTGGACGGCATCGCCGCCCGGGTCCCAGTGCCCGATGGTTCGGTGGTCGATTTGTTCGTCGAACTGAAGAAGCGGGTGAGCGCCGATGACGTTCATGGCGCGATCAAAGCCGCCGCCGAATCGAAACGGATGAAGGGCATTTTGCAGTTCATGCAACTGCCCGTCGTGTCGTCGGACGTCATCGGCAACTCGCACTCTTCGATTTTCGACCCGGCATTTACCAGTGTTACCGGCGGCCGATATCTCAAGTGCCTCAGCTGGTACGACAACGAATGGGGATATTCCAATCGCGTCTGCGATTTGCTCGGTTTAATCGCAAGGTGGGGATGACCGCCTGGGCGGCCGCAGGATTGAGGAGATCGCACGATGAAACGGATCGGTCTCATTTCACCGAACTTCAGTGAAGAGACGCTCGCCGATGTCTATAAGATTCTTCCCGAAGGCATTCATGTGGAAGGACGCAATTTGGATGTCGCTCGCTATATCGACAGCGAGTTTCACCGAGTCGAGCAAACCTTTGCCGATGTCGTGCGCGAGCTAACCCGGCAGCCCCTCGACTTTCTCATGATCACGGGCGAGCTTTTTCTCTCTTATAAAGGACCGGGTTCCGACCGGCAGATATTAGCCTTGGTTAGCGAAATTACCTCCGTGCCCGCCTCCACGGTGCTCACCGCCGTTGTCCATGCCTGCCAAGCGCTCAACCTGCGGCGTGTGGTCATGGCCTCGCCGTTTCCGGAGGATCAGGACCTGCGCCTCAGCCGTTTTCTCGCCCACGACAAGATCGAGGTCGCGGCCCACCGCTGCCTGGGCTACAACAATTCAAAAGTCATTTGGGAGCTGTCACCCAAGACCGCTTACGAACTCGTCTCGTCATTGTTGCGCGAGAATCCCGACGTGGACGGCGTTTATATGCCTTGCAACAAATGGCGGATCACCTCGGTCATCGAGAGGATTGAAAAAGATTTCGGCAAGCCCGTGGTCACCAATACTCAGGCCTGGGTCCTGGAAGCTTTGCGAGGCATGGGTATGGCCCAGCCGATTCCCGGATTCGGCCATCTGCTTCGATGAAAGAATAAAGTGGTCGCAAGCCTTTTGCGATTTTGCCGCCAAGGCAACGCCAGCTTGTTGTTCTTCAAGCCGATCGACGAAGCAGCGGTTTTAGTCTTCAAACATTGAGCTGTCCAAGAGCCTGGCGCCGTGGACGACTCTCAGCAGGTAGACTGTTTTTCTCGCGATCCGAAACACGCTCCGGTAATTTCCGTGCAGCAAGTGACGGTAATGGGTTCCCAGAATCTCATTCTCCGGGATGAGCGGACATCGTTCCGGGAAGCGCTCCAGGGTTTCGATTTGTTCTTCGAGTCGCCGGATGAATTTTTCGGCTTCTTCGGGACTGTCGTGGGCGATAAAATCCCAGATTTCTTCGATGTCTCGTTCCGCCGCGCGCGCGATTCTAACGCGAAACTTTGCGGGCATGTTTGAATTGTTTGAGGAAAGAACGGATGGGGCGAGTGCGTCCGGCCGCGACGTCGTCCTCACCGGACGCGAGCAGCCTCGCCATGTTGGCCGCCTTCAAGTGCTTCTCGTAAGTTTTTGTGTCCATGAGCACCGCATCGGCTTTGCCGTTGACCGTGAGCACCACAGGTCGTTTAGTGCGATGGACTTGGCTCAGTATTTCTTTCGTGTTTCGCTTAAGATCGGTGACCGAGCGAATATCCTCGGAAGGATTTAGAGACATCGAAAAGCCTCCTTGTCGCCTAGAAAAGCTGACACCAAATATAGCACCTTATTAGATGCGCAACAATCGACGGAAGTTCAATGCCGGCTCTTTTTCCACACCGCATCGATGAAGCCGCTCTTGCCCAGTTCGTCAATAAATCTTGTTCGCCGGATCACCGCGAGACAACGAGCAGAACGAGAACCGAGAAAATTTACTCCGTGGTCTCTCGCAGGTGCGGGCGCAATCTCAGAAGGGGGAAGAGGAGGGCGGATAGGGAGACCAGGAGAAAGGCGACGGACAAGGGGCGGCTGATGAAGATCGAAAAGTTTCCCTGGGAAATGATCAGAGACTGACGCAGGTTGTCTTCGAGCATGGGTCCAAGAACCAGGGCTAGGACCAGAGGGGCCGGCTCGAATTGGAACTTCTTCATCACAAAGCCAAAGACTCCGAAGAACCACATGATGATCACGTCGCCGATGTTGTTGTTGAGGCTGTAGGAACCGATCAAGCAGAAGAGCAGAATCACCGGGAGATTCAAAATCAGCAGCATGACGTTACCGACGTACATCGAGGCGATGAGTCCCCAAAAAATTTGTGGATGCTCTTTGATCAGCAGGGGGCCGGGCTGAATGCCGTAAATCGCCAGGGCGCCAAGGAGCATCGCCATAACGGCGTTGGCGGGAATCCCCAGCGAAAGCATCGGCACAAAGTTTCCGCTCGCCACGGCGTTGTTGCAAGCTTCCGGTCCGGCCACGCCTTCGATCGCCCCGGTGCCGAACTTTTCCGGCTGTTTG
>Ga0153916_10003822_pt1 | contig 11271 bp, 6 predicted proteins | sample Opewatmetagenome_FD_109642 | JGI IMG/M metagenome (GOLD analysis project Ga0153916, IMG submission 109642) | Freshwater wetland microbial communities from Ohio, USA - Open water 3 Core 3 Depth 4 metaG | ecosystem: Environmental > Aquatic > Freshwater > Wetlands | place: USA: Ohio, Lake Erie, Old...
GAAAAACTCGAGCTCGCCCAGCGTGTTTAAATCAAGTCCCGTTTTCTGACGAAAAATCACATAGGCGCGACTGAGAATGCTGTCAAGGGCAAAGGGCGCAAGGTCTCCGTCCTTGGTCAGATACCGGCAGATAAAATCGATGCTCCGATCATCAAACGGGTTCAAGAATGCAGTCCTGTAAACAGGCACGACATAGAGGTCGGAAAGAGCGGCATCGACCATGCCTTTAAAAAGCGAGGAGCCATCCACCCGCTCGCCTTCGGCAAGGATTGTTTCTGCCTGCACCGCGTTCGCTACGGGGAGCTTCAGCTCTTTGAGCTTGCCGTCAAGAGCGGTGTAGTGAAAGGTGATGCGCTCGATGTGCTTTTCATTGATAATCCGCAAGAAGTCCGCCCGTGTAAAATCCCTGGGCGGTTTATTCAGGATCACCGAAAGAGGATTGGCCAGAGCATAAGTAAAAGCTTGGCTGGACATGGAAACGTCTCCTTGAGTCGAAGTTTTCAGTTTTTCAGGCATCCAGGTCAGGTCTGCCGGTCCGAGTGCATATTCTACGCAAAGAAGCCAGACTTTGCAATCCAATCACGGCCGGCGATCTCTTTCAAGTTCATTCTAATAAAGAAGATACGGTTTCCGTAGCGCGGCGAAATCGGCCAGGCCCTTCTCAAACCCGGCGAGAATTGCCTTCACTTCCATCCCTCTAATGAGCGATTCCCGGACTTTCGCCGTTCCCATGAGCTGGTCAAAGTAATCGGCTTGAAATTTGAACTTGTCGGGATACATGTCCCGGATCGTTTTGATGGTGTGCAGCGTTGTCTCGAATGGCCGATAGGTATTTCTGTCCGTGACATGGATCTGGGCCCCTCCGCAGAGCTCGCCAGCGAACTTGGAGAACGTAGGCGTGAACCAGGCTTCCCTAAATTTTACCCCGGCCAGGTTGAGGCTGTTGAGTTGCCGCGTGAGTTCGTAGCCGTCGATCCACGGAGCTCCGAAAATCTCAAAGGGTTTGGTCGTTCCCCGGCCTTCGGACACGTTCGTTCCTTCTAAATAAACCTGACCCGGATAGACTGTGGCCGTCTCGACGGTCGGCACGTTGGGCGATGGGATAACCCAGGGAAGGCCAGTTTCATCATACCACCTCGTCCGCTTCCAGCCTTGCATGGGGACGACCGTCAGGCTGGCCTTTTTTTCTAAGAATCGATCGTTATACAGCCGGGCTAGCTCCCCGACCGTCATCCCGTATCTGACCGGGATAGGATAGACGCCGACAAAAGAGCTGTATTCCGGATACTCAAGGATAGGGCCTTCCATGACCACGCCATTGATCGGGTTGGGACGGTCTAAAACAATGAAATCGATGCCATTCTCCGCGCAAGCCTGCATGACATAGGCCATTGTCGTCGCATAAGTATAGATTCTTGTCCCGACATCTTGAATATCGAAGATCAGGACGTCGACGCCCCTGATCATCTCCTCTTCCGGATTTTTGCCTGAACGGGTTGTATCGAAAGAGCGCATGTATTCATCGATGTTCTTAAGCATGTCCGGGGCAGGCTTGAGCGACTGGCCATAGAGGCTGAAGACCGGAATGGGCCCTACCGGAAGCTGGTATTTTTCATCAAAATAGAAGGGAACGTATTCTCCGGCTTGAGCGTTTCCCCTGATCCCATGCTCGGGGCCGTAAAGGGCCACGAGGTCGATCGACGGATTCCCGTGCAAAAGGTCAACGACGCTCCGGAGTTGGCTGTCGACGCCCGTAGGATTGGTGATGAGGCCGACTTTCTTCCCCCTGACCAGGCCAAGATGGTTTTCCAAAAATGCCTCGACACCAAGCTTGACTCCGGGGACAGGTGCAACCGCTGTTTCCCTCTTTTTTTCCGCGCAAGAACCAAGGAAGATCACACCGGCCAGAAGAAAAAAAACAGCCCTTCTCTTCATCTTCATCTCCCTAGATTTTTATAAAGATTTTCTTTTTATAAAAAGGAGTCATTATAACCAACCAAATAAGGACGTAGCCGACCGCATAGACCAAAGACCCGTTCAGGTTCCCGGCCCAGGGGACGAGAAGGTGCTCATAAATATATGAATTCGCCTTGACTAGCACCAACAATTTACTGCCTAGGATCGATGCGCAGTAAGCGGCTATGGCATTCATGCCGAAAATAAAAAATGGCGTAGCCCACATCTTGAACCCGAACCCGTCTATGACCAGAAAACATAAAGCCAGCAGAATGAGTGCCGCCCCGGCGGTAAAAAGGACGAACGTGCTGGTCCAGAGCTGCTTGTTGATCGGGAAATATGGATGGAGGGCAAGGCCGACAGCCGTTAAGACAATTCCGGCTCCAAGAAGTCCGGCCGTTTTCGTCAGCACTCCTTTGGATTTGCGCAGCCAATCCCCGGCCAGAGTTCCCAGGAGCGAAGTGGCGATGGCAGGCAATGTGCTCAAGATCCCTTCGGGGTCAAACTCGGGTTTATAAAGATGGCCGGCCAGCAGCTTAGTGTCAATATACCCGCAAAGATTGCCGTTGTAATCGATAACGCCGGCGCCATAGCCCGGGACGGGAACAAACTTCATAACAGCCCAATACGCACCGAGCGCAAACAGGACGGCGGCGATCCTTCCTTTTGGGCCCGAATGGATGTAGAGCAGTGCGGCAAAAAGATAACAGAGGGCGATCCGCTGCAAGACACCGGGGATTCTCATTGCGGCAAAATCAAACTTGGGGATCAGACGGAGCAAAAGGCCCAGGGCAAAGAGAATGGCGCTTCTCTTGAAAATCTTAAAATGCAGCGCAACTCCACTGATTCCGGCATCGATTCTCCTCGAAAGAGCCAGAGATATAGACACGCCGACGATAAAAAGGAAAAAGGGAAAGACGAGGTCAGTGGGTGTCCAGCCATGCCAAACCGCATGACGCAGCGGAGGATAAACATGGTCCCAGCTCCCGGGATTATTCACCAGGATCATTCCGGCAATGGTGATTCCGCGAAAGGCATCCAACGAGGCAAGGCGCCGGACGGCCAGGTTGGTCTTACTCATAATATTTCCTCATCATTTCCAAAATTCGCCGCACTGTCAACTCACCTGGGCAGGAAAATCCTGGTGGGGGGAAGAATGGTCTAGCCGGTCCTCTTGATAACGATCATGGTCATATCGTCCATCGGGGCAACCCCCTTGGTAAAGGCCGCCACGTCATGGTTGACTTTTTCGACAATTTTTGCGGCCGGCAGCTTGATGCTCTTTTTCAGGACCTGGGCCAGGCCCTCTTCGCTGAATTCTTGATTGTCCGTGTCCCGGCCTTCCGTGATCCCGTCGGTGAAAAGGACGGCCATGTCCCCCACCCCCAGAGTCACCTTGTGGGCCTCGTACGCGACCGAGGGGAACATTCCCAGGCAAAACCCGCTGACCTCCAGCCGGCTCATCTTTCCGTTCTTTTCCATGATAAAAGGAGGATTGTGGCCGGCATTGACATAGCGGAGCTCGCCCGTCTCCAAATTCAGTTCGCAGAAAAGGAAGGTGATAAAACGCTCGGGGGAGGTCATGCGATGGACGAAGTCGTTGAGCTTTGCCGCCATCGCTTCCAGTCGATATTGGGGATTGACTTCCGAATGAAGTGCCGCCCTCAGAGAGGCCATGAGGAGCGAGGCACCCATCCCCTTTCCCGAGACATCTGCAATGACGATGCCCAAACGGTTCGGGTCTATGGAGATAAAATCGTAATAATCGCCGCCGACTTGATAGCACGGGATATTTATGCCGGCGATATCATAGTTTTCGCAGGCCGGATCCTGCTTAGGCATAAAATCCTTCTGGATTTGGGCGGCCAAGGCCACTTCTTTTTTGATTCGTTCCTGCTCAATGGCCATTTCGACAGCCTCGGCATTTTCAATCTTGACAGCAGCCAGATTAGCCAAAAGAGTCAGCAATCTCAGGTCATCTTCGGCGAACTGGTCAAGCAGGGAGATCCGGTCGGCATAGATCACGCCGATAATCTCCTTGTTGTTCCAAAGGGGGACGCATATCGCCGAGTGGATGTTTGACTTGATCACACTGTCCTTCATCTTAAAGCGGTCGTCAGCCTGTGCGTCCGTCGTCAGGATCGACGAGTGCTTGTCGAGGACTAAGTTGACAATGCTCTGGCTGACCAGAATTTTTTGCCTGGCGAGATTTTTGTTGTTAATCCGGATAACCTTGGGGATGAGCTGCGGAGGATTGCCTTCTCTTTTCATTAGGACGGCCCGGTCCATCGGCATATATGTCGAGATCAGCTCCATGATGCGCTCCAGAAGATCGTTCAGGGGCTGATGGAGGACCAGAGCTTTGCTGACCTCATTGAGGACCGCCATGGACTTATAGTCCGACTTGATCCTCAGCAGGTCCGCGGGGGTGGCCAGGCTCTGCATGGTGGTCTCGATATCAGGGGCCTTCAAGATATCGCGCAGGGGGATGACCGTGTTGATATTGCGGGACGGCGAGATGACTTCAGTCAGCTCGACGTTGCTGGAAAGTTCCTTGTCATAGATCAGCCGGGTTGAGCCGACGAGGATTTCATCCCCTTTTTTGAGGTCCGCTTCTCCCTGGATTTTCTTCCCGTTGAGAAACGTTCCGTTCTTGCTGCCATTATCGCGAAGGGCGAACCCGCCATCCTTGGGGAGGATGAGCGCATGGTGTCCAGAGGAAAACGGGTCGGGCAGGGCGAGATCATTATCTTCGGAGCGCCCTACCGAAACACGCTCCTTTTTGAGGTCAATAAAAAACGTATCCCCTTTTTTCGGATAAACAAATAGTCTCGCCATGTGCTATCGCGACGAATATTATAATCCCGGAAGGGCTCAGACTTCAAGACTCGTCGATTCTTTCTGCGGCCTTGAGCATCCTCCGGCTGATCCTCACCTTTTCCTCGAAAGACGTGTCCTCGATCAGGGGCAGCAGGAGATCCTTGACCTCTTTTTTCAGGATGTTATCCAGAAGCTCGATGCTATAGTCAAGGGCCTTTTTTGTCCCGGCGCTGATATTCTGGTAGGCCTTGATGATATCGTCCTGGGGATAGATGAGACCCAGCAGCTCAAAGATCTGCTTCAACGTGCGCGCCAGGTTGTTCTCCAGGTCCCTGGCCAGGACTTCTTTTTTCTTGTCGGTCTTCATTTCATATATCTGGATGATCAGCAAATAGGACTTTTTAATCAAAACGGCAACCTTGACAAGCACCGGCCTCTCGGAGAAACGAATTTGGGGGCTGTTGAACCTCATCTTGTGGAGCGCTTCTATGATCTCGTTCTCCAGGTCGGTGTTTTCTTTTCCGAGCTCCAGGAGCAGCAGTTCTGCCGCTCTCGAAGAGCCCGTCCTGGCCAGAATGCCGGGGATCTCTTTGCGGGCTCGGATATTTTCGTCGGTGTCGCTCAAGTAGTCCCTCAAAGTGCCGATGATCTTGCTCCCGTAGGCGATCAGAGCCTGGCTGGCCGCTTCTTGTGTCGCCTGCCGGCTCAAGTGGCCCACCAAGAGGGGCACCAATTCCCTTTTTTTGAGCCGTCCGGCGCTTTCTGCGGCGTAGCGAACGACTTCAAGAGACTCGTCCTTAAGAAGCCTCCTCAGGCTCTGGGTCAAGGGCGCTTTGGGGTCCATCATTCCCATGGCCTTGGCCGCTTCCATCCTGGACACCTCAGCCTCAACCCCTTTTTCTTTGGACGCTCTTTCAATCTGTTCTCTCATCAGTTGCTGATAAACATCCAGGGACATGATTTCTTTGACCTGGGCGTCCAGGTCCTCGGGCTCGATCGCGTCGTCCAGGTCGGGAACAAGAACCTCTCCCTCGACGTCCATGAGCGCATCCATGGAACGCGCCCTGATTTCAGCGGATTTATTGGAGATCAGCATTTTCAGTTCGGGGCTGAGCTTTTCTTTCTTGATCAGGTCCAAAAGATTCATGGAGTACAGGACTGAACTTCTCTCGCGGCTCTGCAGGGTATCAAAAACCAGCTTGGTCATGTCGATATCGATCTTTTCGGTGACCAGCCTGTCGGCATCCTGCCATTTGATCTGGAGATTCTTTTTGACGATACCGACATATTCTTTCGTGATCCGGAAGATAAGAGCTACCCAGACAACAATAAAGAGGGCTGTAAGCATGCTAATCCTCTGTAATTCAGACCTCAAATCTCCCTTCAACAAGAATGGGCTTAGAATTATTAGCAGAACAGCCGCCAGGCCGTCGGCAAACTTGTTGATAAACATATCAATAAAGACCTTGGCCTTATACTTGATCTCCGGCGCTATCGGAATATAAAGAAGCTCCCTGACCGATTGATTTAGCGAATGGGAAAAACTCTTGTCCCCCCCTCTCATCAGGATGGCCCAGGCAACAAAACCCGCCTGGGGAATCAGGAAAATGCTCCCGCTGCCCAGCAGCAAGAAAACCGGAGCAATAAGGAGGGCTACGCGGATGCCAAAATTTTTGAGGATACGAGAGGTGAAAAGAATCGTGAACAAATAGGAGAAGACCAGAAGTCCTGTATTAAAAGAACCAAAAAACTGGGTTCTGGCATTCGTATCGGGATAGTGAATGTTGGCGATCGAGTTGAATTGGAAATCGACCAGGGTGGAAACGGCCATCGAGGTTACCATTATCCCGCTGAGCAGGAGGAGATAACGGTTCTTCTTTAAGAGGAGGAAACTCTGGATATAGCCGATTTTTTCTTTTTTCTGATCCGGCAATGAACCCGCTTCCTCCCTCGCCTGCTTTGGAGAATACCGTTTCACCGCAAAGACAATGACGATACAGAGAGCAAGAAGAACGGGGCACGCCAGAATAAGATTTTCCGTTCCCAACGGCCGCGCCAAAAACCGGGCGACAAGAGACCCGCCGATTCCCCCGAGCAATCCGCCGCTGACAAAAAAGCCGACGCGCCTTTTGGCCTCGCGGGGTTCAAAAAGATCGTTGATGAAAATCCAGAATTGGGTTATCGCGGTCACCATAAAGATGTCCGCCCATGACCAGAAGAGAAGATAAATCCAGGGCCACGGTTTCTGCTGCTGAAAAAAAACCCAAAAAAGAAAGGTGCTGCCGATAAAAAAACCCAGGGCAAGAGATACGTAGACGGTCCGGTTCACCTTCTGCAAAAGCCGCGAGTTTATGGAGACGGCGAACCCGACCAGGATCGCTGTCAGGAGATAAGCGTAAGGAAGCCTCTTGTTCGTGAGATTGGTCAGGAAAAGAGACTTTTTCACCGCTATGATGATATAGAGGCAGAACATGATAAAGAAAAAATAGCTGAACATCAGAAAAGCAAAACGATTGGCCGCCCGTCTTTCTGGCGTTCTCATTCCGGCTTTTTCCTCTCGGCCAAACTTGCTAACAGGCCCTGGCATTTGCTCATTCTGTCTTCCACGGAAAGGTCTTCGATGAGGGGAAAAAGAGATTCCCTCATTTCTCTGTCCAGGATATTGTCCAGGAGTTCAATAGCATAAGCCACGGCATCTTTTGTCCCAGTCTTGAGATTCTGATAAGCCTTGGAGATATCCGGGCGGGGATAAATAAGCCCGAGAAGCTTGAAGATGTTTTCCAGCGTATTGGCCTGCTCCGCCCCCCGGCCCCCGCTGATCTCGCTTCTTTCGCCTTCCCCGAGTTCTTGAGAAGAAGTGACTAGGCTCCGGCAGTAAGTCACGATCTCCTGGCTAATTTTGGATTTTATGACTTCTTCAGGAAAATGAACCTGGTTGTTCACCGAGCGGATCCTGTCCAGGCCGTCGATGATATCCGCAGCCAATCCTCCCTCGGCCTCGGCCATCTGCCAGCCTAAGAAATCGGCCGCGTCCTGGTTGCCGATGCTGGCTAGGACAGAGGAGACAGCCTTCCGGATTTCGGGATCTTCGGCGCTATCTTCAAGATAATCAGCCAGGGTTCCGACAATCTTGGGGCCGTATTTAACCAGCGCGTCCCTGGCGTCTTCCCGAAGAATGGGCTGGGAGAGTTTCTGGACGAGCGTGGGGACCGATTCTCGCCGTTTCAGCGCGGCGGCGCTCGCGACAGCGTAATGGCTCACCTCGGGCGATTCATCCGTAAGAAGGTCCTCGAGCCTTTCTACGACAGGAGCATCCGGGGCCATCAGACCGATGGCCTTAGCCGCTTCCATTCGGGCTATTTTGCCCGCTTCGCCGCCCTCAGCGATGGTTTTATCTATATAAGTTTTCATGACTTCCTGATAGGAATCCAAGGAAATGATCTCTTCCACTTCCTTTTTCAAGGCCTCATCGCCCAGTTGATCATCTGTTTGAGGTCCCAAGCCAGTTTCACTCTGCTCCATGAGGGACCCCAAGGACGCGGCGCGCATCTCATCCTGTTTATAAGAGATGAGTTTCTTGATTTCAGGAGTTAGTTTGTCTTGCTTGATGAGGTCATAAACATGCATGGCATATAAGACCGAGCTTCTGTCTTTAGTCTCTAAGGCGTCAAAAACCTGCTTCGTGTAATCGACATCGAGCTTCTGAGAGACCAGCCAATCTCCCCTTTCCCATTTCGGCTTGATCTTGTCTTTAACGGTGTTCGTGTATTCGCGGCCGACTTTGAGATTAAGATAAAGCCAGCCCAAGATGATGAGCACGACGGCGACGCTGAGAGCTCTTACAACCGCCCCTTTGAATATCAACAACACAATCACGATGATGACGGCACCGACTCCTTTGGCAAACCTGTTCACAAACATATCAATGAATATCTTTGACTTATATTTTTGCGCCACCGAGATGGGAATATAAAGCAGCTCTCTGACAGACTGGTTAAGGGAATAGGCCAGACTCTTGTCGCTGGCTTTGATTAGGACAGGGGGAATCAAGCTGGCAAACACCCAGATGCCAATTCCTGCCGACCCGAAAAGCAAGACCAAGGGATAAAATAAAAGGGTAAGGCTGATGCCAAAGCGCTTGATGATGTTACTGGTCAAGAGAAGCTGGAGCAGAAAAGCAACGGCCATGGTCCCGGCATTAAAATAGCCGAAGAACGAGGTCAGATTCGCGCCGCCTTTGACCCGAAAATCGACAATTTTGTTAAACTGAAAGTCGATCAAGGTCGAAACGACTATGGTGATCATCATGATCCCGGCCAAAAGCTTCAGATAACGGCTTTGCTTGACCGTTTCCCAGGCATCACGGAAACCCGACCTGGCCTGTTTTTCCGAGTCCCTGACCCGTTTTTCGACCTCGCGCTCAGTCTCATCCTTTTTCCGCTTGGAAAATATAAAAAGGACGATGAAAATGCCGATAGAAAGAAGGCCAGCCGCGATCAAGAGAAGGAAATCAGAGGCTTTCGTCTTGCCCAAAGACCCGGCCATCAATCCCCCCAAGATGGCCCCGAGCTGGGCCCCGCTGCCTATAAAACCGATCAGACGCTTGGCTTCCCGCGGGTTAAAGACATCAGAAACCAGGATCCAGAATTGGGTGACGAGCACGATGGCGAAGATATTGGCCCAGACCCAAAAGACTAAGGGCACCCATTTCCAGTTGTGGAGAAAAAGCCACCAAAAAAGGAATATAGTCAGGAGAAAGAAGACCAGGCTGGAGAGAAACAAGGTGCGCCGGGGGATCTTGGCTTGAAGCCGGGAATGGAAGTTGACAATAAAGCCCATCAGCACGGCCGTGAGAAAATAGGCCAGCGGAAGGAAATTTACGCCCTGATGCTCGAGGTAGTTAGCGTTCCGGAGCGACTTGATAATGTAATAAGGCGCGGTGACCAAGAAAAAGTAGAGAAAAAAAAGGACGGCGGTGACTTCCTCGCCCGGTTTGAGGTCAACGACTCGGGAAAGGACGCGGCCGAGGCGAGTTTTCGCCATAGGATGATATTAGCTTAAGCGAACCCTCAGGACAAATTTAAAAAAAGCTCTTGAGCGCCGCATCCTCGTCTTCGGATATATCTAGAACCTTGGTCAGCATTGTCACTTGAAAGATGAGGTAGAGCTTCTTGGAGATCTTGACGATCTTCAGCTTCCCGCCCAAATTATGAGTGGAAATATAGCTGGCCAGGATCTCACCGACGCCAAAGCTGTCGATGAAGTCGACCTGTTCAAAATTCAAAAGGATTCTCCTCTTGCCCGAGTCGAGCTGGTTCTTGACAAGCTGATGGAGCGTGAGATCGCTGATATCGGACCTTCTGATTTCTCCCTCGACATCAAAGATAACGACATCGTTCCTCTCTCTTATGCTTATTTTCATGACTTTCTCACCTATCATTAGCTAATATCAGAAGCAAAAATGATTGTCAACAAGGACAGGGGGCAAATTCAGGGGCGAAATGGTCCTGGAGGCAGCTAGATCCGAAATCCCTTTCTTCTTTTCAGCTCTGCCATCCCGCCGGCTTTTTCGCTCTCCGTAACCCTGAAAAAGGCCAAATGGATGACTTTTTTGTCGACCGCGAGCCCTGAACCCACAATGGACTTTCCCTCAAAGCGATAGTCCCAACCTTTCCCGACAGACTCATACTTTTTCTCAGCGCAGGCTTTCGTTTCCTCGAGGAAAGCCCTGGCGCTGGCCGGGTCGGGCGCGGGCAAGAGTTCAGGTTTCTCCAGGAGAGCTTCCATAGCATAGCTTTTCACCAGCTTGTCATGAAGCACTCGATAGGCCCTGTCCGAGGAGATAAAATCAAAACCGACAATTTCACCGTTCAAGAAAACAAAGAGTCCTTTCTGCCTCGGCTCGGACTTGAAATTTTCGATGAAGCCATCAAGGTCTTTCTTCTTGGCCTCAAAGACGTCTCTCATTGCCCCCGTCTCGGAGCGAACCTCGGCATCCGCCGAAAGATGATGAATCGTGTCCCAGACCGTACCCTGGTCGGAGCGATATTGCCGTGACGACTCCAAGGAGGAAGCCACAGTCTGGGCCTTGGTGGCCCTCAGTTTCGGCGTCATCACCGTCCCCGACTCCTGGAACTTATCCGAAACATAGGCCCACCGCCTTTGCTCGGTACAGCTGACGGGTATGACTGTCTCGGATTTTTCCTTGACCAAAATAGTCGTGTTCAGCACTCTGTTCTGCTTGGCGCCAACGAGCTCTTCTCCGTCGAGGAGAAGCACCGGTATTTCTGCGCTATTGGCAACTTTCAATTCAGGCACGGACCCGCTCTGGCTGACCTCAGAGACTTTAAGCACATCCTTCTCCAAGGCCTCTTTCAGGGTGAAGTATTCGGGAGACTCATCGAGAGACGCGAAGAGCGGGATCACTCCCATGTTCTTAAAGACGCGAATCCTCCCCATCTCGAGGCTGTCAACATATCTTTCTATAATCGGGTC
>Ga0153916_10003823_pt1 | contig 11269 bp, 8 predicted proteins | sample Opewatmetagenome_FD_109642 | JGI IMG/M metagenome (GOLD analysis project Ga0153916, IMG submission 109642) | Freshwater wetland microbial communities from Ohio, USA - Open water 3 Core 3 Depth 4 metaG | ecosystem: Environmental > Aquatic > Freshwater > Wetlands | place: USA: Ohio, Lake Erie, Old...
ATCCCGAAGCAAGAAGCGGAAGAGGGCGTCAACCTTTTTTTCCACTCGATCAAAGAGGCCATCCTGCGGGGAGAGGAAATCGAGATCCGGGGTTTCGGGAGCTTCCGCTTCCGTAAAAGAACCTCACGCTCGGGCCGGAATCCCCGGACAGGAGAGCCGGTGAAGGTCCCTCCCAAAAAGGTCCTCTACTTCAAGCCAAGCAAGCTGCTCAAGGAGCTGATCAACTCCTGATGGAATACATCTCGGCACCTTGGAGGGGGCCCTACGTGCGACAGGTCTTCCGGATGAAGGGATGCGTCTTCTGTCGAGCCCTAAAAGCCCGCGATGACCGCGCCGCGCACATCCTTTTCCGGGGAAAATTCAACTTCGTCCTGCTGAACAAGTTCCCTTACACGCAGGGACATCTGATGATCGCTCCCTACCGGCACACGGCCGCCTTCGACCGGATGGCGCCGGAGGCCAGCGCCGAGATGGCCGGCCTGCTCCAGATGAGCCTGAAGGTTCTTAGGAAGAGCCACCGTCCCCACGGCTTCAACGCCGGGATGAACCTTGGCCAGAGCGCCGGGGCCGGTGTCGTCAACCACTGCCACCTCCATGTCATCCCCCGCTGGCACGGCGATTCGAATTTCATGCCACTGGTCAGCGAAACCCGGGTGCTGATCGAGGACCTCGACAGCACTTATGACCGGCTGCGTCCTCTTTTCCAGAAAGAAAGCCGGCGGAGCGGGAGAAAACGATGAACTTCGAACTGAGTGAAGACCAGATTATGCTCCGGGACCTGATCCGGGATTTCGCCCAGAAGGAGATCGCGCCGAAGATCGGCGCCTTCGAGGACAAGCACCTGTTCCCCAAGGTGATCATCGACGGGTTGGCCAAGATTGGAATCCTGGGCATGACCGTCCCCCCGGAGCTCGGGGGATGTCGAGCCGACTATCTCTCCTTCATCCTGACCCTGGAAGAGCTGGCCAGGGTCTCGGCCGCCGTCTGCGTCATCGTCAGCGTCCACGTCTCTCTGTTTTGCAGCTCGGTCCTGAAGTTCGGTTCGGAACAGCAGCAACAGAAATTTCTCCCCCCGGCCTCCCGGGGCGAGATCCTGGGAGCTTTTTCCTTGACCGAACCGGGGGCCGGCTCGGATGCCACCAACCTGAAGACCAAAGCGGTGAGGTCGGGCGATGAGTACATCCTCAACGGCACCAAGGCATGGGTGACCAACGGGGGCGAAGCCGACGCTCTAATCATCATCGCCCAGACGGGAGCTGAGACCGGTGCGCCGAAGCTCAGCGCCTTCATAGTCGAAAAGGGGTTTCCCGGGTTCAAGATAACAAAGATCGAGGAAAAGATGGGCCTCCACTCCTCCCCGACCGCCATGGTCGCGCTCGAAGACTGCCGGGTCCCGGCCGGCAACCGGCTCGGGGAAGAGGGCCGAGGCGCGGCCATCGCCCTCGCTGGGCTCGACGGCAGCCGCATCGGCATCGCCGCCCAGGCCGTCGGCCTCTCCCAGCAAGCCCTTGAGCTGGCCGTCAGCTACGCCAAGCAACGCGAGGCCTTCGGCAAGAAAATCGCCGAGTTCCAGGCGCTCCAGTTCATGATAGCCGATATCGCAACGCTCCTGGATGCCGGTCGCCTCCTGACTTATCGAGCGGCCGACCTCTGCGATCGGGGACAGCCGTTCGGCAAAGAGGCGGCCATGGCCAAGCTCTTCACGTCCGAGGCCGCCAACAAGATCGCCTACCTGGCCCTCCAGATCCATGGCGGCTACGGCTATTCCAAGGAATATGCGATCGAGCGGATCTACCGCGACGCCCGCGTCCTCTCGATCTATGAGGGCACCTCGGAGATACAGCGGCTCGTCATCGCCCGGAAGCTTCTCAAAGAGCTCTGAGCCTTGAAGCCGACAGAGATTCCGAGTGTCTGTTTGAGGTGAAATCATGCTAAAGACGATGAGAAAGAACGTCAAGGCCCTGGCGCCCACTCTGTGGATCGTCATCGCCACCTTCATCATCTCCATCTTCGCCATCTGGGGCGGCGCCGGCCGGCTGGGCGAAAAAAGCCAGGACGACACCATCGCCTCCATGGGGAGGGACCACATCTCCATGGACTCCTACTACCAGGCCCTCCGCAACCGGCTGGAAGCCCTGCAGAAAGAATTCCGCGCGCTGAACAAGAGCTTCATCCAGCAGCTCAACATTCCCCAGCAGGTGCTCGAACAGATGATCCAGCAGAACCTGCTCGCCCAGAAGGCCGCGCAGATGGGGATCACGGCCTCCAGCCAGGAGGTCAGGGACCGCATCGTTTCTATCTTCCAGAGAGACGGCAAGTTCATCGGCTACGACGAATACCGCCAGATCCTGGAGTACAACCGGATATCGCTTTCTCAGTACGAGAACAGTCTCAAGGAGGAGATTGTCCTCAACAAGCTGATCCAACTCCTCACGGCCGGGATTACCGCCACACCCGAGGAACTCTGGGAGAGCTACCGGAAGCAGAACGAAAGCGCCAAGATCGAATACCTGCTGCTCGAGGAGAGCAAGGTCCCCTATGACCAGGTTCTGACGGCGGCCGAAATCCAGGCCTATTTTGAGAAGAACAAGGCCAACTATTCCCTCCCCGAAAGAAGGCAGGGTTCCTATATCTTCCTGCAGACCGAGGACTTCAAGAAAGAAGTCCAGGTGAGCGACGGCGACCTCGAGAAATACTATAAAGACAACCTCGACCAGTTCAAAGAACCCGCAAAAATCAGGGTCAGCCGGGTCTTCCTTTCCGCCGCGGGCAAAGACAAGGCCGCGGTTAAAAATGACGCCCAGGCCGTCCTGGACCGCCTGACCGGGGGAGGCGATTTCGCCCAGATCGCCATGACGTCCTCCCAGGATGACAAAGCCAAGGAGGGCGGCGATTGGGGTTTCGACGACTGGCGCCGTCTCTCCGCCAAGGAGAGGGAGGAAATCGAGGGGCTCTCCGCCGGCCAGACCTCGGGCCTGGTCGAAACGGACGACGGCTTCTCGATCCTCAAGGTCAGTGAAAAAGAGCCGGAGAAAATCCAAAACCTGGAAGAAGTCAAGGCGCGCATCAAGACCACCCTTGAGGACCAAAAGGCCAGGGAGATGGCGGAGCAAAGAATCGGCCAGATCGAAAAGACCGCCCACCGGGAGAAGAGCCTGGACGTGGCCGCCCAGAAAATGGGCCTGAAAGTCAAAAGCACCGGTCTGCTCAAGCCGGGCCAGGCTTTGGAGGAGATTGACCCGGCCGGGTCGATCAGTCAGGCTCTCTTCGGACTGAAGGAAAAGCAGATTTCATCTCCAGTCTACGTCTTTACCGGGACCGGGATCACCGAGTTGGAGAAGGTCGAGGCCCCGAGGCCGGCCACCTTCGAGGAGGTAAGCCAGGACGTCGAAAAAGACCTCCGGGCCGGCAAACAGAAAGAGATCACACTCCAGAAGATTCAGGAGGCCCGGGGTCAAGTGGAAGGCAAGAACTGGGAAGAGATCGCCCCCAAGTTGGGGCTCGAGTTCAAATCGATCGCCGAACACAAAAAAGAACAATACCTGGGAGTCATCGGAGAAAGCGCGGAGATTGACCGCCTCGCCTTTTCTCTTCCCCTTAACCAGACAAGCGAGCCCGTCGAGTTCGCCACCGGATACGCATTGGTGAGGGTCTTGGAGAGAAAAGAGGCCAGCCGCGAGGAACTCGAGAAGAACAGACAGACCGAGCTGACGAACTTCCTCGAAGCCAAGAAGAATCGTTTCCTCCAGGCCTATCTCGATAAGTTGAGAGGAGAGAGGGAAGTCAAGATCAACTACAACCTGTTCATGCAGGTCAATAACGAGATCCTCTCCCGCTTCGACAACCAGGAGTAGCCGCTCCCGTCCTGCTCCTCATCCCGCCCGGTCATACGCGGGCCGATGGAAGGATTATTATCAAACCCGAATCATTCTGTTCCTATGTTGTGATCAACTCCAGGAAAAGCGCTCTGACCCGCGCCTCGAGTGCGCTCCTTAGCGCTTCGACGCTTTCGCCGAGATCATCGGACAGATAGGGGAGGATGTCGATGGGAGCTCCGACATTCACCCTGATGGTCCCCGGGGTCACCCAGGGCCAGTGTGTACCGAACATGGCCAGAGGAGTAAAGGGAACGACGATACCATCTTCCTTATAGAGAACATAGGCCAGGATCGCCGGACCCCTCTTGAAGGCATTGACATAGGGATGGGGGGCGTCGGGATGGACGCGGCCCCTTCCCTGTAGCGTAATGATGGCCCGCCCCTTCCTCAGATAGTCCTCGCACAGCCTCATCGCCTCACGTTTGCTGGCATCGAGCGCGACGGGTATGGTTCCGACCCTCGCAATGTTCCCGGAGACGAAGTCGAAGAGCCGCAACTTAACAGGCCCAATCATCGAGTTGAGCATCGGACCGACGTTCTTCAGATGCCGCCGCAGGTGCTTCTGAGCCAGGCCCTCCAGACCTTCCTTGGTGAAGATCTGTTTGTTGGCGGTGAAGTAGATCATCCGGGGCCTGATCCGGAGCAGAACGGCGATATCCTTAAATGCTCCGCAATGATTGCCGATGATGATGTTGGGCCCTTCCCTGACGAAATTGTCCGCGCCCCGGACTTCAATCTTCTTGCCAAGGAGGAGGAAGTTCAACCATCGCTGGAGCTTGGGCTCGATCCGCAGCAAGGCCCGTTCAAAATCCTCCATCTGTCCCTCGTTGGCTGGCTATTTTAACAAATCCGAGGGACAAAGGAAACCGGACGGGGAAGTTTGACCGGGATGTGACGTCGTGATATATCCAAGGGATGATTCGGGAGGAGACAATGATCACCCTGATCAGAAACGGCACTGTCTTTAATCCGGAACCCCAAGGGGAGAAGGACATCCTGATCGCCGGCGGGAAGATCGTGGCTGTTGATGAGCCGGGTAAAATCAAAATCGAGGGCCCGGCCGTTGAGTTCGTGGACGCATCGGGAAGGACCGTCGTTCCTGGCCTCATCGATCCCCACGTCCACATCCTGGGCGGAGGGGGCGAAGGCGGTCCGGCGACGCGGGCGCCCGAGATCCGGGTAGAAAAGATCATCGCCTCGGGGGTGACCACGGTCATCGGCTGCCTTGGGACTGACGGTATCACGCGGCACATGGAATCACTCCTCGCCAAAGCCCGAGCTCTGGAGGCCGAGGGGATTTCAACCTTTCTTTTTGCCGGCTCCTATGAGGTGCCGCCGAAGACAATCACGGGCAGCATCCGGTCCGACCTCGTCCTCATCGACAAGGTCATTGGGGCCGGAGAGATCGCTGTCTCTGACCACCGCTCTTCCCAGCCGACTTTCGAGGAGATTGCCCGGCTGGCGGCCGATTGCCGGGTGGGAGGGATGCTCGGTGGCAAGGCCGGTGTCCTGCATCTCCATCTCGGCGACGGATCGAGGCGGCTGGAGCTGCTCTTCCGGGTGGCCGGCGAGACCGAGATCCCACCGACCCAACTGGTCCCGACCCACGTGAACCGGAATCCCGAACTCCTCGAGGAATCGTTCCGGTGGGTCTTAGCGGGCGGATACATCGACCTCACTACCGGGCCGGAGCCGCCGCCCGGAGACCCGGAAGTAGGCGTGGAAAGAGCCATCACCCTGTGCCTCGAGCGCCGGGTCCCGCTGAAGCGTTTGATGGTGAGCTCGGACAGCAACGGAAGCCTGCCCGTCTTTGACCGCGCCGGAAAGCTGGTCGGGTTGACCATCGCCACTCAGCACCACCTGCTCAGGACCTTTCAGTCCCTTCTCCGTCGGAAGATCGTCGGAGCGGAAGACGCGGTGAGGCTCTTCTCAGCCAACGCCGCCGCCTTTTACAGGCTTGCGGCCAAGGGAGTGATCGGCCCGGGGAAAGATGCCGACCTGGCCATCTTCGATAAAGATTGGGAGCTGGGCGATGTCTTTGCGCTCGGCCGTCGCTTGATGGCCGACGGCGTGATCATGGCCCGGAGCACGTTCAGCCCGGCCGGCGAAGATTAAACATGGAGAAGCCCAAGACTCCATCCTTCGGTGTAGCTGTCCTGCCGCTCCTGGCCATGGCCCTCCTCCTGGGCGTGGGCTATGGGGTTTACAAAATCCGGCCCCAGGTACTTCTCATCGCCGCGGCTTTCCTGACGGGCTGTCTCGGGATCCTGCTTAAATTCCGCTGGGAGGACATGCAGAAGGGCATCGTCGAGAGCATCGCCAAGGCCATGCCGGCCATCCTGATCATGCTCACGGTGGGGGTGCTCATCGGCTCCTGGATAGCCAGCGGAACGATCCCGATGATCATCTACTACGGCCTCAAGCTCATCTCGCCCAGGTTTTTCCTGGCCACGGCCTGCCTCGTCTGCAGCATCACCGCGCTGGCCACAGGGACATCCTGGGGAACGATCGGAACCGTGGGCGTCGCCTTTATCGGGATCGCCATGGGACTGGGGATGCCTCTGGGGCTCGCCGCGGGCGCCATCGTAGCCGGCTCTTACTTCGGCGACAAGATGTCGCCCTTTTCAGACATCCCCAACCTGGCCGCAGTGACGGTGGGGGCCAACCTCTTCGACCACATCAAGCACATGATGTGGTCGGCGGTACCAGGCTGGCTGCTGAGCCTGGCAGTCTATTTCCTGATCGGGCTCAAGTATGATGCGGGGACGATCGCCACCGACACCATGAACCTCATCCTCGACACGCTCCGCAGGAATTTCCGGTTCAACCTTCTCCTGCTTCTCCCCATGCTCATCGTGCTCTATCTGGCCTTCGCCAAGAAGCCGACGATCCCGGGGATGCTCCTTTCGTCGCTCACGGCCGCGATCCTGGCTGTGGTCTTCCAGAAAGAGTCAATCGTCCGGATCGCCGAGGCCGTGAATTCCGGCTACCCCGCGGCGACAGGAGTCGAGGTCGTGGACAAGCTCCTGGCTCGCGGCGGCTTGATGAGCATGATGGAGACTCAACTCGTGGCCTTCACGGCCTTCAGCTTCGGCGGTATCATGCAAAAGACGGGCCTGCTGGGCGTCGTTCTGGACAGGACGATGAAAGTGGCCAGGAAAGTCGGCAGCCTGGTCATGGTGACGATCGGCTCCTGCGTCGTAACGGCGCTCGTCACCGGAAGCTCTTATCTCTCGGTCATCATCCCGGGAGAGCTGCTGGGGCCGGCTTTCAAAGAAAAAGGACTTGCGGCCAAGAACCTCTCGCGGATCATAGATGAGTGCGGCGGCATCATGGTCCCGCTCATCCCCTGGAGCATGGCCGGAGTCTACATCACGGGCGCGCTGGGGGTGCCGGTCCTAAGCTATCTTCCCTGGGCGATCGCCAACTGGGCGGCCCTCTTCATCCTGGCCTTTTTCGGCTACACCGGAATTGCGATGGCCCCGAAGATAAGAGAGGACGAGACCCAAGCCGGCAGCTGACGACATTCAGCCCTGCCATCAAAGTCATCCCGAGGCGCCTGCGCCGTGGGGATCTCAGTCTTCTTTCCCCACTTTGCCCAGAGCCTTCTCAAAGGTTTCCTTGGCCTTCTCTTTTTTCTGACGTTCGAGCTCGGCCGTGGCCTCGAACTTGCGCTCGAATTCGCCCCGGCGCTTCTTCTCTTTCTCGAGGAGATCGTCCAAGGAGCCTTTTGGCTTGGCCGCAAGTTTCTCAGTCTTGACGACCTCCCGGCTGACCCCATCCACCCAGAGGATGGAGCGGCAGCACGGGCAGACCACTTCGAAAACTCCGGTCTTCGTTTTCCCTTCGGTCATGGTGTTCTCAATCTAACAAAAAAAGCCGGAACTTGGAAGTGGCCAGGTCCGAGAGGAAGCCGAGAGGCTATCCTTCCCAGCTTTCGAGGTCATCTCCGATTCTGTGTTTTTTCAATAACTTAAAAAGCCCCTGGCGGGTCAGGCCGACCTCCTTCGCCGTCCGGGCTTTGTTGTGGCCGAAGCGGATGAGCGCCTGGTGGATGAACCTCTTTTCGAACTCGGCCTTGGCCAGGAAATAGTTCTCGCCGGCTGCGGCAGACGGCTCCCGCCGTGGATTCACCTTGGCGGACAGGTGCTCCTCCCGGATCAGGCTGTCCCCTCCGGTCAGAATCAGGCATCGCTGGACCTCGTTCTGGAGCTCCCGGATGTTCCCCGGCCATGGATAATTCACCATCATCTCCAAGGCTCCAGGAGAGACATAGGTCTTGTCCAGTCCCATTTCCCGGCCGTACTTATCGACAAAATGGTTGAGCAAGAGAAGGAGGTCGGACCTCCGCTCCCGCAGGGGCGGAACCTCGATAGTCAGGATGCGAAGCCGGTAGTAAAGGTCCATTCGGAAGCGGCCCTCTTCGATCTCTTTCTCAAGCTCCTTGTTGGTGGCCGAGATAAAGCGGACGTCGATGCGCCGCATCCGGGTCTCCCCGATCCGCCGGATCTCCTTTTCCTGGAGCAGTCGGAGCAGTTTTGCTTGGAGAGGAAGGGACAGGTCGCCGATCTCGTCCAGAAAAAAGCTGCCGCCATTAGCCTCTTCGAGCAGCCCCGCCTTGTCCCGCAGGGCCCCTGTAAATGAGCCGCGGGCGTGGCCGAACAGCTCGCTCTCCAGGAGCTGGTCGGGGATGGCTCCGCAGTTGACGGCGACGAACGGGCCTGACCGCCGCCTGCCCCGGACGTGGATGGCCCGCGCTATCAGTTCCTTACCGGTGCCGCTCTCTCCATAGATGAATACCGGCGCATCGGCATCCTTGACCCTCTCGATCAGTGTCTGGATCACGGCAAAAGCCCGGCTCCTGCCGATGAGCGGATCGGAATCCTCTGCTTGAATGGGACGGTCCGTTTGACCGGAACGAACAAGCCCGCTCTTGATGACCGCAGTGAAGGACTGAGTCAGGAAGACGACTGTCTCCAGGTCGGCGGACGAGAAGGGCATCTGCCCGGGCTCCCGACCCAAGCAGACGGCTCCCACCGGGAGCTCCCCGCTCAACAGCGGCAGGCAGAGCAGACTCCCGGTCCAACGGCCCGAAGCTCCTCGTTCATCGGGCGGAGGAATAGGACCGGCGGAAAAGAGGGGCCGTTTCTCTTCGACCGCCTGGCGGGCCAAGTCTGAGGAGGCGGACTCGAACAAGGGGTCCGGCGCAGGCCAGGATCGCGTTTCAAACGGCCTCCGGCCTCCATCCAGGACGGCCAGGAAAATACGGCTCGACAAAACCTCCTCGCCGATGAGGCGAAGAGATTTGGTCAGGAAGGAGACGACCTGCTGCCGGGAAATGCTCACACCCCAATGAACGATCCCCCGCCGTCGTTTTTCTCACCTCAAAACCTACTATTCCCATAAAATTACTCGAATTTTAGGCGCGAGTCGGATAAAATAGAGGGCATGAGCGGCAGGGCCTCCAACCGGCTGATCAAGGAGAAGAGCCCCTACCTCCGCCAGCACGCCCACAACCCTGTCTCCTGGTACCCCTGGGGGGATGAAGCATTCCGGGAGGCTTTGCGGACGGACCGGCCGGTCTTCCTTTCGATCGGCTATTCGACCTGCCACTGGTGCCACGTGATGGAGAGGGAGTCCTTCGCCGACGAAGAAACCGGCCGGCTGATGAACGAGACATTCATCTCCATCAAGGTCGACCGCGAGGAACGACCGGACATCGACGCCCATTACATGGCGGTCTGTCAGCTTCTGACCGGAGGAGGAGGATGGCCGCTGACGGTAATCCTGACGCCCGACAAGAGGCCGTTTTTCGCCGGGACGTATTTCCCCAAAGAGAGCCGCCTCGGCCTCATCGGACTCCAAGACCTCATCGGCCGCATCGCCGAGGCCTGGAAATCCCGGCGGCCCGAGCTTCTCAGTTCGGCCGAGCGAATCCTGGTCGCTCTGGGAGGTGCTTCGGAAGCACCGGGCGGAGGCAAGATATCGCTTCCCGTCCTTGAGCAGGCCGCTTCCGAACTCGCCGGACATTTCGATGCAGAATCCGGGGGATTCGGCTCCGCCCCCAAGTTCCCCACGCCCCACCACTTGATGTTCCTTCTCCGCCAGGCCCGGCGGAAGAACGGGAAAAAGGCTCTGGCCATAGTCGAGAAAACACTCTTGGCCATGCGCCGGGGAGGAATCTTTGACCATCTCGGTTTCGGTTTTCACCGTTATTCCACCGACGCGCGCTGGCTCGTCCCCCATTTCGAGAAAATGCTCTACGACCAGGCGCTCCTGTCCATGGCCTACACCGAAGCTTTCCTATTAACGCGACAGGTTGAGTTCAAGCGGACCGTTGAGGAAACCTTAACCTATGTCCGGCGCGAGCTGAGATCGCCGGAGGGCGCCTTCACCACCTCCGAGGATGCGGACAGCGAGGGCGAGGAGGGGAAGTTTTATCTCTGGGAGTCCCGGGAAGTTGAAACCGTCCTCTCGCCTTCGGAGGCCGCGTTGGCGGGGTCCATCTTCAACCTCCGGCCGGAAGGAAACTTTGCCGGGCCGGGAGGCCGGCTTTCCGGGAAAAACATCCTTCATCTCGGTCGGCCGCCGGCCCTCGCTGCAGCCGAACTCGGGATCCCGGAGGAGGACCTCCAAAAACAGACCGCCCGAATCAGGGAAAAGCTTTTCGTCAGGCGCGAACAGCGGCCCCGTCCGCTCAAGGATACGAAAATCCTGGCCGACTGGAACGGACTGATGATCGCCGCGCTGGCCAAGGCGGCGCAGGCTTTCGACCGCGCCGACTATGCTGAGGCGGCGTCCGCGGCCGCCGCCTTCATCCGGAATACGATGATGATTAAAGGAGAGCTCTATCACCGCTCCGCCGAAGGAGAAGTGACAATCCCAGGCTTCCTGGACGATCATGCCTTCCTCATCTGGGGGCTCCTTGAACTCTACGGGGCCACTTTTGAGCCCGGCGTTCTTTCTTGGGCGGCCGGGCTCACCGAGAATGTGATTCGTGGTTTCTGGGACGAGAAGGCCGGCGGTTTCTTCTTCACTTCCCGCGACCTCCACAGAGACCTCCCGTCAAGACGGAAGGAGATCTATGACGACGCCCTTCCCTCGGGCAACTCGGTGATGCTGTCCAACCTGCTGCGCCTCGGACGGCTCCTCGGACGGCCGGAACTGGAAGCCAGAGCCGAAAGGCTCATCGAGGCATTCTCCGGGAAGATCATTCTGTACCCGTCAGCTTATACGCAGTTTCTCTGCGGGCTCGATTTCGCCCTTGGCCCTGGCCGGAAGGTGGTCATAGTGGGAAGGGCGGGGGCGCCCGATACACAGGCCCTGCTTGATGTCCTGCGCGAAGAGTTTCTTCCAAACACAGTCGTGCTTTTCCGTCCGGCCGAGGAGGG
>Ga0153916_10003824_pt1 | contig 11268 bp, 12 predicted proteins | sample Opewatmetagenome_FD_109642 | JGI IMG/M metagenome (GOLD analysis project Ga0153916, IMG submission 109642) | Freshwater wetland microbial communities from Ohio, USA - Open water 3 Core 3 Depth 4 metaG | ecosystem: Environmental > Aquatic > Freshwater > Wetlands | place: USA: Ohio, Lake Erie...
ACTTCTATCTCGGCTTCCACCGATAACCGGCCGAGATCGGGTGGATCGAACTCAACCAGACCGGTCATCTTGCTGAAAATGCCCTCCACATTGGCAATCATGAAATGTCTCACTGAGAATCTCACTACCGCATGATCCGGGTCAATCACCCATTTTGCCATCATTCCTGCCCTCCAGCTTTAGATGATCTCAAATATATCACCCATCAATTAGGGTTTACTCATCAGGATTTGATTATCTTCTCCGTTCACTTGGCAAATTGACGAAAGGCATTCCAGGAAGGGCGAGGGGTGTCTCTTGCATCTACCAGCCCCATCGAACCAAAATAAGCTTCCTTCCGATCACGGAGAAGCAGCCAGTAGACTCTCTCTACACCAAACTCAAACGCCTGCTGATATGCCTCCGTAAGCCATGCAGCCTGTCTTTCATACGAACCATTATCCATTCGGCCACTGGCATCGGTGGGAAGGCTCACAAATCCCGTCTCTGTAATCCAGATGGGGTGGTCTCCCAGTCCCGATACCTTCATTAAATCGTGAATATGCTCCAAATAACTTCGAAAAGTAAGCCCGTTTGCAGTGATATCGCTCGGGAAATAGTAATTATGGACGTTCACCACATCACATTTCTTTGTAGATAAGATCTGTTTTAACCAGCCGTCATGCCACTTCCATGCCTTCTCGCCTACCCATCCCGATTGAGAATTCTGAAGAATACCGCACCTCATCGCTGACGGAAGCACTTTGGCTTTCGGGTCGGCCTTCTTAATCACATCATAGCCAGCTTTCAATAGCTCCAGATATTCTTCCAGCGTCCCCTTCCAGAAGGCTCCTTCATTCACTTCGTTTTCAATTTCATAATTTACTTCTTGCCCCCGATAGCGATTGGCAAGCGTCCCCACAAAATGAACCCACTCTTTCTTATCCAACGACTCGGGGGTAATTTGAATAGCACCCCATTTTCGTTTATGTTTCTGAGCTTCTTCCGAAAAATTTGTCCGTATGGTAAATAGAACCTCTATTTGTTTTGATTGAGCCGCTTTGAACACCCGATCGACAGTACTCCAATCATATTCACCCGGGTGTATCTTTACAAACTGCCATTGCAAAGGCACGCGGATTGTACCCACACCTAATTCCTCTATGGACTTTATTTCCTCTCGAAAGGTATGAAAAGTCGTATTCAATCCCAAACGCCTTGCCCCCTCCGCATGGGCATGCAAAGCCAGAATAGACGATAATAACACCGCACCAATGAGCAACGTGCTCATCCGGATCAACGCGACCCCTCCTTTATATCGAGAGATGGCTTTGCCGAGAGGTAAGATAATTTGCCTCTTCTTCAACCTCGCCTCAGTTTCTCTTCTCTAACATTTCCTTCATAGGTTTCCAGTAAAAATCTCGCCAGCCTTGGCGGATGCCGTGATAGTGCTGATCTGGAACCCCACTCTGGGTGAAGGTAAGTCGCGCCCCATTCTTGACTTTTTTCAGAGAGAAGGTGGCTTTAGAAAAGTGACCTCCCGGCCAGTCATCGCCGCGCCATGATTGGACAATCTTCTTGTCTGGCACAAGATCCAGATGAACCCCCTCAATATATCCGTCATAGGCAGTAAATCTTCCATTCACCTTGCGACTGATCTTTGCCTTGGCGCCAGTGAACCTGGCATGCTTCCGCGAATCCATCAGCGCTTCGTAAACCGCGCGAGGGCTTGTTTTAAAAGTAACGGATTGTCGGATCGTTTTCGTCTTCATCTCTCACCTCCTCGGCTGCAACCACCTTCGGGATTAGTAAACGAACTCTAATACCTGATCCACAGGTTTTCTATCTTTCTGAGGCGACTCGTCAGGATACCCCACCGCAACGAGGCAGACAAGCGCCATCGTCGGCGGTACTTTCAATATCGTTTCGATCTCCTTTTTGGCCTGAATGGGTGAGACAAGCCAAACCGCGCCCAGACCCATCTGATGAAACACCAGCAGCATCGTTGTCACGGCAGCCGCCACACTCTGGATCACGGTGGGTGCTGATTTTCGAAATCCCATGATCTTTTTTGCTTCAGAATCAAAGGATTCCCGGGCGGCCAACAGCTTTTCCATCGGACTTTGATATTCGCTGGTGAACAATCCTATGCAAGCCGGTGCATTCCTGAAAAAGGAGGCATTCTTCTGATACCGTTTGATGTCCTCTTCCCAAGACTTCGCTTCCGGCCACGAGGCCATCTTATTTGCAACGGACTGGACCACATCCGCCATTTTCCCGATCACTTCCTTGTTTTTTACAACGACGAAGCGCCATCCCTGATAATTGCCTCCATTGGGAGCCCATGTCGCCAGCTCCACCGCCTTCTCCAACATCTCCTCCGGAACTTCTTGTTTCTTCCACTGCCGGATCGAACGCCTTCCCTTGATCAGCTTCTCTAAGTCCTGGATATTCATTTTAATCCTCCTTTCTTAGAAAAAGAATATCACGCGTTGCCCCAGATTTCCATACTCAACCTCAATGCTGCAGAAAATGGTCAAGCCAGACTCGGCGGGGCACTGGAAGTGAATTATTCGTCCTGATTATTAAAATCTCTGCGCGTAGCGGTGGGCGAGGCTAAAATATTTTTGCGCCCTTTTGAGGGCTTCTTTTTTTTCTTTCTCAGGGATGTTGGGATCATCCAACCGGAAACTTTCCACCTTTCCGCGAACGTAAGCCCGGTAGCATTTATAGAAGTCCAGTACCCCCATCAACTCATGATCTCCTGATTCTCCAACATAGGCACCCATCAGATGGTCACTCAGGTCTTCCCTGCAGTGGTAATCGAGATCCATGGCCAGGAAGGCAATGTCCGCAGCCACATCCGTATATCGGAACCTCTGATTAAACTCGATGCAGTCGAAAATGGAGATCTCCTCTCCCCAGAAGATATGCTCCAGACGGAGATCCCCGTGGCAGTCTCGGATTCGATCCGAGGCGATCCTTTGCAGAAATATTTTCCCATTCGTTTTAAGAAACTCGTTCGTCTTATTCTTTACCTCTTCGTAAACTTCCCTGGGGATGGCCACATCAATGTATCTCTCCGTCTGTTCGAAGTTCTCATCGGTATCCTGTTTTACACGATCGGGTTTGGCGAAACTTTTGATGTGATCATTGGTCTCCGCAGCAAAATAGAATTGAACCAATTTTTCTGAGACGGCCTCGATCATTTTGGGAGTCACCTGTCTTCTCTCAAGCAATTTATCCATCAATTTCTCTTCAGGAATCTGTTTCATTTTAACAGCATACTCCACCGGTTCCCCTTTCTCTTCTAGCAGGATCCGGTCGCCTTCTTTTGTAATTCGGATGACCCCCAGATAAATGGTGGGGGATAGCCGGCGATTCAACTTGACCTCCTGCTCACAAAAAAACTTTCGCTTTTCGAGTGAGGTGAAATCTAAGAAACCGAAATCCACGGGTTTCTTCAACTTGTAAACATGATTTCCTGTCAGGAATAGAAGGGAGATGTGGGTCTCTATAAATCTTATGAGGGGCGGACGATCGGGATAAATCTCCGGATTGAGGAGTGCCTTCTGGAGGGAGGAAACATCCATGGTCAATTCTTCTCGATCTTTCTGATCTTCCAATCAGGAAGGGTGTTATGCTCGGTGTCAATCGTGAGGTGAACCATCCGAACCGTTTTAAATCTTTTTTTCAAATCCTTGATATCGACCGGCTGAAACAAAGCTTTATTATTGAGATAGGCCTCCCGGGTCAGAGCGTTTGACTCATAATTCTCTTTCGTCCTCTTTAAAATTCGCTCAATTGACTTCTCCTCGGTGCAGACACATTCTGCAATCACAAAGGCCCGATTCGCCTTTTGAGCCAACTCAGCAGCCTTTGATCTCAACTCCTGGGTGAAAAAAGTCGCATCGAGGATCAATCCCTTTGTGGAAGTTTTCAATGCCTCCGCCGCCTGCCGGAACATCTCCTCATAGACTTTTTTCCGGTTCTCCGGATCCGAGGCCACCTTATTGTCAAAGACATCAAGCCCCTTCAGGACCTCAAGTCTGACGATATCAGACCTTAAAATCTGAAACCCCTTCATCTTCGCGATCTCCTCCGTCACCGGACTTTTCCAACTTCCTGGAAGTCCCACCGAGATCAGGACACAGTCCTTTGGAATCTCAGACTCGATAACTCTTACAAAATCCTTATCCATTGCGAATCCTTTCTTAAAATGTGAAATGTCAAAGCTCAAAGTCCAGATGAAAAAAGGGCATGGAAAAATGGAATGATGGAACATTGGAATATTGGGTTAAGAAAAAAGTATTTTCATTTTCAAGCATTATTCCATCATTCCGATATTCCACTATTCCAGAATGATCTTTATTAGATTTTGACATTTGAAACTAGGACTCATCTTATCACATCTCCAGGGCCTTTAGAACCACCTCATGCAAAATTCCATTGCTCACCAGGATGCCTTGATTTTTTTCCATTTTTATTCCAGACGCAAAATCTAACGGACGTCCCAAGACATCTGTCACCCTTCCTCCCGCCTCTTCGGCGATGATGGATCCTGCGGCATGGTCCCAAATGTTTTCCTTGTACCCTGGCTCAGCAGAGGATGGCACTCTCAGATAAAGGGTGACTTCCCCTCTTGCCAAGATCCCATATTTTGCCTGACTATCCATTCTGAGGGAGGGCTTTGAGATATTCAATTTCTGCGCAAGGCGTTGATGAGCAAGATGATCGGCATGGTCGGGTTCGACGCTCTCTGTAATGATTGCCTCGGAAGGGCTCTTAGCTTTGGAAACATAAATAGGCCGTTTGTTTACACCGGTACTATCCATCTGGAATGAACCTTTTCCCTTCAAGGCGAGAAAAAGGCATCCCCTTTCTCCAAAGGGATGCTGGATGTCTGCATAGAGATTGGGACAAGCTAAAATGCCTAATTTCACCCTCCCCTTTTCGATGAGCGCTAAGGCAATCGCATATTGATCTCCCCTGAGAAATCCCTTTGTCCCATCAATGGGGTCTAAAGCCCAAAACCGGTCGGTGACGGAATTAGAACCAAAATCAATCCAGGAACACACCTCCTCTGAAGAGGAGGCTGGAATGAAAGCATTGACATAATTTGTAACCTGCCCAAGGATTCTTGAACGATCTGATCTCCTTAATTCTTTTGAATCCTCCTCTGCCACAATGGTGTCATTGGGAAATCTTTCTTTGATCAATTTACAAATGATCGCTTGAGACCCATAATCTGCAATGGTCACAGGGCTCCTGTCGCTTTTTAGGAGGGACTCCCCACCTGCAAGATCCACCCTTATTTTTTCGCAGAGTGCCGATGCTTTGATGGCTGCTTGAATCGCGGTCATCACTTCAGGAGAATTTCGATCCATGGAAAATCATTCTCCTCATTTAAAAATACCCTGAGAATTTTCCTCCCCTTCACGCCAACCCTCTCCCGTCAAGGGAGAGGGAGTCAGGTTAGGTCAACAAAATGATAAAAGGAGAGGCTCCTTTACCTCTCCTTTCCCGGATCGTTTGATGGTGCCGAAGGGGGGATTTGAACCCCCACGGGGATTACCCACCACCCCCTCAAGATGGCGTGTCTACCAATTCCACCACTTCGGCAAAAGTTTTAATCCCTCCCTCCCCCCTGAGCAAAGGGAGGGAAAACAATTTCCCCTTCAATAACGGGGGATGAAGGGAGATTATTTCTTCGGCTCGGGGACAGGCACCTGAGGTTGAACCGGCATCTCTGAGGGTGCTGCAGGAGCCGTAGGAGCCGGCTTTTCCTTCATAATGGTGGACCCCCTCCTCGTTGAAGAGAAGGTAAGAAGAAGCGAGGTAATCATAAAAATAACCGCAGCGACAGTGGTCAGTTTGGAGAGAAATCCCATGGCCCCGGCACTCCCGAAAATGGTCTGACTCGCTCCTCCGAATGCAGCCCCCATTTCTGCCCCTTTTCCTGCCTGAAGCAGGACGATCAAAATGAGTGCAATGCATACTAAAACATGAACAACAATGATAATGCTCATAAATTCGATCCCCTTTTCACTCCCTAAATAAATCCGAAACTCGAATATCTAAACTCCAAACAAATTCGAATTCTCAAATGACAAAAATCTAAAACAAGTTTTGAAAGTCTAATTCTATCACTCTAAGTTTGTTTCGAAATTCGGATTTCGTGCTTCGGTTTTTAACTTCTATTTATATCACATTTCTTTAAATCTGACAATCTTTGAGAAGGACTCCGCCTTCAGACTCGCCCCTCCCACCAATGCGCCATCGATATTCGGCTGGTTCATCAATCCCTTGATGTTATCCGGGGTCACGCTTCCACCGTATTGGATCCGGATTTCCCCTGAGACCTCTCGTGAATAAAGCTTTTCCACTTTTTCCCTGATGAATCGATGCACCTCTTCAGCCTGTTCTGGAGTGGCCGTCTTCCCTGTACCGATCGCCCAAACGGGTTCGTAGGCGATCGTCATATTTCTCAATTCCTTATTGTTTAATCCTTTCAATCCTCCTGCCATCTGTCTCTCAATCACTGAAAAGGTCTTCGCCTCTTCTCTTTCCTTTAATGTCTCACCGATGCAGAAGATCACCTTCAAGCCCTGGGCCAGTGCTGCCTTGATCCTGCGATTCACCGTTTCATCTGATTCCCCAAAAAACTGCCGTCTTTCAGAGTGACCAATGATGACATACTGACAGCCCACTTCCTTGAGCATGAGCGGAGAGATCTCGCCGGTGAAGGCACCCTTCTCCTCCCAGTAAAGGTTCTGAGCAGCGAGACGAATCGAAGAACCTTCAAGCTCCTTATGGACAGCATAGAGTGCCGTAAAAGGAGGAGCCACAGCCACTTCCACTTCCTTCACCCCTGAAATGGCTGTTTTCAATTCCCTAATGAGATCGAGGGCTTCCCCGACCGTTTTGTTCATCTTCCAATTTCCCGCGATGAAGGGTAACCTTGCCATGACTTCCACCTCATTAAACTCTTACATAGTTAAAGCTGACAATATATCTCTAATCCCGCGAAGCGCGGGACTCAAATTCCAAACTCTAAACACTAAATCCTAAATAAACCCAAAATCCAAATGTTTAAACCCAAATTCAGGGGTGAGGGTCGTTTGGCGTTTAAGTTTCTCCCGATCTCCCCATCACCCCAACTCCTCACTGTTCTTTCTAAGGGCCTCAATTCCTGGCAACTTCTTCCCCTCGAGAAATTCGAGAGAGGCTCCGCCTCCCGTAGAAATATGACTGATTCTATCCGCAACCCCTGCCTTGTTCACCGCCGAGACGGAATCTCCTCCACCCACAATACTGAAGGCCGAGGAGTTGGCGATCGCCTTAGCAACGGCAAAAGTTCCCTGACTGAATGGCTCCATTTCAAAGACACCCATGGGACCATTCCATACAATGGTTTTGGCGGACTTGATCTCCTCTGAAAACGTCTTCACTGTTTCCGGACCAATATCCAAGCAGACCCAGCCCGAAGGAATTCTATCGTTCTTTACGATCTCTCTCTTCGCCTGCATATCCATTCGCTCGGCGGCGATGTGATCCGAGGGCAGAAGAAACTTGATCTTGCCCTTCGCTTTTTCCAAGAGGTTGAGCGAAAAGCTCAACTGGTCCTCTTCGACAAGAGATTTTCCTATCTGAAATCCTTCAGCCTTAAGAAAGGTATACGCCATGCCTCCCCCGACCAGGAGAGTCGTCACTTTATCCAGAAGATTTTGAATCACCCCTATCTTGTCAGAAACCTTTGCTCCTCCGAGTATCGCCACATAGGGCTTTTGGGGGCTCACCAGAGCCTTCTCCAGGCTGCCAATTTCTTTCATCATCAAAAACCCCGCAGCCACAGTCTTCACGAATTGGGTCATTCCTTCCGTAGAAGCATGGGCCCGGTGGGCAGCACCAAAAGCATCATTGACGTAGGTATCACAGAGGGAAGCCAGGGCTCTTGAAAAAACCTCTTCATTCTTCTCCTCCTCAGGATGAAACCTGAGGTTTTCCAGGAGAACGATCTCTCCTTCTTTCATTTCTCCAATCTGCTTCCGAACTTCTTCTCCGATGCAATCCGGGGCTAAAGCCACTTTTTTCCCTACGAGTTGGGATAATCTTCCAGCAACTGGAGCCAGACTGAATTTAGGATCTCTCTTTCCTTTGGGTCTTCCCAGATGGGAGGCGAGGATGACCTTTCCGCCCGCGTCACTGGCAAAACGAATCGTCGGAAGAGAGAGGAGGATTCGGGTATCGTCGGTAATGTTGCCCTTTTCGTCCTGAGGAACATTAAAATCGACTCGAATAAAAACCCGCTTCCCTTTCAACTCAATTTGGTCTATGGTGCGAATGGCCATGAAAGACTCCGATCCTTCCCCTCCCCCCTCTCTCGAACTCCCCCTGGACCGGAAGGAAGGCACAAAAAATTGGCTTCTGTATTAAGGGCGGGCAGGGATATCAGAAAAGTTTTAGAGCGGTACCTCTTTAAGGCCAACTACTAACGATGAAAAACCTCAATATATGCTGATTACCCACACAGAGTCGTTACCTTTCCCCTCTCAAATGACCGCATTTGTAAAACTTTGGAGATATTCTTGCCCGCCCGGGCCCCGAAATTATTTCACTAGTTTGTTATTTTTTCCCGAAAAGATACAGGAGCAAATCCACCATCCGATTGGAAAAACCCCATTCGTTGTCGTACCAGGAAATAATCTTCACCATTTTCCCGCCGATCACCTTCGTGGACGGACCGTCCACAATCGAAGAATGGGGGTTTCCGTTGAAGTCGATGGAGACCAGGGGCTCCTCATTGAAGCTCAGGATTCCTTTCAGTTTCCCTTCTGCATACGACTTTAACACCTTATTGACCCCTTCTGCCGTCGTGTCTTTCTTCAACTGCACCACCAGATCGACGACAGATACATTCGGCGTGGGCACCCGGATCGCCATGCCATCCATTTTTCCTTTCAATTCCGGGATGACCAGGGCGAGCGCAGTGGCGGCCCCGGTAGTCGTTGGGATCATCGACATCCCGGCTGCCCTTGCCCGACGAAGATCCCGATGCGGAAAGTCGAGAATCACCTGATCATTCGTATAAGAATGGATCGTGGTCATCAATCCATATTCCACTCCGAACTCATCCACCAATATTTTGGCAATGGGAGCCAGGCAGTTCGTTGTGCAGGATCCCATGGAGATGATGTGATGTTTTGTGGGGTTATATTCCTTTTCATTGACGCCCAGGACCAAAGAAATATCCGGGTCCTTTGCCGGTGCGGAAATTACCACTTTTTTCGCACCTGCTTCGATATGCTTTGATCCGCCTGCTCGATCTGTAAACCTACCCGTGCTTTCGAGCACCGCGTCAACCCCCAAATCTTTCCAGGGGAGCTGACCCGGGTCTTTGATTGCAAAGACTTTAATCTCTTTTCCCTCGACCAGGATGGCATCTTTCTTCGCTTCTATTTGTGCCCCAAGTTTTCCGTGGACGGAATCATATTTCAAGAGATGGGCCAACGTCTTTGCATCGGTCAGATCATTGACCGCCACAAATTCCAACTCCTTCTTATTCAGACCCGCTCGCAGGACATTTCTGCCAATTCTGCCGAAACCATTAATCCCTACTCTCACCGCCATAAGAAATCCCTCCTTTCAAAAATTAAGAATATTATATACCTTTTTTTCACTTGCAGCGTCAATATCAATATTCGTTCCCCTTTTCATGCTTCCTCCCATTGCCCACCCTTACCCCCGCCCTCTCCCATCAAGGGAGAGGGAGAAAAATCAATGGCGTCAATATTTTTCAGGAAATTTAAGAACTTCATAGAGGGAGGGAAACCCGGTATATTGGGTTATGATATCGAGAACTCTCTTGCCGAATGAATCAGAAAATGTTATTTTAATTTTTAAAGGAGTTACTCAGATGCCTATCTTCGAATATCAATGTGGCCAGTGCGAAAATGAGTTTGAAAAATTGGTGATGAATAGCTCAGAAAAGATTGCTTGTCCCAAATGTAAGAGCAAGAAAGTTCGACGAGTCATGTCCGCTTTTGCCTTTTCCGTCGGGGGAAAATTTAAGAGCACTGCCAGCTCCTCCTGCGGAAGCTGCTCTTCCCCCAGTAGCTGCTCCACCTGCGGCTCCAAATAAAGGAATGACAGGATTTAAGTCCATCATTCTCCTTCCAGCAGCTTGATCTTAGTTGGTTCACTCTCTATTCTGTCACCAGCCATGGCCTGGCCCCAAACCCGCCCAAGCACCGTTTGGGCAGCAGCCCGTCAAGGTCCGACACCGCACCATCTACTCTTTCTTCCCCGACAGGGTGAATTTGTCGAACCCTAGCCCTTTGGCCTTTTCAATAATTGCAATTTGTTGTTGTCGCACTTCATTAGCAAATACAGATTTTTGATCGCTTTGAGACAACGCAAGCGCCGACCATTTGTACGCCTCGGAAAGTCCAACTTTATCTTTATGCATTTCTGTCAATAGTTTTGACAAATCCAACATTGCAGATGTTTCACCATTATTAGCTGCTCTGCGAAACCAATACTTGGCTTGTTTCAAATCTCTTACAACAATATCCCCGTCCCGATATGACCTCCCCAACACCCACTGAGCAAACTCATATTCTTGGACTGCTGCTTTCTTCAAGAGTTCAATAGCTTCCTCCTGAGATCCAGGCTGTTTTTTCAAAATGCCATACAGGCCGTATTCTGCCCTTGGGTCACCGTACGCTGCTCCCTTGCGAAGCCAATACAAAGTCTTTTGCTCATCCTCCACGTAATACACGGACAGACGGTAGCACGCTTCACGATCTCCACGCTCCGCTTTCTGGGTAAGTTCTTTAACTTCTTTATGACTTAGTGGTAACCCGTGATGTTCTTGGAAAAATAGGGTCAATAGGAGAACGACGAAAATTATTAAAATACAGACTATTCCCAGCGTAACTGCAATAATACGTCTCCCTTTCATGCTAAAATCCCTCTTATCTTCAAACCTTGGGGATAGTTCTTGCACTCATCATTAAAAAACAACCAGATACAATCTATCTTCTCAGCCTGCTTCTCCTGAACCTCCGACCAATTCGATCAGGGCTCATCTATCTTCCGGTTGTGGAAATACAGCGACAGAAAGCTTTTGTCAAGCCTTTTTGGAAAGGATTATTTTCGAAACAGCGTAAACAGCAAGGTTAGGATGATACTGATGAGAATGGAGGTAACGATGGGAAAGTAAAAAGTGAAGTTCTTTTTTTTGATGATGATATCTCCGGGAAGTCTCCCGATCCATGGAATTTTCTC
>Ga0153916_10003825_pt1 | contig 11266 bp, 10 predicted proteins | sample Opewatmetagenome_FD_109642 | JGI IMG/M metagenome (GOLD analysis project Ga0153916, IMG submission 109642) | Freshwater wetland microbial communities from Ohio, USA - Open water 3 Core 3 Depth 4 metaG | ecosystem: Environmental > Aquatic > Freshwater > Wetlands | place: USA: Ohio, Lake Erie...
ATCGTCGTCGACATGGATATCATAGATCAGCCCGTAGATGTGATAATCTTTTTCCAGCTCTGGAGAGACGCGTACCAACCCACCCAGCGAGGGGGCCTCCAGTTGGGAAACCCGGCAGCCCACCACAAAGCCACTGGTGCTGGCTCGTAATAAACGTCCGATCACGATCGCATTCATAGTTCATACCTCGTTCTGCCCGGAAGGTCTTTGGCGCCCTGTTTGGCGGATTCCTCCCCCACCTCCACCCCCCTTTTACGAAGCTCAAAGAGGATCATCTGCTTTACTTCTTCTTGCTCTTCCATAGAAACGCGCGCCGCCTCGTGGGCGCGGTGCAGTAAGTATGGGTAACGCCGGTTGCCTAGAGCCTGGCACTGTTCGACCAGGACAGCCTGTAAATCCTCCAGCATCTCGGGGCTCTCGACTACCCAGGCTGGCACTTCTACACGTGCCAGGGATGATCTGCCTTCCCTACCTACATTCAAGTAAAAGAAGTGCAGCGCCAGCGGACCCGGGTATTCTTCGGCGGATTTGGACTGGATTGCGAAGATCGCCGAGCGTTCACCAGGAGGCAATAAACGCTCGTATAAATCGCGATCGCGCACCCCACGGAATGGACGGCGGTTGCGGATGCCCTCTAACTCATTTTCGGAGGTCGCGGCTACTTCTAATAAGCGCACGACCAGGTCAGCCGCCGGCTTATCTACATATCCGGCCGTGGTTACCTGGAGTTTACACAGTTGTGAAAGCACGCCCTTGTATTCTTCCAGACTCTTCCGATACTCTTTCCCTTCCTCACCGCTGCTATCTTTAGCGCCCCACAACTCCATCGGACCGTCCGTAAAGGTGATCACGGGTGGTGGGGACTTGGCAGCTATATCAACCAGGGCTTTTCGTTCCTCCAGATCGCGCTTCAGAGCCAGCAATCCCTCGGTGATCGTCCCGGAGGCCGTATACAAACCCTCATCATAAAAAAGCCGGCTGCTGTCGATATATGTCTGGGGAGGCTCGGGCGCCCCCAGGCGCATCTGGATTGCGCCTACGTTGATCAGGCAATATTCCACCTCGGCATGCCGGTCCGGGTTTATTTGGGAGCCATCCGCTGCCAGGATCGTGACAGGCTTGGTGAGGGGGCGGAGAGGAAAACCGGCATCCAGTTTCTCTTTTACAGGCAGGGCGCAACGCAAGTTGGGATCGTGATGCTCAACGACGTCGAAAACCTTACTCCGCAAGGCTTCCAGGTCATCTGCCCTGCTATGGAGCAAAAGCCGTGCGTCACTCTTTTTTTGGATCAACTCCTGCTGTCGGCGAGGGGCATTTTCGCCTAATTTCACTACCTGCTCATGGATTTGTTGAAAGTCAAGAGTCATCTGTCCTATCCACCTCAGAACATTTGTTTTGAATATTGTACAGTGAAACCATATTCGCTGCAAGGATCTGATTTATAATCGTTATCATACAACCTTCTGAAGACCAACGTTAGCGCAAAACCGGGGAACTATTTTCGGGTAGCTGACGTCTAACTTCGGTAAGTAAACAATATCACAATTAAGGAGTATCTTATGAAGAACAAGACTTTTATTTATTCTGCCCTTTTTATCCTGGCGATCCTTTTGAGCGCCTGTGGTTCACAGACGGTCGAGGCTGCCAAGTCGGCTCAGGTGACCGAACAGCCGCCCGTCCGCACCCTCAACGTGAATGGGAGCGCCAAGGTTCAGCTCTCGCCTGATATAGCCTACATTTCCATCGGTGTGCATACCGAGAACGAGAATGCCAACAAGGCTATGAACAGTAATAACACTCAGGCCACCAAGGTGATCGAGGCCATCAAAGCCCTGGGTGTGGATCCCAAAGATATCCAGACCACGAACTTTAGCATCTACCCATCCCAGCAGTATGGCCCCAGCGGTGAGATGCTGGGTCTGAAGTACGTGGTTGATAACACCGTTTATGTCACTCTGAGAGACATATCTAAGATCGGTGATCTCCTGGGTGCCGCTACTGATGCGGGTGCCAATACTATCAGTGGGATTTCATTCGATGTGGCTGACAAATCGGCTGCTCTTAGCGAGGCCCGTAAGAATGCCGTAGACGATGCCCGTAAGACGGCTGAAGAATTGGCTCTAGCTGCTGGCGTGACTCTCGGTCCGATCCAGTCGATCAACTATAGCAATTATATGCCTACCCCGGTCTACATGGACGCCAAGGGAGGCAATACAGCCATGGCAGCCGCTCCGGTGCCTATCCAAACCGGAACGTTGACCATCACCGCGGACGTCAACATCGTCTTCGAGATTAAATAGCCCCTCTCGTCTAACTATAAACAGGGATTTGCGTGGTGAAAACCCGCAAATCCCTGTTTGTGGTATAAATACCTCTTGTGAAGGTAAGCACTGCTACGGCTTTTGAGTTTTACCCGGATCGCCGGTGGGGGGAATTATTCCACATCCTGCTTATCCTCTTGTTAGCAGTTATTGGGCTTTGGGGACTCTGGCAAGCCTCTCGGGCTGAGGTTGGCCCGGCATTTTTGTTGTATCTGCTGCCTGCTCTGGTAGCCGTGATCCTGGCTCCTCTGTTGATCTACCGGCTGCGGGGATTGGAGAGATCGGGTTACATCCTGCAGCGCGATGGGATCCGTTTGCGTTGGGGGTTGCGGTTGGAGGAAATTCCCATGGATAAGGTGGTTTGGGTGCGTTCCTCTGATGAGCTCCAACAGCAGTTCCCGAAACCCTGGTTACGGTGGCCTGGTTGTGTGTTGGGTACGCGCCGCCTGGCAGACGCGAAGGAGATCGAGTATATGGCTGCAGGAGCCAGGCATCTGATCCTGATCAATACCCCAGATCGAATTTTTGCCATATCACCCGCCGTTCCGGAGAACTTCCTGCTCACTTACCACCGCCTGGCAGAATTGGGTTCCCTTACGCCGATCGAGGCCCAGTCTGTCTATCCAGGTTTTTTACTGGCGCGCTTTTGGTCCGATTTGCCAGCCCGTTATCTCGTGTTAAGCAGCCTGCTGCTCAGCCTGGCACTTCTGATCTGGGTCAGCCTGGTGGCACCCACCCGAGTGCATGTGCTCTTGCGTCCAGTCATCGACCAGACAGTACCGCCGGCTCCCGATGAGTACGTCCCTGCCCTCCAGCTGCTTTTATTACCGGTATTAAATTCCTTTATCTTTGTTGCAAACCTGCTGTTGGGATTGTTCTTTTACCGCCGCGACGAGAACCGGGTATTGGCTTACCTGTTATGGAGCGGGGGTATGGTGACACCGGTCCTGTTTTTGGTAGCTGTGCATTTTATCCTGCAAGCTGGCTAAAATCCACTCTTTATCCCCAGGATCCTCCTGGTTATCCACAGAAATCTACCCACTTATCCACAACCTTTTCCCCCTTCTGAAGATAACAATCCCCAATCCTCCTATGCAACTCCTGATCGGTTTTCTACTTGGTGCACTCATCGGTTTTGCCTCTTTAAAGGCGCGTGCCCTCAGCCTGAGCGGTGCTCTGGCAGCTACCCTGACGGGGGGCTTGATCTTTGGCCTGGGCGGTGTGCCCTGGGCCGTGTTGTTGTTGACGTTTTTCATTACCTCCAGCGCCTTGTCACGGGCTTTTAAGCGCCAGAAAGCAAGCCTGAACGAGAAATTCGCCAAGGGTAGCCAGAGGGATTGGGGGCAGGTGCTGGCGAATGGCGGGTTAGGGGCTTTGTTGGCAGTGGCTTATGGGCTTGTCCCCCAGTCCAACTGGGTGTGGATCACCTTCGCCGGAGCGATGGCGGCGGTTAACGCCGATACCTGGTCAACCGAGCTGGGTGTGCTGAGCGCCATTCCGCCACGCCTGGTGAGCAACGGGAAGGTTGTGGAGCGAGGCACTTCGGGAGGGATCACACCTCTGGGGACACTCTCAGCTTTGGCAGGATCTGCCCTGGTTGGGATCCTGGCGGCTACTTTTTCGCCTGGCGACCGCTTTTGGGGGACGTGGGGGATCGTCAGCCTGGGGGGACTGGCGGGAGCCTTATTCGATTCACTCCTGGGAGCTACCGTACAAGGTATTTATTACTGCCCGATTTGCCAGAAGGAAACCGAGCGACACCCACGCCACCTGTGCGGGGCTGAAACCCGGCATGTGCGCGGTTGGCGGTGGCTGAACAACGATTTGGTTAATTTCGCCTGCTCGGGGATGGGGGCGTTGGTGTCTTTCCTGGTATGGAGGTTGTTCTTGGCGATGCAGTAGCATCGCCATAAGCGGTTAACCCCCAATTTGACTCATAGCCCGGTCGAGTGGGAAAAAGCCTTCGGCTAACTTGTGTCCCCAGGGTTTTATCCAGATGCTCTCGATAATCAACCGGCGCATTTCTTGCAGGGAGGCGCCGCCACGCAAGGGGGTGAGTAAATCCACTTCTTGCTCGCGCAACAGGCATAAGCGCAAGCGCCCGTCGGCGGTAAGCCGGGCACGTCCACAGGAAGCGCAGAACGGGGCAGTCACCGAGGCAATGAAGCCGAGATCTCCCTGAGCTCCGGGGAGGCGGAATAAATACGCTTCTCCATCGAGCTTTCCGCCGTTGATGGTTTCCAGGGGTCCTGTAGCTGCCTCGATCCTCGACTTTATTTCTTCGGCGGTGACGAGCTGGTTGGTCTGCAGCTCGGTGGCGCCCGCAAACGGCATCATCTCGATAAACCGCACCTGCCAGGGACGATCGACCGTCAGGCGCGCCAGGTCAGCCACATCGTTTTCATTGTATCCCCTGACCACCACGGCGTTGATCTTAACGGGCGTCAGACCAGCCTCTTCGGCAGCCCGGATCCCCGCCCAGACATCTTCCAACGAGCCCCACCGGGTCAGCTGGTTGAACTTGTCGGGGTCCAGCGTATCCAGGCTGATGTTGACCCGCTGCAAGCCGGCTTCAGCCAGGGGGCGCGCCAGGCGCGGCAGGAGCACCCCATTGGTGGTCATCGTCAGGTAACGGACCCCAGGGGTGTGAGCGATCTCGCCCACCAGGTTGACTAAGTCGGCGCGCACGGTCGGTTCTCCCCCCGTCAGGCGGAATTTATCGAACCCCAGCCTGGCGAACAGCCGCACGAGAGTGATCACCTCGTCATTCTGCAGCAGCTCCTGGTTGGGACGAAAGACGATCTCTTCTGGCATGCAATATAAGCAGCGCAGGTTGCAGTGATCGGTCAAGCTGATGCGAAGATAGTGGATTCGACGCCCGTAACGGTCAATAGCCATAAAATACCTGTAAGAAACCAACCAACATTATATCCTCTTACATCCAGCCGCGCCGGCGCATCCACAAGAACATGGTGAGGGGGATGAGGAGCATGATCGCCAGGGTAACCAGAAATGAGGGCATGGCGGTCCAGGTATGTAGGGGAGCAACCGGCTGGAAAAAGTTTTGCCCGAAGAAACTGGCGATAAACGATAACGGCATGAACAGGGTAGTGATAACGGTAAGCGTTTTCATGATGTCGTTCATACGGTTGTTGATCACCGATAGGTATATATCCAGGGTGCCGCTGAGCAGGTCGCGCAGGCTTTCGGTGATGTCGTATAAGCGCACCAGGTGATCGTATACGTCGCGGAAATAGACCCGGTCTTTGGCGTCGATGATGTGGTAATCATCACGCGCCAGCTTATTGAGCACCTCGCGTTGGGGCGAGAGGCTGCGGCGCATGCGCAGCATGGCGCGCTTGATGGCCGAGGCGCGCGGCAGGATCTTCGGTGAGGAGCCAGCGAAGATCAAATCTTCGATGGTTTCGATCTCGTCTGCCAGGTCATCGACCACGTTCATGTAGTCAACCGCCAGCTCATCGGCAATGCGGTAAAGCATGTGGTCGGATCCCAATTTAAGGGCGCGCTCATCGCGTTGGGCAGTCCCCCATACCCGGTCGAGGGCCGGGATGACCTGGTCGTGGTGAGTGACGAGATAATGTTCTCCCAGGAAAGCGTCTAATTCCGGAGTATCGATATGGACCTCGACCTCTTTGTCGAAGACAACCGGTTGCAGGACGACGTACAGGTAGTCGTCCCAATCGTCCACCTTGGGGGAGTGTGTCTCCTGAAGGGCGTCATCGACGGCCAACGGGTGGAAGCCGAAGGTCTTGAGCAGGATAGGCTCGCAGGCTTCGGGGGGTTCACCCTGGAAGTCAACCCAGAGCAGGTTTTCAGGGTCGCGGATAACCTTAGAAATCTGGTCGAGGGGTGTATCAGTTATGAGCTTTCCTTCGCGCGAGTAGAGCATAGTGCGGATCATGGTCTCTCCTGAACGGGCAATGAAAAAGGGTGCAGCGCCAGGCAGGGCTGCACCCCATATTAAACCAGAAAATTACCTGCTTAGGAAGTGAATTTTTGCTTGAGCCGGGCGCTCTTGCCGGTGCGGTCGCGCAGGTAGTAGAGCTGAGCGCGGTTGACGCTGGCATGGCGGAGGACAACGACTTTCTCGAGGCGCGGGGAGCGCGCGAGGAAAGTGCGCTCGACGCCGATGCCATTGCTGGCGACGCGCCGCACGGTGAAGTTGGCGTTGTTGCCACCCTTGCGCTGGCGTATAACGGTACCCTTGAACTCCTGGGTGCGCTCATTGGCGCCTTCTTTGATGCGCACAAAAACGCTGACGGAATCGCCGGAGAATAACTGCGGGACATTGGGATTTTCGGGAGCCTGAACGGCTCTGATAATTGCATCGCTCATCCTTACACCTCACATCGATTGAGTACTTAGCGCCGCGCAATGCCTTTTAAAACCAAGGGGCTTTGAAAACCAAAGCTAGCTTTGAAATAATCGAGAAACCAGGCAGCCTTGGGCGGCGCGGTTTGGGATTATATCATCCCCCTATAGATTTGGGAAGAGCGAAATATCTTGGATAAGCTTGACCCGCGCTGGATGCAGTGGTAAAATCCCGGCGCAATGGGTTTGCCCCCATCGTCTAGGGGACCAGGACGCAGCCCTTTCAAGGCTAAAACCCCAGTTCGAATCTGGGTGGGGGCACACAAACCAGAAGAACCGCTTGACATGCCGGTCGAGCGGTTCTTTGCGTCTATACGCTTCGAACAACGCGAGAAGCTGGCAGAAATGCCAATAGATTGGTCACATATGGAATAATGTATAATCATCAATGCGGATGGCATCACGCAGTTGTTCCAGAAGTTTTTTGGCTCTGGCGAAGATGCTTCACTCATATGCTGCTGAGATTAGCGCCCGGTATGCTAAAATACAGATGAGTGTCCAGGTAGGTGTTTGCAGAATAGAAATCACAATAACCTTGCTGTTATGCAATATATAGCCCTGCTATACTGCGTATTTACTGTATAGCAGGAATCCGTAGGATCAATTATTGGGCGCGACCCGATCGCGTGAAGAATGATCAGGGGCAGGGGTGATAACCTATGAAACAAATTGTCGGGTACGAAAATGGAAATGTCCTTTCATATTCGGATTATGGGGATAGGGACGGTTATCCAATTCTGGTTCAACATGGGTTAATAGCCAGCATTAGCGATTATCATTTATTTGACCGCCTTATAGAATCAGGAAAGCGACTGATATGATTAAAAAGAGGTTTGCTCTGTACGCTGTCTGGATGCTAGCGTTTCTCGCCCTCTCCGCATGCACTAGCGGAGGAGTCTTGGAGAAGGTTAGTAGTTCGTCTTCGGGTGCAGCCTACGATGTTTATCTTGAGGCCGGGTACGCATACGTAACAAATAATGACGGGGTCGACATCTTTGATATCAGTCAGGCTAATAGGCCACAGAAGATCGGAGAGATTTACACGGGAACCTCTTTTGGCATTATTGTCAAAGATGGGGTGGCTTATATTGCTGGAGGCGCCAGTCTTTTCATTGCTGATGTCAGAACCCCCACCAATCCCCAACGGCTTGGGGAATACACCAGCAAAGGAACACCAAACCAGGTTAGAGTGGATGGTTCCTATGCCTACCTAGCCACATCCACGGGATTGGAGATTGTGGATGTGCGTGATCCCCGTACTCCTATCCTGATCGGTAGCATCGTTTCTAATGGGGGCGCACAGAGTGTGGCTGTTCATGACGGCTACGTTTATCTAGCAAATCCACTCGTTGGACTTGAAGTCATCGATGTTTCGGTGCCCTCATCTCCTCGGAAGATCAGGACAGTTTTTGGAACACAAGGCGCCTGGGATATTCATATTCAAGATGAAATTGCCTATATTGGATGTCATAACGCAGGCGTCAGGATCCTAGACTTATCGGATAACGAGTCACCGCAGGTTATCGGGCGATTCAATGATGATGATGGGGGGGAGGCTCTTGGTGTATGGGGCGACCATGAATATTTATTTGTTGCTGACAACTATGGAATTGAGGTTCTCGACATTACTGATCCGGCACGTCCCTTCGAGATAGGGGAGTATGAGAGTGTGAACGGGGCCCATGACCTCTACGTGGATGGAACGTTTATCTATATTGCAGAAGGCAGAAAAGGGTTGATCATCCTTGAATTCAAAGAAAACAGAGATCACTAAAAGACGGTCTTGCATGGGAAAGACTGCTGCCCGACCACGGCTACACGCGGACAGCGGTTGGCACCGCTGAAGGTATGCGCCTGGTGCCGTCGGTACTCTGGCGCTCGTAACGGAATTAAGAAAGGAGGTTGAGACATGAAGATTAAAACGTATTATGCTGTCATACTCATCATTGTCTGCGTCGCTTCCTTCATCAATGCCTGCGCCCGGGCGCAGGATAATACAAAAACGCCCACCAGCGAACCGACCCGGGAACAGTACATCACAAAAACGCCCACCGAGACTCCGACCCAGGAAGCCACAGCGGAGGTGTGCGAACGTCTAAACCCTGCATGCCTGAAACAACTCACCAGCGACACAGCCCAGGACGGGTTTCCCACCTGGTCCCCCGACGGAGAGTATATTCTCTTCTCTCGCTACGGAGGAGATATGGCTCCGGAGAAGACGGGGCTGTGGCTGGTTCCGCCGGATGGGGGTGAAGCGCACCAGTTAACCACCTTTATAGGTGAGCATCCCGACTGGTCGCCGGATGGCCGCTATATCGTTTTCGATGGTGACTATGGTGACAGCATCCAGATGGTACCGGCGTCTGGCGGGACACCCGTCCGCATTGTCCCGGAATCGATCCCGGTGATACGCGGTGGCCAGCCGAAATGGTCCCCGGATGGCACCCGCATCGCTTTCAAGGAGGGATCGAATCTCTGGGTGCTTGAGGTTGCGTCCGGACGGTTGGATAAGGTCTTCAGCGAGCATGGCATGCTCCCCATCCCGGCCTGCTGGTCGCCGGACGGTAAGGAGATCTATGTCAACGTGCGTGAGATCGATACCGAAAACGCATCCATCTGGATCATCTCCGCCACCGGTGAGGGTGGCCGGCAACTGACCCCCGAGCAGGAATCAGGTTACCGGTACGCAGACCTGTCGCCGGATGGTTCTCTGCTGGCCGTGGTATGGTGTGAGGATCGCGACTGCAACCTGTGGGTCATGCCAGCCGCGGGCGGCAAGCGGGTGCAGATCACGATGGGCTCCACCTACGACGATGGGCCCTCCTGGTCGCCCGATGGAACGAGGATCGCCTTCGTAAGCAAGCGCTCCGGCAACTTCGACATTTGGAGGTTGAAAGTGGATGCGGAAGGGCTGCGTCGTGAGCTGGCGACACTCGGGCAGTAGTTGGATCAAACGTCCACGCTCGATCCAACACCCGCTGCAGCCGACCTCGCTTCGCTCGTGGGGAATGCATGTGGCTTGGTAATCATCGCTCCACTTAGGTCTGGAGTCTCTCCGACGACGATTGCTTGCGTTTCGCGATGCGGGTGAGGCCGATCGGTAGATAGTTTTGTAAAACGCAACAGGAATCTTTCAAGAGCACAAGATGATGTTCAGGAAACATCGTTTATTAAGCGCCTTGCGCGCTGGTGTGGTTTGGATGGTTGACTCGCCCCGGCGTTCCTTCATTGTGCTTTTTCTTCTGTCCTTCGCGATTCGCGTTAACCAATTGAATCAAATCCCCTCCAGTTATCTGATCCCCACCGCTAATCGGGAGCTTGGTGCCATTGCCATATCGTTGATGCAAACCGGGCAATTTGCAAATCCATACAGGATTCCAACAGGACCCACTGCGCATTTGCCGCCCATATATCCATTTATCGTCAGCGTAATATACCGCTGGTTTGGATTGACACCCGCAGCGGGTTATGGGAGTTTGCTGTTCATCGCTGTAACTGTCTCAGTCTTGTATTCGATTCTGCCCTGGTTCGCGCAACAACTTGGGTTAAGCCGGCAGGCAGGATTCGTTGGCGGACTTGCTGGCGCCTTCCTTGTGGAGTGGCATGGGCACGGAGAATACCTCACGGGCATCGTTTTGGGTTTGTTGCTGATCGCTTTCCTGGCGCGATGGACCAAGAATCGCGTATCCTGGCGTGGCTCGTTGCTACTCGGCCTCGCAATGGGCGCAGCTTTTCATTTGCAGCCCGCCCTTTTGCCCGTGATGCTAGGCTGCATGGCGTTCGAGTTGTGGTGGAGCCGAAGCCAGCGAAAACGGACTTTCCTAGGTGTGACTACTCTGGGCATTGTACTGGCTTGTGTACCGTGGGCTTGGCGAAACTACACAACATTCAATGCTATCTTCTTCATCCGAAGCAATATGGGGTTGGAACTGCGCATGGGCAACCATGGAGGCGCTGCTGCTACGATAGAAGCAATGGACGCACAGGCACACCGTCAATACCTTCATCCCGCTGCGCTTTCCACGGAAGCGAGCATCCTTCGTGACATGGGAGAGATTGAATACATGCGACAAGCAGGGCAGGAAGCCTTGGATTGGATTCGGACACATCCAGGTGATTTTCTCTGGTTGACAGTACAACGCATCGCCGATTTGTGGTTGGGACTGTTGCACAAGCCCTTAGCAGCATCCGGGGTTCTTGCACTCACAATCTTGGCGTTTTGGGGGATGTGGCAAACCTTTCCAAGTCTTACAATCCCGCAACGGGCAGCATTAATAATTCCTCTGGCAACATATCCTGTCATTTACTATGTTGTCGCATACATGCCTCGTTACAGAGTGCCCATCGATTGGATCCTGTTCATCCTCGCGGGCGCTGCGGTCCGGAGGTGGATAGGGCGAAAATAATAGCGGATGGATAGTTACAAGTTCCCAGTGTTATAGCTTCAACCACCTAACTACGTATTGAAACCTAGTTACCTACCGCGCCGTGATTCAGGGTATCCTGGCTGGCGGTCATGGTCTCGGCGAGGCGCGCATCACCTCCTGCCCAAG
>Ga0153916_10003826_pt1 | contig 11265 bp, 11 predicted proteins | sample Opewatmetagenome_FD_109642 | JGI IMG/M metagenome (GOLD analysis project Ga0153916, IMG submission 109642) | Freshwater wetland microbial communities from Ohio, USA - Open water 3 Core 3 Depth 4 metaG | ecosystem: Environmental > Aquatic > Freshwater > Wetlands | place: USA: Ohio, Lake Erie...
GGCGCTGCGCATCGAAAAGGCTTTCGGCCCGAAGATGGAAACGCTGATGCGGATGCAGTCGTCCTACGACATCGCCCGCGCGCGCAAGCGCGAAAGCAAAATCCACGTCCGCCGTCACGCCGCCGCGGCGACTGCCTGAAACGCACAAAATCCCCGAACCAGACGCACCCAAGCGCCGGTCCGGGGACTGTGTTTTTATCGTGTGATAACTACGACAATTCACCCCGCATTTTTAGGGCAGGGGCCTGAAGACACAGACGCGCGCATGCGCCTGTCGGCAATGCAATGAACGCTCGAGCGGAACTTGGCCGATGTCTTTCTTGTGAAGGGGAAGATGCCGATTTTCGTCTGGTTCGGGCTGAGAGTCAAGGTTGCAATCGCAGGACTCATGCACAACTTCGATCGATTCTTGCCTTATTACTCATTGTGCGTAGCAATTTACGCAGTATGTGTAAATCTCTAGCTCTGGAAGCACTATGGCGACTTCGCAGGCGTTGTGACAAGCGCAGCGGATGTGAACATCGTTGTGTCAAGTAAAACAAGAACTGCTTGACACAATGAGGGCGGGGCGTGCGCTATCGCAGTCACCTGCTCATCGACCACCGCACCCGTTCGGCGATGAATTCCGCGAACGGCTCGATTTTCATGTCGATGCTGGCGCGATCCAGCGCCGCCAGATAGGACTTACGATCCTCGACCCGGATGACCGTCCAGGAATAGCCGCCACACAGGGCTGGAACAATTCACAAGCAAATTATGCTGTGCAAATACAAGCCTATTACGCTAAGGTCCTTGAAACCTCAAGAAATCTCCCATCTCAACAGAACTCGCCGGACGATAAGCATGCTGAGAGGACCCGCGCTCAGCCGCGTTTGCGCCCGTAGCTAAGGGCGAGGTCGCCTCCAGCGGCTCTTTTAAACAGATGGCCTCGACTTGGACGACGGCTTCGATACCTTGCCTCGGAAGCACTCAGTCGTGCGGCGAATAGCCGCCACATTCAACGCATATCGTGCGGAGAATACTTGCGCCCTGCGGAGATTAGTGACCATAATCTGCGCATGAGATGCGGAGAATGAGCTCATTCATCCATAACCAGGCGAATCGGCCTAGGGGCCACTGGAACCGCGAGAGCTTGGCGGAACGGCTGGCCGCCGTCCGCCACGAGCAGGGCCGTCTGCTGGGCCGCATGGAGGCTCTAGGCTTCAAGCTCCGCCAGGAGGGGTAACGCCATGGATCCGGTTGGCCCACTGCGCCGTGAACTTTTTCCCAGAGGGGCGCCAGATCGCGGTTGGCGGGTCATTTCGATGGTCTTCGCCGTAGTCTCAGTCATTCTGCTCGTGGCGGTATTGGGAGCCAGGCCTCAGAGGCTGGAAGTGTTCTCAATCCTGCTTGTTGCCCTGATCGCGGCTCTTTGCGTTGTGATCTTCCTGCACGCCAGATTCTTGATACAACTACACCAAGAGCATCGGCAGACAGCCAGCGCTCTCCAAACGACCGAGCGCGAGTTCCAAGCCGTCTTCCAGAATGCGCTGGACACCTTTCTGATCCTCGACGATCAGGGTGTGTGCCAGGAAGCCAACCCCGCGGCGCAGCAGCTTTTCGGAATCAGGCGCGAGGAATTGATCGGCCAACCCATCGACCGTTTCTACAAGAGCTCAAGCGACTTCATAGCCGCCTGGGACCGCCTGTTAAACCAGAAATACAACAGCGGTCAAGCAGAATTGCTACGGAAGGACCACTCCTTCGTCTTCGTGGAGTTCACAGCCAAAGCCGACTGCCTGCCGGGCAGGCACGTGATGATTCTTCGTGACATCACGCAACGCAGGCGCGCCGAGCTTTCGCTTCGCGAAAGCGAAGAACGCTTTCGACAGATGGCCACGAACATCCAGGAAATCTTCTGGATGATCGATGCGGAGACCAAGAACGCCCTCTACGTCAACCGAGCCTACGAGACCATCACGGGCCGTTCGTGTCAGTCGCTGATGGAAAACCCTTCTTCATGTGCAGACCTCATCCATCCTGACGACCGTGTCCATATGCTCGCGAAACTCGAAGAGGCAACGCACACTCGACAGTTTAATGAAAGGTTCCGGACCGTAGGACCTGGGGGAGAGGTGCACTGGATCTGGGCGCGTGGGTTTCCAGTGCGGGACGCTGAGGGTAGGATCCGCCGGCTTGTCGGCACCGCACTGGAGATTACTGGGCAGAAGGAAGCGGAGGAACAAGTCGCAAAGAACCTCGCCCTGGCGCAGTCTGCTTGGGCAGAAGCCGACGCATTACGCAAGGCAACCTTGGCTCTGACCCAGGACCTCCGCATGGACTACGTTCTGGACACGCTACTCCAGTCTTTGGCGGAACTGATTCCTTGCGAGAGCGCACGAGTACTGCTCCTGGAAGCCGGCTCACGCCTGTTTGTGGCGCGAGAAAGGTTGCGCCACGGCCCCGAGAAGAAGGTCTCCGATTATCCACTGACTCTCGATGCTGCCGATTTCCCTCTGTTGCAGCGCATACTGGCAAACCAAGACAGCGTGCTGCTGCCGGATACCAAGCAGGAAAAGGAATGGCAAGCGTTCAAAGGCCACAGTGATGTGCGCTGCTGGCTTTGCGTTCCCCTCGTTGCCTCCCATCAAACGTTGGGAGTTCTTTCGGTCGGCCACAGCAAGCCAAACAGTTTCCTGCAAGAACATCTCCGCCTGGCCAAGTCGTTGGCTATTGCTGCTGCCGCGGCGATCCAAAACGCACGTCTTTACGAGCGTGCCGAAATCTATGGGTCGGAGCTGGAAAAACGGCTGTCAGACCTGCACGCCGCACAAAAGGCCCTGGAGCAGGCAGAAGGAGACCGAAGGACTTCCGAGGAAAAGTTTCAGAAGGTCTTTCGTTCGTGCCCCATCGCCTTTTCGATCACAACGCTCGAGGAAGGCCGCTTCCTCGATGTGAACGCCGCCTTTGAGCGCCGGTATGGTTATTCGCGCGACGAGTTGATTGGCCACACAGTCCACGAACTGAGGCTTTGGGAAGATTTCGCGGACCGCGCGCGATTGGTTGCACGACTCAAGCAAAGCGGCCCGGTTCGTAACGTCATCACTCAGCTTCGGACCAAGTCTGGCGAGATCAAGCTCACGGCCTATTCCGCCGAGAGGATCCAGTTCGACGGGCAAGTGTGTGTTCTTGCCGTCTCTGAAGACTTGCCGGAGTACCGGCAGCACATGGCGAATTGAGACGTAGTGAGAAAAACGCACGACAACTAGCCGAGCGGCTCACTAACCAACTCGAGATCGCTTCGTCCTAGCTGTTCTGTCCGGGGTTCCGACCACAAAAAAGAAAAACCCCCACCTGCCGGCGGTAGTGCGCCACGATAGTTCTCATGTTCTCAACTTGGATGAGGGTGTGGGAATGAACACGGTGATCCGCGCGGCGACAACGGAACAGAGCAACCGCTCTGGCAGGTCGGAACGGAGCAAAGGGGCCCAAACCAAGAGTCTGTGGCAATCCTCAGAAAACAATGGGTTCCCTTTAGCGCGAAAACACAGCTCTTGGCGGGGGAACCTCGCCATGCATGAGCGATTCAGCCTCAACAACCCAGTGTGTGAACGCGATTGGGCACTCCACAGGCAGTGCGCGGGCGAGCAGAAGGGCCAGAAAACTGGGTTGCCGAGCTCCGTTTTGTCCGGTTTTCCGACCGCTGTGGCGCGGCCACTCTCGCCTCGCCGACCACCTGGAACAGATGATCTTACGCGATCGTCAGGTCGCGGTTTCAGGGCATCGGTCACAGCCCCTCTGCTGCCAAGGTGGAGCGACGATGGTCGTGTTTCCGATGGCAGCAATGTACGAGAACATCCACCAATTCGTGACTGGCTCCCCATCTCTGGCTCGCGGTGACATTCCGCAACACTTTCCCGGCGCTCTGTTCGTAGTGCCCCGCTCCGCGGTATCGAGGTTGCGGTAACCCCTTCACCCTTCGCTCCAGTGATTGGTTAGAGATGGCCGGACCAGACAAAGCTGTGCACAATTGGGAACGTGAGGTGGCCCAATCGGAGGGGCCCATTCACACGCCTGCGCGGCTTACCAAGCAGGATAGAGTAGCCTCCGAAGTTGGCCCCGAATGGGTGCTTTCCTCCGTTGGGCTAAGAACTTCCTCCGTTCCCGCCGCAGGAAGCGAGCTGGTAGCTGCGGCCTGCTCTGCTTGGCCAAAAGTCCTGGCACACGCTCGTAAGGAGCTGTCACGCCATGGGATGGAGCCCGAAGCGACCAGCTTGGCCACCGAATTGTGGGAAGGTGTTCTGCTGTCAGTTTCTAAGACACTCGAACGGCTGAATGGGGAGCGTGGCGAGATCGCAGACCTTGAGGCTTACTTGGTTGGCGCCTTCTATCACCGGCTCAGGCGCGCTCTCAAAAAAGAGCAGCGACGTCAGGCAACAATACAACTGGTTTCTTCTGTCAGCGAACTGGAGGCCCTTGGCATTGCCAATCGTACGGCGTGGGAACACGACCTTGATGGTCTACTTCACGCTAAACAGATTCTCCAGCGGATGGATGAGTGGAGCCGCAGAGTTTGGATTGCCCGTGAACACGGCTACTCCTGGGAGGACATTGGCCGCAGCCTGGGAGCCTCTGGGCACCGCGTCGGGCTACGCTTTCGCCGCCGCATGGAGATTTTACGTGCGCGTCTGTCTCGCCACGCTTGACTGTGGCGACGCTACTTGCCAGGTGTAGGGAGTCTGGCATCCCTCCTTGGCATCTCCTGGATCCTCGTTTGGGGCTCCCAGAGAGTCCCCCTATAATGCCCGCCGACGGTATGGCTGTTGTGACTTCTAGTCCATTGGTTCCCATCTGTCACGAGCGCGTAATCAGCATCCAGCGGCAGCAAGACCCGGCTACGTGTGTGTTGGCCAACCAAGGCAAGTTTGTCTTGTCCCGCTTGCTTGCGACTTACGTCGCAATCGGCGATGAAATCACATTTCCCATCCCCACGGGAGAGGCAATTGGGGCAGAACTTTTCATCACGAAGCAGACCCCGTCCGGCACAATCCCTTCTCTGTACCAAGCGCAGATCGGCTACGTCACCAAGCCCAAACCGGATAAACGCAATCAGTTCTTCGTTTCCGCCGGGGTCCGTCAAGGAACGCTTGGCATCTCCTCGGTTTTTCTGTCTTGTGAGGTCTTGCGCGATTACTTCTACCGCCTGCTGCAACGCGATGATCAAGCCGAACGCACGACGTTCTACGACCTGTTGCGCATCCCCATGAGTGCCTCGCCTGCAGAGCTTCGGGTGGCTTTCAAACTGCGCGATCTGGAACTCAAAGCCGCCGGCGCTCCGCGCAGCGAACAGGTGGCCCTGGAGCGCGCTTTCAACATCGTTGGCCAGCCGGAATTGCGCGCCGTGTACGATGCACTCCTGGCCGATCCTGAGGCTCCGGCGGTGTTTCCTTACGGCGGCTTTGGCTCGCTTTTGGTCGCAGGCGAGCGCTCGCGCGATGGACAGACGTTCTTCGCGCGTCACATCCTGGCGTTCTCTTCGGAGCGCCGGCGCCGGCGTTTCCACGCGACGCTACGCAAGTGTGAGTTTTACGACGGGTTGGCCCTCTGCCGCGACGTGCGCCGCAAGCTTGAGTTGTGGCTCGACCCTGGGCTCCTGCACACGGTTTGGGAGCCCACCTGGAATCAGTGGAAACATCTGTTAGGGACCAAGATGGAGGTCGACGGCACGTTCGTGCCCAGCGGCAAGTACCGCAAACACCGCGGCCAATGGGAACTCGTTACCTGGGAGACAGCCTTGCCGAGCCGCCTGGAGATCAAGCTGGCAGCGGATTTCGAGCAGCAGTTGGACGCCGCGAAGGCGACATATCACCGGTTCGGGCAGTATGCCGACGCTTTTGAACAGATTCGCTTACTTCTGGAATACCGCGCGATCGAGAAATCAGAACTGGAAAGAATGTGTTCTCCACTGCGCTTGCCTGGGGATTTCGACCTCGCGCAGATCAACTGGCGCCCGGACTACGATCCCTTCTTCTATCACCAACTGGCGCGACACGCCCGCCGCACGTATCTGTTTCGTGACGAATACATTTTCGATCTCGAAAAGGCGGTAGTGGTCGAGACACCGCAACTGGGGCACGCAACTTATGTGTTCGCCAAGCCCCGAAGCATGGAGACCTTCCTCGCTCTCTACACAAGGACCTCGAAAGACGCCATTCGGCACAATCGGGATAACGCCTCCGAGAGGCTGAAATTCTTGGGGCGGGTGATCCACGGCACGAATCCCAGAGCCTGGCTCAAAGATATGCGGCAGCGATTGGGAGAGAAGATGGACTACGCGCGGCAACGGCGGAGTGAATGATGAGCCGATTTGCACCCATCTTTCCCGACATTTGCTTCGGCCGTAGCTGTCAGCACACGCGGTGTTGTGACCAGTCATGCTGTAATCGGTGAAAATAATGTTGGCTTAGAAAGTGATACGGGGACGGAGCGACTGGTCCTGCACCAGGGTACAAGAATCCTGCCCATTGGGGACCATTTTGAGCAAATTCACCCATGGACCCCTGACACCTAAAAACGAATCACCCCAGAGGTCCCATGCACGGCACCGCTCGCCTGATCAGCACGTTTGACCAACCCGCGATTTGAAGTTAACACAACCGCTGGCAGCGAAGCTGCCTCTACCGCTGGCCCACGTTGACCGAAACCGGCGCGGACACCGGCAGGCCGGGGCTGTCGGCTGTCAATCACCGACCCCGTAAAGGATTCCAACACGAACCGCACACAACCTGAAAATGATCTCGTCGGCCTCCAGGCGTTCCCGGCGAAGGACTTGAACTCTTTATTGGACAGCGAAGAAGCAGCCGCCATGCTGAAAATCCATCCCCAAACCCTGCAGAAACTGGCACCCGTGGCGCTGATACAACGCGAGGAGTTTCCACATGTCAAAACCAACAAGCACTGTTGCAAGACAATTCCCGGTTCCCGAGCTTGTAGATACGCGTAGGGCTGCCGCAATCCTGGGTCGCTCAGCCGCCACACTCAAGCGCTGGCGCTGTGAAGGGATTGGCCCGAGCTGGATAGAAATAGAAGGCAGGGTTAGCTATGATGTAGCCGTTCTTCTCGAGTACATCAGGAAGAACACACGAACGCCTTCCGTGCGGGCAATGCTGGAGGACGCTCGTGGAATTGCTTAGGAAGAAGAAGTCCAGGTTTTACTGGTATGACTTCACGGTTGGCGGCCGGCGTTACCGTGGATCAACCAAGGAGAGCAACAGAAACAGGGCTAGTTCAATCGCGGCCATGAAGCTGGCGCAAGCCACCGAAGGCAAGGATCCGCTTCCGCGAAAGGCTCCCCGATTAGCCGAGTTTTCGCTGCGCTTTCTCGGCTGGGGCCAGAGCACCAAGTTGGAAGCCACGACCAAGAATTACTACGCTGACGGATGGCGGCTGCTGGCCGCGACTCCAATCGTGGGGATGCGATTGGACGCCATCACTGCCGATGAAATCGAGACGCTCGACTTCACTGGTTCCCCATCCACCGCCAACCGCGCCCTGCGAACCCTGCGTCGCATGCTGCACAAGGCGGAGGAATGGAAGCTAATTCGCAGCGCCCCCAAAATCAAGCTGCTGAAGGAATACGGCCGGTCCCTGCGGCTTGATGACGAGGCGGAAAAGAGGCTTTTGGCGGCCGCCGATAAGCTGGTTGAGGACGGCAGATGGAAGCCCAAACACCAACTTCTTTTTCGCGATATCACCATCATGATGCGCGACACGGGAATGCGAAATGAACGAGAGCTGTACCGCGTGCGCATCGAAAACATCGACTGGAACAACAAGGTCATCTTCGTGCCGGACAGCAAGACGCCGGAAGGGCGGCGAATGGTGCCGATGAGCGACCGCGTGTTATCCGTGCTGCGCGCGCGTTGCGACTCGCGGCTGGAGGGATGGGTTTTTCCGTCCAAGCGTTCGCGATCCGGCCATCGCGCCACGATGGCGAAGCAGTTTCGCGAGGCTCGCACCAAGGCTGGACTTCCCGATAACCTGGTCTTGTATTGCGGGCGGCACGATTACGGGACACGAGTCCTGAAGAAGACTGGAAACCTGGCTGCCGTGATGAAGACGATGGGCCACAAGGATGTGAAAACGGCCATGCAGTACCAGCATCCCGAGCTGGACGTCGTGCGGGCAGCGCTAAACCAAACGGAAGCGTCGGGGGAGCCGAGAGGATGATGAGGGCCGAGAAATTTCACGGCACACTTTACGGCACACCTCAAACATGCCACCCCGGTAAGTCATTGATTGGCAGGGCGTCATCTTGCCGGGCATAAGCCCCGGTTCTATCGCACTGCGGTAGAGCGCTGGCTGGGCTGTATCCGGCACCAGTATTGCGAGCACATCGGCCCAGGACGCAGCGTCCATGGGGCTCAAGACTTCAAACCGGTCGGCTTTGGCCTTCGCGAGCGAGCGGCTGCCCGGTTGCAAGGACACACAAACAAAGACAGCGCTGTCACGTAGGTTGAGCGCATGCGCATGGCCTTGCGAGCCGTAGCCGAACACCGCCAATTTTTGCTGCGAATTGACCGCAGGTTAGTGTCTTTGTCGTAGTAAATCCTTGCCATATCGCGCTCTCCTAGTTAATGGCTCTTGCCCCTGGTTACGAATTCGGCACCCGCGACAAAGCTGGTGCCTGGCAGGTCCACGCCAGGAATCTCTTGATAACGCGTGTTAGTGAGGTTCGAGAGCTGGAGGTAAGGTCGGATGCGCCCATTGAGGCGGCAGACAGCCGCGTCCCAAAGCGCATAGGGATCCCTACCAACCCGCTGGAGCACGCCCACGCGAGTACGCAAGCCGACCGCATTGTTGAATTGGCCTAACCAGTCGACAGATGCATTGTGGGTGGCATAATTGAAGACGTAGCGAGAGATTAAGTTGGGAACAGCCTTGGTGCCCTCTAGGGCCGTATATGCGATGTTGAACTGCTGCCCGCTGCGAAGATGCAGACGAACGGCAGCCTCGGCACCGGTAAAAGCGAGATTTTGAATATTGGTCGCCTGCCAAGGCGCGTCGCTCGCCTGTTTGACGTAGTCGATGCCGTTGCTGTCACGTCGATAGAAGGCCGTGGCAGTCGCCGAGACTCGCCCTCCGGGATTAAACTCTGGTCCTCCAGCGACGCTCCACGCGGACTCCGGTTTCAGCAATGGATTTCCAATACTGGCAGGGTCGTGGTAGTACAGATCAGTGTAAGTGGGCAGGCGGAACCCCCGACTGATGCTGGCCCGAAGCTTCACGGCGTTTTTAAGCCAGACTCCGCCCGCAAGGCTAGGAACAAACTCGGCTCGTCCTCCACTAAATACCTCCTCCCTTGCTCCCAGCGAGAGTGAAAACCTATGCAGCGCCCTCAGGTCCAAATTGACATAGCCGGCTCCGCGATTTCGCGCATGATTGCCGAGGTTGTTGCTTTCGATCTCGTCGCCATCCGCCTCGACGCCATAGGACAGGGTGGAGTTGTCGCCCAGCCGAGTTACATGCCGGAGGATGACCTGCCAGCTCCGTGTAATGTGGTTGTTTTCATAGACGGCTGGACGATCGCGAAATAAGACGAACTCATCGGAGTGTCGGCGATATCCGAAGTCGATCCGGGTATTTGGGCCGAGTTCCTGACCCAGAAAGGCCACCCAGCCTTTGGTTCGCTCCCAGGAGTTGAAATTTCCGTAAAACTGGTCAGCACCGAAGGGGCGGTCACTTGTGGCTAGCAAAAGATTGGTGTTTCCGAGCAGCGACTTCACTCGGGTTTCGGACGAGACGGAACTGCTGCGAAAATCGCGGTCAGCTCGAAAGCCGGTCGAGAAATCTCTGTCTGCTGCAAGGACCTCCGACCAGCGCCCCGAGACTAATGATGCGGACAAGTGTTGCTGATTAAATCCGAAGTTGCCCACCCCTACGCGAAATCGGATTTCGGTACTGGTCGGGGCAGTCGTAATGAAGTTCACCGCACCACCTACGGCATCCGCGCCGTGAAATGTCGATCCGGCGCCGTGCAGTACCTCGATTCGAGAGAGCGACTCCATCGGAAGCGGGACATCCATATTGTGGTGGCCCGATTGGGCGTCGTTAACGCGCATCCCGTTCACCAGGACTAACGATTGGCCAAACGAGCTACCCTGGATCGACAGATCCGCCTGAATGCCGTCGATGCCTCGCTGTCGCACATCGACTGAGGAATCACTCCGGAGATAATCGACAACTGAATTCACTAGCAGTTGCCCTTCAGCTGCATCGATTACCATGACCGGGCGATCGCTCTCCGACAGCGGCACGGGTTGGACTGTTCCCGTGACGACGACAACCTCAGGCTGACCGGCGACAGGCCGATTGCCACTCGGAGCGGTTCCGGGCTGCTGCGCGAAACTCGGGAGAATTAGTACTCGTAACGCGACAAACGCAAATGCCGCTGCTATACGCTTAACGCGCGCGCTGGGCGGTGGAACAGGTCCACACGAGAAGGCCCTGACGTTCACTCTGTCCTCCAGTTGAGATTTGAAAGTGCCCTGCGACTACCGTGTTTCGGCCCGTTCACACTGAATACGACACGCCATCGTTTCCGCGCCGTCCGCGGCTGCTGCCGTTGCGGCGTCCTTAGTTCCCCGCGTGATCGCTACGCGTCCTGTACGGACCATCTCCAGAATGCCGTAGGAGCGCAGTACCTGGACGAGGCCATCGATTTTGTCTTCGGTACCCGTGGTCTCGACCACCACCGAACCCGCAGCTACATCGGGAGAGTGATGCCAGTGATGTCGGTTTCCTGAAACGCATCTGATCCAATCAACTTGCTTCCCACCTGAACTCGCCCTACTTGTTGGTGAACGCGCCTACAACAAGAATTAATCCGAAAATAACGACGTAGAGTCGGTTCATAAAGGATCCCCCCTAAACGGAACCTTTAGAAATAATCGGGAGCTAAGCTAAATCGCGATGTGTGCATGCTCATGAGTCTTGGAGATTGTGGGAGAGGGCGCAAAACATTGTACCCAGGGTTCTACCAACCCGTTTAGGCGGCGGCAGAACCTTCGCATCCTTGTAAAAGACACAAATCCCCTTGTTTATGTATACGGATGAAACAGGAAGTTTGTACCATGTCCGCTTAAGTTTCAATTATTTGTAGGTTGCCTGCGCGAGCCTGCGTATCTGGGCCCTTCGTCGGCGAACCCTGCTGACGAAGTGCAGGGCTTGGAGCTTTTCAAGAAAGAGGGGTTCACGAGCGGTCCAATTGGCATGGCGGACTTTAGA
>Ga0153916_10003827_pt1 | contig 11263 bp, 8 predicted proteins | sample Opewatmetagenome_FD_109642 | JGI IMG/M metagenome (GOLD analysis project Ga0153916, IMG submission 109642) | Freshwater wetland microbial communities from Ohio, USA - Open water 3 Core 3 Depth 4 metaG | ecosystem: Environmental > Aquatic > Freshwater > Wetlands | place: USA: Ohio, Lake Erie, Old...
AAGACCCCGCGTGACTAGTGGAACCTGCATCACGCTGCGGGCTTATCTGGTTTCCTCATCCAACGTCGAGCGCTAGCCCTTATCCCATACGCCGATTGGGACCACCCAGCAGGACGGGTAAACGATGTCTGGGGTCACGCTACGTTCCGCGCCGATAGCTTACGAGCTCCATCACGTTCCAGTCTTTTTTTACGATGTAACATCTGGGTGTCGGGCAGCTGCGACTCGTGTCCTTGTACTCCGAGGAGCTTTCATGCTTCACAACGTGGCCGAGCTGTGGCGCATACCAGTCAAATTCGACGATATCATCTTCGTTGCGAAAGTAATCGAAATTTCCCGCGTAGACTATCCGCCGCACTTTCAGCGCATCGAACTCCCCAGCAGGCACTTTCACGCGTTCCCACCCGAGGACCTTGCCGTCTATACGCACCCGGTTTACGCGTCCCGTTGCCGGATCGGTTGCCTGGACAAAGGTGCGCCAGGTCTTCCCGGCCTCGAGCGGGAACGGTAGCGCTGGATAGGGCGCGCTGTAACGGAAGTTCTGGAGGTTGGTCATGGGCTTCTCGCGCCAGTTCCAGTCCCGGGTGTAGATCTCGGTCGACTGACGGTCATCATGACGTACCGCAACGGTGACAGTGTCATCCTGCACTGCGCTCACGCGATATTCCAGTACCCCCTTGGGCAGCTGGGTGTAGCCGTCATGAAGCGCATACGTCCAGTCATCACCGACCCGGACATCCTGGGCGTTAACCCGGGCCGGGATCCCGGCTGGCGGGCTCTGCAGCAGCGGAGTAGCGCAACCGGCGCTGATCAGTAACATACTGATAGAAAGAAGGAATCGCTTCATATGCCCTCCCATGTCGCGAACGTGACATCACATGACATCACCTTTGCCTAAACAGTCGGCGCCGCGCGCTTATTCCATTGGGAGGAAACAAGGCCCCTTTAGTTACAACTTGTAGCCGCGGTGCAGCGCGACGACGCCCCCGGTCAGGTTGAAGTATTCGACTTTTTCGAAACCGGCACATTCCATCATCTGCTTGAGACTTTGCTGATCGGGATGCATGCGGATCGATTCCGCCAGATAACGGTAGCTGTCGGTATCCCCGGTGACCAGTTTGCCCAGCCGCGGCAGAACGTGGAACGAATAAGCGTCATAGAGCGGTTGCAGCGGTTTCCATACCCGCGAGAACTCGAGCACCAGCAGTCTGCCGCCGGGCCTGAGCACGCGCAGCATCTCGGCGAGCGCCGCCTCTTTGTGCGTCATGTTCCGCAACCCGAAGGCGACGCTGACGCAGTCGAAACTGTCGCTGGGAAACGGCAGCTTTTCGGCGTCGCATTGCGCGACCGGCGCAATCACGCCGTCATCGAGCAGGCGGTCGCGGCCGATTTTCAGCATGGCGGCGTTGATGTCGGTCAGCACGACCCTGCCGCGCGCGCCCACCCGGCGCGCGAACTGGCGTGCGAGATCGGCGGTGCCGCCGGCGACGTCGAGCACCCGGTCACCAGGTCGCGTGAGACTTTGCTCGATGGCGAAGCGCTTCCATAGCCGATGCAGCCCCGCAGACATCAGGTCGTTCATCAGGTCGTAGCGGCCGGCTACCGAGTCGAAAACGCCGGCGACCTTGCGCACTTTCTCTTCCTCGGCGACCTTCTGGTAACCGAAATCGGTGGTTTTGGACATCAGTGAGCGGTGAGCGGTGAGCGGTGAGCGTTCAAAACCGCTCACCGGGTACCGCTTATGGCTTACCTCCTTGAGGTTCGCGGCTGGCGCCTGCTTCTTCCATCCGCTTCAGATAATGCCGCCACATCTCTTGCTGGCTTATGCCGTAATCGTAAAGCAGGTCCCACGAATAAATGCCGGTGTCGTGGCCATCAGAAAAGGTGAGCTGAATCGCGTAGCTTCCGACCGGCTCGATTTTGGTGATGTCGACGTTTTTTTTGCCGACTTGCAGCACTTCCTGGCCCGGGCCGTGGCCCCGCACCTCGGCGGAGGGTGAATAAACGCGCAGAAACTCACAAGTCAGCTGAAACGTCTTGCCGTCGGCGAAGGCAATTTCCAGCATGCGCGATTTCTGGTGCAGCTTGATTTCGGTCGGCTGCGGTGTCGATTTATTGAGTCCGGCCATTTTGTGTGTGTTGCAAATTGCAGGGACAGGCATCATAACCGAGAAGCCCCAAAACGAAAACTCTGATCCGAAAGGGGTTTTTTATCCCGAACGGCCTTTGTCACATAATCGTAACGTTTATTTCATAATATCGACATCAGGCAGTCAAACGCGGAGCAAGCATGTCGGCAACCGTATTAGTGGTGGAAGACGAACCGGCGATTCAGGAGCTGATTTCATATAACCTGGAGCTTGCCGGTTATCAGGCGCTGCGCGCGGAAAATGCCGAGCAGGCGCTTGAGATGGTGCGCACCGCACTGCCGGACCTAATTGTGCTCGACTGGATGCTGCCCGGCATGAGCGGTATCGAATTTGCGCGGCGTTTGCGCGCCGACAGGCGCACCCAGTCTGTGCCGCTGATCATGCTGACCGCGCGCGCCGATGAACAGGACAAGCTCGCCGGCCTCGAGACCGGCGCCGACGATTATCTGACCAAACCGTTCAGTCCGCGCGAGCTCAATGCACGGGTGAAAGCGGTGCTGCGTCGTCGCGCACCACAGGCGACCGACGATGCGGTCGAGATTGCGGGGCTCCAGCTCGATCCGGCAAGCCATCGCGTGCTCGGCAACCGGATACCGCTTATATTGGGCCCCACAGAATTCCGCCTGCTGCATTTCCTGATGACGCATACCGAGCGCGTTTATTCGCGAGCACAGCTGTTGGACCAGGTGTGGGGTGATCACGTATTCGTGGAGGAGCGCACCGTCGACGTGCATATCCGGCGCTTGCGCAAGGTACTGGAAGCCACCGGCCACGACCGCCTGATCCGCACTGTGCGCAGCGCCGGCTACCGCTTCTCTGCAGGGGCCTGAGCGCCCCCGTCCGGCCTGCGGCCCTGGCGTGCGATAATACCGCCATCTTACTGGGGACCCGCTCGTGAACGGCATCTGGAGAAGGTCGCTGATGCTCTTGGCGCTGCTGGCGTCGGGGTGCCTCGTTGTCTGGCCGATTTTCGGTGCGGCGGCCGCGGTCAGTGTGTTCGCGGCCGCTTTGCTGGTGATCGTTGTTCTGCACCTGTACCATATTTCCATGTTGCTCAACTGGCTGCGCCATCCGACGCCGGAGGCGGCGCCACAGGGTCTTGGCGTGTGGGGCGGGGTTTTTGCCGCCCTCTACCGGATGTTGCGCCAGCAGCGCCGGAGCGAATCGCAACTTACCGCGACGCTGCAAGACTTTCAGCTGGCGGCGGCGGCGATGCCCGACGGCATGGTGATTCTCGATCAAACCGACCGCATCGAGTGGTGCAACCCCAGAGCAGAGCAGCACTTCGGCCTCGACCGCGAGCGCGATACCGGCCAGCAGATCACTTATCTCTTGCGTCACCCGCAGTTCGCCGAGAAGCTGCGGTCGCAAAACTACAGCGAACCGCTTACGCTCAGGCAGTTGCGTGGGTCCGATCTGATTCTCTCGGTTCAGATCGTGCCGTACGGGGATCGGCAAAAGCTGGTCATCAGCCGCGACATCACCGATCTCGAGCGCGTGGAGACGATGCGACGCGACTTTATCGCAAATGTATCGCACGAGTTGAGAACGCCGCTTACCGTGGTGGGCGGATTCCTGGAAACGATTTCCGATATGAAGGCGGCGGACAATGACCTGTTGCGGCGTTCGCTGCCGTTGATGATGCACCAGGCGCGCCGCATGCAGCGCCTGGTCGAGGATTTGCTGACGTTGTCACGACTGGAAAGCGCCGGCAGTCCGTTGCGCGACGAGCACGTCAACATACCCGACTTGGTGCGGGCGCTGTATCATGATGCCTTGGCGCTTTCCGCAGGGCGTCACCACGTTGTGCTCAATGTCGAGTGCGAGGACTGGCTCACCGGCAGTGAAGACGAATTGAGAAGCGCGTTCAGCAATCTCGTCAGCAACGCGATTCGCTACACGCCCGAAGGCGGGGAGGTGACGATCAGCTGGCAGCGCCGCGGCGATCAGGCGGTATTTACCGTGCGCGACAACGGTATCGGTATTCCGGCCCAGCACATCCCGCGGCTTACTGAGCGCTTTTATCGTGTTGATCGCAGCCGTTCACGCGAAACCGGCGGTACCGGCCTGGGGCTGGCGATCGTCAAACATGTGCTGAATCGTCACCAGGGCCGGCTGGAAGTGGTGAGCGAGCCGGGGCGTGGCAGTGCTTTCGGCGTGCTGTTTCCGGCGCAGAGGGTGGTGCCGGCAGAAACCGCAGAAACTTTCGCCAGTACAGCCTAGCAGGCTGTCGGGCCAAAAGCCCGGCAGACTGCTAGACGAAGGTGATGGTGCCGCGATCGAAGTCACTGCCCTTTCCGAGCAGGTCGAGGAGTTTCGAGACCTGTTTGCGGCCGCAGAACATTTCAACGAAACGCCCGCTCTGGAACCAGCCGGCGGGCAGAATCAAAGTCGCCGGTGTGGCGGGCGCCGATACTTCGGGCAGCAGTAATGCGCGTTCATAACGGCTGCTTCCAGCCGGATTGAAGTTCGAGGGCCGTACCGCAATGGCCTCCGGCGTTCCCGGAAACAGGCGCACACCGCAGCATAAGCTGTTGTTTTCGTCGACCCTCAGCCATTGCACCATGCCGAGATGGAAGTGCTTGCTGCCTAATCGGCGCACGGCAAGCACTTGATTGTGGCTGACGCGTGCTTTGCCGTCCGGTTTGCGCTGCAGGCACATGAATCCGGACGCGCTATGGTTGAGAATCTGGCATGTCTCGAGCGCGTCTTCGCCGTTGCTGCGGGCCGCGTGTTGGACGTGCGCAATGTAACCGAAGCTATCAAGGTCCTGCTTCTCGAGTGAGGTCAGCTCGCCGGGCTGACGGAAAGCCTGGCCACCGCTCAAATGAAAGTGCACGGCCGGAATGCCGAAGCACACGCTGGCCGGCACCTCGGATTCGCGGCGGTCTTCGCTGCGCGCAGCGCCGGGACGGCACCATTGCACGTAGAGCAGCATCAGCAGGTTTTCGCAACCCGGCTGGCGCGCATCGTCGCCCAACCCGAGTTGTCCGGGTGTCTGGCCCTGTTTCAGCAGGTTGATGGTCTGGCGCAGCGTTTTGGACAATGGTTCGAGATCGAGATAGCGCAGATTCGGCTGCGGCTTGATGTCGTTTGCCAGCACCACGCCATCGGCGCCGCCCAGATCGACCGCCAGCGGGGGAATCGGGCTGGGTGCCGGTGGCTGGGCGGTCAGACCGATCAATGTCGCCCATTTGTCGAGCCAGTGCTGAACGAAGCTCATCTGGCGCACCGACAGCGAAAACGGGTTGGCGAGATGTATGAGCAGTGTTTGTATATAGTTTTCGGCGCAACTTGAATCCGGCTCGCGCTCGGCAAAGCTGTCCTGCACGCGAATGCGCGCGAAGCCGTGCTGTTCGGCGAACGAGTAAAGCTCGTGCAACGCATGCCACATTGCGCCCGGCACCTGACGATACACGCGGTAATAGTCAGACATGGTATGGCCGAGATAGCGCAGGCAGCGCATGCATACCAACGCCGCGTGCGGCGCGATGGAGAGGTCGCCTTCGCGATAGGCCTGCAGGCATAACTGATAGTTGCGGCCCGTTTCCTGCCATAACGCAATGCCGTTGTTCCATGCTTCGGCTTCGTTGGCATCGAGCGGCAGCGGTTTGCCCGCGAAGCGTCTTGCCGCCTCGTCCTGCACGAAGATCGTCGCTTCTTTCAGCATCTCGAGAATCTTGAGGCGTTCGAGGGCCGGTAATTGTGCAGTGGAAAGAGCGCGGACCTGGGCAGTCAGTGCCTGCTGCGCTTGCTGAACATTGGTCAGCGGCAGCGATTCAAGCCAGCGCTTGCAATTGGCGCTGGCGGTAATCTGCAATGCGATATCCTGTGGATATTGGACGGTAAGCGGCTGGCTGCTCATCTTACGTCTCCTGTTGGTTCAGTTGACGGAACGCGCCACATGTCTTGTCTTGTTGAACATCGGGGCGCTGCGGATACATTTGACGCTCCGACACAGGCTAGCTGAACCAATTTTTCATGTATGTGAACTAGATCACAGCCTTATAAAAAGGCGGGAACGATCGGGGAAAGATCACATTTTTGATGCCGATAACAGAAGGGATGGCCGTTTTATCCCAATCGTGAAAGAAGCATTGGGGCCAGTTGTGCACCCAGTTGTGCACCGGCATCCGGCGAGACTTCCAGCCGGATTTCGCGCTGCTGTTGGCCCCAAACCGGCTGCGGAAAATGCGGGTCGGTTTCGAAGCGCGGGATCACGTGCCAGTGCAAATGCGGGGTCATATTGCCCAGGCTCGCCAAGTTGATCTTGTGTGGTTTCAGCCGCTCACGCAGCACGGTTTCTATTGCAAAAACGACCCGCATCAAATGTGAGCGCTCGCGCTCGGCCAGGTCGGTCATTTCCCTGACATGGGCTTTCCAGATGACACGACAGAAACCCGGATAGCCGGGTTCATCGACGAGCACTACGCGGCACCGCGCGTCCTGCCACAAGAGCTTTCCGCCCATCTGGGCGCATAGTTCACATGTCATTGTTTTTATTTGGTTTTTAAAATTCGATCAGCGACTGCGCGTACCAGTTCGACGCCGCGCGCCACCGCTTGACGACGCCAGCCGTCAGACGCGGGACACAGCGCTTCGCGCAAACGCAGTTTGGCCGCATGGCGCAGGTCACCGTTGCCATGATAATGCCAGCGGTTTTCCTCGCGCAGGGCGTAAAGGACGCGCAGGGGCGGATAGGTACCGATCTCCTGCAGCAAAAAATCGATGCGTGCTGCAGGCAGGGTCTGCGGCAGGATTCCGCCCATGCCGCCGCGTATCGTGTATGAAATCGAATCGCCGCGTAATGTTCCGACCCGCGGCCGGTTCAGCGCCGCGCCGAGCGCGGCGGCTGCGGTCACGCCGACACCCGGTTCCAAAAGCAGTGTTTCCTTGCTCCACTCGCCGAGCCCGGTGTGCACGTCGAGCGCGAACAAATAACCCACGTCCCTGAGATGCCGTGCCATCCAATCCAGATACAGATGCGGTCCTGCTTCGAGCCGGCTGCCGCCATAGAACAGGCCGCGCGGGAACTCATATTGCCCCTCGGCCACCGCCTGCTTGAGCGAATGAAAGCCGTGACGCAGTGCCAGCCACGCCGCGCGCAGATGGAATAAATCGAAGTCTGGCGCAGAAGCGGGATTGAGCACGGCATCGATATGGCGGTAGAGCGCCGGCGCGCCCGACCACGTTTCGCCCGGCTTCAGGAAATTGCGATTGAGGTCGACGTTGTTTTCATTGGTGCGCCTCAGCCACGCCATCCCGTAAGGATTGAGGACATGCACCAGGATCAGTGCGCTGTCGGCGGGGACTGCAGGCGGCCGTTCAAGTAGATGAAGTTGCACCGCCGAGCCGGCAAAGGCTTCGACCCCATGCAAGCCGCTGGTTTGGAGCATGGCCCGCTGTGGACGCGGGTTGCCGAGCCAGGCGATGTCTATGGTGAGCGCTTCGCCGCCAGGCCCCTTGGCGTCCAGCGGCAGCGCATGCAATGCGGCGCCCGCGGCGTGCGCCAGTGCGCGGAAGCGCTTGCGCGCACTGGCATAGTCGGGGGAGAAATATCCGGGTTCGGTTTTCAAAACAGATGCCGGTGCAATAGCTGCCGCAGGTCAAATCGGGGACCGGTTACAGCAAAACCCGCTCAATGCCGCCGCTGTTGGCTTTGGCGACGTATTGCGCCATCCAATCCGGGCCGAGCAGGTGTGTTGCCATCTCGACCACGATGTAATCAGCGTGAGTGCCGGCATCATCGTTGTAACGGGCAAGGCCCTGCAGGCAGGAAGGGCAGGAGGTAAGTATCTTGACCTTTCCTTTGAAACCGTCCTGGCGCAGCTGCTGGGCGCCTTTGCGCATTTCCTGCTCTTTGCGGAAGCGCACCTGTGTCGAGATGTCGGGCCGGGTAACGGCCAGCGTGCCCGATTCGCCGCAGCAGCGCTCGTTGAGCGTTATTGCCGAGCCCATCAGTTGATTGACGACTTTCAGCGGCTGATGCGTCTTCATCGGTGTGTGGCAGGGGTCATGGTACATATAACGCACCCCATCCACTCCTTCGAGTTTCACACCTTTCTCGAGCAGATACTCGTGGATGTCGAGCAGGCGGCAGCCGGGGAAGATCTTGTCGAACTCGTATTTCTGCAGCTGATCCATGCAGGTGCCGCACGAGACGATTACGGTCTTGATGTCGAGATAGTTGAGCGTGTGGGCGACACGGTGGAACAGCACGCGGTTGGCGGTGATGATGGCCTGCCCTTTCTCCGCTTCGCCGGCGGCCGTCTGCGGGTAGCCGCAGCACAGATATCCCGGCGGCAGGACAGTCTGCGTGCCGATGTCGAACAACATCGCCTGAGTGGCAAGACCGACCTGGCTGAACAGCCGTTCCGAGCCGCAGCCCGGGAAATAGAAAACGGCATCGGAATCCTCGTTGATTTTCTGCGGATCGCGGATAACCGGAACGATGCGCGGATTTTCGATGTCGAGCAGCGCGCGCGAGGCTTTTTTCGGCAGTCCGCCCGGCATTGGCTTGTTGATGAAGTGGATCACCTGGGCCTTTAGCGGCGGCTTGCCGACGCTGGCTGGCGGATGCCGCGTCTGCTGTTGCGCCAGGCCCAGTGTTCTGACCGCGCCATGCGCAAAGCGCTGCGCTTTATAGCCCCAGTCGATCATGACTTTGCGCACGAGATTGATGGTTCTGGGATCGGTCGCGTTCAGAAACAGCATGCTGGCGAAGGTGCCGGGATTGAATTTGCGTTTGCCATGGCGGCGCAGGAAGTTGCGCATCGCGACCGACACGTCGCCGAAATCGATGTCGACCGGGCAGGGGTTGAGGCATTTGTGGCACACGGTGCAGTGGTCGGCAACATCGCTGAATTCATCGAAATGTTCGAGCGAGATGCCGCGCCGCGTCTGTTCCTCGTAGAGAAAGGCTTCGATCAGCAGGCTGGTGGCGAGAATCTTGTTGCGCGGGCTGTAAAGGAGATTCGCGCGCGGCACATGCGTCGCGCACACCGGCTTGCACTTGCCGCAGCGCAGGCAGTCCTTGATCGAATCCGAAATCGTGCCGATTTCGGATTGTTCGAGAATCAGGCTTTCGGCTCCGAGCAGCGCGAAGCTCGGCGTATAGGCGTTGTCCAGGTTTGCCTCAGGGAACAGCTTGCCCTTGTTGAACCGCCCTTCGGGATCCACCTTCTGCTTGTACGCTTTGAACTCATCGATTTTCCCGGCATCGAGAAAATCGATTTTGGTGATGCCGATGCCGTGCTCGCCGGAAATCACGCCGTTGAGCGACACCGCAAGCCTCATGATGCGCGCCACTGCCTGCGAGGCTTCCTGCAGCATCTCGTAGTTGTCTGAATTGACGGGGATGTTGGTATGCACGTTGCCATCGCCGGCGTGCATATGCAGCGCCACAAATACGCGCCCGCGCAGCACTGACTTGTGGAGGGCGTCGATCTGCTCGAGCACCTTGTGAAACGCCCTGCCGCTGAAGATGTCGGCGAGTGGCGCGCGCACTTCTTCCTTCCACGATACCCGCAACGTGTGATCCTGCAGTACATTGAACAGCGTGCCCGATTTGTGCAGCGTGAACGCGAGCGCGGGCAGCTTTTCATCAGGAGCAAGCTGCGTCAGCGGCGTATCGAGATTGTCGAGCAGCCATTGCCAGCGCCGGCGCGCTTCTTCGATCAGGCCGCGAGCGCGTTCGATGCGGTCGCCGATCAACTCCGTCGCTGATACCGTTTCCTCATGCTGGTAGAGCGGCAGATCTCCCGTCAGAAACTCCTCGAACGCGGCCAGCAGCTTGAGCTTGTTTCCGATCGACAGTTCGATGTTGATGCGCTCGATACCGTCGGAATAGTCGCCGAGGCGGTCGAGGGGGATGACGACGTCTTCGTTGATCTTGAACGCGTTGGTGTGCCGGGCAATGGCGGCGGTGCGCGCGCGGTCGAGCCAGAATTTCTTGCGCGCTTCGCTGCTGACCGCGATGAAACCCTCGCCGCTGCGCGCGTTGGCGATGCGCACTACCTGTGACGCCGCCTCCGCGACCGCGTTCTCATCATCGCCGACGATGTCGCCGACCAGTACCATTTTCGGCCGGCCGGCGCGGCGCGACTTGGTGGCGTAGCCCACCGCCTTGAGATAACGCTCGTCGAGATGCTCCAGCCCGGCAAGCATGACAGGGCGGGGGCCGCTGCCAGCCGCCGCGGCCCGCGGATGTCCGTCCAGATAGCGCTTGATCTCGACGATGGAAGGCACTGCTTCACGCACTTCGCCGAAAAATTCCAAGCATACGGTGCGGATCGCCGGCGGCATCTTGTGCAGGATGAAAGTCGCCTGGGTGATGATGCCGTCGCAGCCTTCCTTCTGCACGCCCGGCAATCCGGACAGAAACTTGTCGGTAACGTCCTTGCCCAACCCGGTTTTGCGGAACCGCGATCCCGGGATTTCAAGAATCTCCGGTTCGCCGCGCAGCGTTCTGCCGTCTATCGCATAACGCGTGATGCGGAAGCGCGCAGCGGGCGCGTCGTGGATTTTGCCGAGATTGTGATCGACGCGCTCGACCAGCATCCACTCGGCGTCGGGGGTGACCATTTTCCAGGAGGCGAGGTTATCGAGCGCGGTCCCCCACAGCACTGCTTTCTTGCCGCCGGCGTTCATCGCGACATTGCCGCCGATGCAAGAGGCATCGGCCGAGGTCGGGTCGCAGGCAAATACCAGTCCGGCCGCCTCGGCGGCTTCCATCGCGCGCCGCGTCACCACGCCCGCACCGCAGCGCAGCGTTGCCGCTGTCTTGTCGAGGCCGGGCAGCGTCACGCGTTCGATGGCATCGAGATCGTCGAGCTTTTCGGTGTTGATCACCGCCGAGAGCTTGGTGAGCGGGATTGCGCCGCCGGTATAACCGGTGCCGCCGCCGCGCGGGATGATGGTGAGGCCGAGTTCGATGCACGCCTTGACGATGAACGCGACCTCTTTCCCGCTGTCGGGATGAATCACGACGAAGGGATACTCGACGCGCCAGTCGGTGGCATCGGTCACGTGCGATACGCGCGCCAGACCGTCGAACTGGATGTTGTCGCGGCGCGTGACGCGCGCCAGCCGGCTCATCACCCTGCGGCGCAGCC
>Ga0153916_10003828_pt1 | contig 11262 bp, 5 predicted proteins | sample Opewatmetagenome_FD_109642 | JGI IMG/M metagenome (GOLD analysis project Ga0153916, IMG submission 109642) | Freshwater wetland microbial communities from Ohio, USA - Open water 3 Core 3 Depth 4 metaG | ecosystem: Environmental > Aquatic > Freshwater > Wetlands | place: USA: Ohio, Lake Erie, Old...
CCGCACTCGTCGTTCGCCCCGAAGTCCTTCAGCGCTTACAGCGGCATGCAGGCGATGGCGGAGCTGGGCTTCATCGTCGTGCAGGTCGACGGCATGGGCACGTCCAACCGATCGAAGGCGTTCCACGACGTCGCGTGGAAGAACATCAGGGACGCGGGCTTCGAGGACCGGATCCTCTGGCACAAGGCGGTGGCTGCGAAGTATCCGTACTATGACATCACCCGCGTCGGCATCTACGGCACGTCGGCGGGCGGTCAGAACTCGATGGCTGCGCTGCTGTTCCACCCGGAGTTCTACAAGGCGGCCGTGTCGGCGGCGGGCTGCCACGACAACCGCATGGACAAGATCTGGTGGAACGAGCAGTGGATGGGATGGCCGATCGGCCCGGAGTATTCCGCGTCGTCCAACGTGGACAACGCCTGGCGGCTCCAGGGCGATCTGCTGCTCGTCGTCGGCGAGATGGATACGAACGTCGATCCATCATCGACGTTTCAGGTGGTGAACGCGTTGATCAAGGCGAACAGGACGTTCGACCTGCTGGTGATTCCGGGCGCCGGGCACGGCGAGGGTGGGGCGTACGGCGAACGCAGACGCTTCGACTTCTTCGTGCAGCACCTGCTCGGCGTGACGCCGCCCGCATGGAACCAGGTGCCGGCGAAGACGAAGACGGTGACGACGACGGGTCAGTGATCAAGAAGGCTTAGGGCTCAAGGCTTAGGGCCTGTGTTGGCGTAGGCCTGAAGCATGCGTCAATAGGCTTGAACCCAATCTGGCCTTGAGCCTCAAGCCCTAAGCCCTTTTCCCGCGGAGGCAGGTGTGCGCAGACATCTTTCATTGCTCGTTCTCTCGGTCGTCTTCGCGGCAACCGCCACCTATGCGCTGCGCGCACAGGCGCCGACGGCCCTCACCGACGAAGTCCTGAAAGGCTTCACCTACCGCAACCTCGGGCCGTTCCGCGCCGGATCCTGGATCGCGGACATCGCGATTCCCGATCAACCATTGAAGGCGCATCTCTACACGATGTACGTCGCCGTCCGCTACGGCGGCCTCTGGAAGACGACGAACAACGGAACGACCTTCACGCTGGTCTTCGGCGGCGAGAGCACCAGCTCGATGGGCTGCGTCAGCGTCGCGCCGTCGGACGAGAATGTCGTGTGGCTGGGCTCCGGCGACGCGTCGCAGGTGCGCGTGTCGATGCCGGGCGACGGCGTCTACAAGTCGATCGACGCTGGGAAGACGTGGCAGAAGATGGGGCTGCCCGACACCCAGCACATCGCGCGCATCATCATCCATCCGACAAAACCGGACATCGTCTACGTCGCGGCGATGGGACATCTCTGGTCGTCGAACGAGGAACGCGGCGTGTTCAAGACGATCGATGGCGGCAAAACGTGGAAGAAGATTCTTTACGTGAACGACACGACGGGCGTCATCGATCTCGTCGTCAACAGGAAGCAGCCGGACACGCTGTACGCCGCGACGTATGACGTGCAGCGCTATCCGTGGCGGCTCGTCGAAGGCGGTGCGGGCACGGGGATCCACAAGACGACCGACGGCGGCAAGACATGGATGCGGCTCGAGGGTGGCCTGCCGAAGGGGCCCATCGGACGCATCGGCCTCGACATCTACCAGAAGAACCCGAACATCCTCTACGCCGTGCTCGAGAACATGAACAGGCGGCCGCCGACCGAGGAGGAGGCGAAGCAGGATCAGGCGCGGAGGATCCAGCCTCGCGAGCGGCGGGTCGGCGGCGAGCTGTATCGCACCGACGACGGCGGTCGCACGTGGCGGAAGATGAATTCGGCGAAAGATGACGTCAGCAACAAGGCCGGGTATTCGTTCAACCAGATCCGCGTCGATCAGAACAACGACAAGCGGATCATCCTGAACCAGGATTCGCTGCTGTGCTCGGAAGATGGCGGCAGGACGTGGACTGGCCTGAACTGGAATTCGCGCAACCTGTTCGCCAACGCGTTCGGCGATTTCCGGACGATGTGGATCGACCCGCAGAACTCCGACCGCATGATCCTCGGCAGCGACGGCGGCGTGCACGTGTCGTACGACGGCGGCAAGACGTGCGACCACTACGCAAACATCCCGGGCGGCGAGTACTACGCGATCGCGGTCGACATGGACGACCCGTATCGTATCTACGGCGGCCTGCAGGATCACGACTCGTGGCGCGGGCCGACCAACGGCTGGTCGGGCCGCATCAATGCTGCGGACTGGGTGACGGTCGGCGACAACGACGGCATGTACAACCAGGTGGACCCGACCGACAGCCGCTGGGTCTACAACACCTATCAGTGGGGCGGGCACTATCGCGTGGATCAGAAGACGCATGTGCGCAAATCGATCGTGCCTACCCGGCCCGCGGGTCAGACGCCGCTTCGGTTCAACTGGACACCGCCCATCCGCATCTCGCCGCACAACTCCCAGATCCTCTACACGGGCGCGCAGGTGCTCTTCCGATCGCTCGATCGCGGCGATCACTGGGAGGAGATCAGTCCCGACCTGACGACCAGCGACGCGTCGAAGATCTCGCCGCCGGGCAGCACCGTTCAGTACTGCACCATCACGACGATCTCGGAGTCGCCGGTGAAACCCGGCATCATCTGGGTGGGCACCGACGATGGGAAGGTGCAGGTGACGCAGAACCACGGTGCGACCTGGACGGACGTGACGCCGAAGATCGTCGCGGCGGGCGGGCCGGCGGACTATTGGGTCACGCGCGTGCTTGCGTCGGCGTACGAGCCGGGCGCCGCGTACGTGACGAAGTCGGGGCATCGGTTCGACAAGTACGAACCGCTCGTGTTCAAGACGACGGATTTCGGCGCGACCTGGACGGCGATTCAGTCGAACCTCCCGGCCGGCCATCCGGCGAACGCGATCGTCGAGGATACGAAAGACAGAGATCTGCTGTTCGTGGGGACGATGGGCGGCGTGTTCGTGTCGGTCGACGGAGGCCGGCGCTGGGTGGCGCTGAAGGGCAACATGCCGGTCGTGTCGGTGACCGACCTCGTCATCCATCCGCGTGAGAGCGACCTGGTGGCCGCGACGTACGGCCGCGGTGTGTGGGTCGGCAACATCGCGTGGCTGCGCGAGGTGAAGGCGGGCGCGCTGGGCGAGGACGTGCACTTCTTCGCGGTGCCCCCCATCACGCAGCCGGGCGAGGGCGCGTGGGGCAACTTCGAGCTCTACGGCGATCGCCACCTGTTCGTGCCGAACGACGAGGGCGCGAAGCTGACGTATCTTCTGCGCGAGAAGCCGGCAGGCAAGGTGACCGTCACCATCGCGAACGCGGCGGGGCAGGTGGTGCGGACAATTGACGCGCCGGCCAACGCCGGTCTCAACCGCGCCGAGTGGAACGCGCGCGGCGGACGCGCTGGCGCAGTGCCGCCGGGCGAGTACACGGTGACGCTGCAGGTGGGGGAGAAGAAGCTGACGCAGAAGCTGGCTGTGCGGCCGCGCGGCTAGGGCAGGGGGCAGGTGGGGCTTCGCCAGGACCGACGGTAGGGGCCGAGCCTGGGACCGGGACACATTTTTCGAAAAAAATGTGTCCCGGTCCATTTATGTGCATCTTCTGCAGCGGGGCGGTCGTGCCGAAAGTGCGTCTATTGCAAACTTTTCGTTTCGAGTCGCGCCATCCGCGCGGGACCGAGACTGTTTGTCGTGGTCTTGAGGGCGTTGGCACGAAAGCAGGTATCTGGCGAGGGCCGTGCAGGCGTACAACCGGAGTCGCGAATGCCACGAAGACCACGCTCCGGTACTGGCGGCCTCGTCTTTCATGTCTACAATCGGACGGCCGGCCGCATCACGCTGTTCCAATCAGCCGCCGACTACAGTGCGTTTGAGCGAATCATCACGGAGGCGAACGAGCATGTCACAATGCGCCTCTTGTCCTACGCGCTGATGCCGACGCACTGGCATTTGGTCCTCTGGCCCTTCAACGACACCGATTTGTCCCGCTACATGCACTGGTTGGCCCTGACGCACGTCCGTCGGTGGCAGGTTTCTCACGGGACGTTGGGAACCGGAGCCTTGTATCAGGGACGGTTCAAGGCAATTCCTGTGCAGGATGATCGCCATTTCCTGATCCTGTGCGCGTACGTCGAGCGAAACCCGGTGCGACGCGGGCTCGTGACGCGAGCCCAGGATTGGCCGTGGAGCAGCGCGTGGCAAGAACGCTTGCCCTGGCAGCCAGTGATCGACACGTGGCCTGTTCCGAAGCCCACACACTGGCCCGAAATGCTTGCGGCAGACGAGCGCCCGCGCGTCGGCCAGCTCATAAGGTCGTGTATTCGCCGCGGCATTCCATTCGGCGATCGGCGCTGGAGAACCCAGGCGTTGGAGCAGATGGACGCCAAAATGCGAGCGACGAAACGAGGCCGACCGAAAGTCTACAAGCCACCAGACTGACGATGACCAGAATGTAATGGAACCGGGACACATTCTTCTCTAAAAATGTGTCCCGGTCCCATATGGTCGTGCCCGGTGCTTGGTGCCTGGTGACGCGTGTGAGGTCTGACGATGAATCGCCTGCTTCTGATGGCCGCCGTTTGCATGGCCCTTGTCGGTCCGCGTACACATGCCGCCGATGGCGGCGCCGTGCGCGTCGGGGCCTCGGCAGAACCCCGCGCCGTGTGGATCCACGCGGCGCTGTTCCCGGCAGATCGCGCCGAGGCGATCGGCCGGATGCGCGCGCTGCTGGACGACTACCGCGCCGCCGGCATCACCGCGGTCTTCTGCTTCGACAGCCTGCCCGCTCAGCATCACAAGAGCTGGGACCTGCTCGCCGCACTTGTCGCCGAAGCGCATGCCCGCCAGATCGAGGTTCACCCCGTCATCTGTCCCGGCTACCCGGTGGCGCTCGAAGGCGAGGTCCAGCGGCACCCGGAGTGGCTCATCACCGGAATGAAGGGCGAGATCTATCGCAACCTGAATCTCGCGCACGCGGGCGCGCGGCAGCATATCGTGGGCCAAGTGAGCGAGGCGCTGACGTACGACATCGACGGCATCCACCTCGATTACACCCGCTTCCCGGTGGGACAGACCTTCAGCTACGACCGCGAAACGACCGACGCCTTCAAGAAGGAGTTCGGCCAGTCGCCGCTGGAGGTGGCGCACGATAGCGGGAGCATGATCTGGTGCGAGTGGATCAAGTGGAACGCGCGGCAGGTGACGACGCTCGTCGGCGACATCAGGAGCGTCGTCAAGCGGAAGGATAATCGGCTGGCACTTTCCGCGGCCGTCTTTCCGAATCCCGGAATCTCGCCGGTGGAAATCGGGCAGGACTGGGCGGATTGGGCGCGCCAACACGTCGTGGATGTGCTCTGCCCGATGCTTTACACCAGCGACACGCGCCTGTTTCGCGAGTACGTGAAAGAGGCTGTGCGGGTCGCGAAAGCGGGCGGATGCCGCTTGTACGCCGGCATCGCGTGCGCTTCGTCGCACAACAAGAACACGCCGGCCGGCGTTGCCGCGGCAATGGCGATCGCGAGAGAGGAAGGCGCGGACGGCGCGGTGTTCTTCTCCGGGTACTCGCTGGACAGGTCGTTCCTCGACGCGATCAAGGGGGTTCCGGGAACACGCGCGCCACGCTGAAGGTGAGTGCCGAGACAGTCGCCGACCGCACGACGTCGGTTCCGTGCACGATCTGAGGAAGCCCGCACGCGCCCTCCGACAGCCGTTCCAGCAGCGGATATTACGCTCGAATCTGCAGCAAACAACGGCTGCGCTGGCGCCAGCTCGAGCGAAAGCCGCACACACCTCCACGATTCGCGTACCATCTGAACGCGCATGACTGACGACCGCCTTCGCGATCGCTTCCGCGGCTGCCTCTTGGGCCTCGCCGTCGGCGATGCACTCGGCACCTCCGTGGAGTTCACGCCGGCCGGCAGCCCGCGTCCGCTGCGCGACGCGCAGCTACGGCGAGGCCTCGCCGTAGCTCGCTATGCAAGGCGGCGAGCGAAGGCGGGCTTTGCGCCGCTCGTTGACATCGTCGGCGGTGGCCCGTTCAACCTTCAGCCCGGCGAATGGACCGATGACACGGCCATGGCGCTGTGCCTCGCCGAAAGCCTGATCGAGAAGCAGGCGTTCGATCCGATCGACCAGCTCGAACGCTACGTCCGCTGGTGGCGCGACGGCTACATGAGCTGCAACGGCCGGTGCTTCGACATCGGCAACACGGTGAGCGGAGCGCTGGCACGCTTCGAACGCACGCGCGAACCGTATCCCGGCGACAGCAGCCCGATGTCGGCCGGCAACGGATCGATCATGCGGCTCGCACCGGTCGTCCTCTACCATGCGACGTCCCCGCGCAAGGCGATCGACTTCGCGGCCGCGAGCTCGCGGACGACGCACCGGGCGAGAGAAGCGGTCGACGCGTGCCGGTACATGGCGAGCCTCCTCGTCGGGCTGCTGGACGGTCGGACGAAAGAGGAAGTGCTGGCGCCGGACTACGAGGCAGTGCCCGGCCTGTGGGACGTCGAGCCGCTCGAGCGGCGGGTCGCGAAGATCCGTCGCGGATCGTTCAAGGAGCGGAAGCCACCGCAGATCCGCGGCAGCGGCTACGTGATCGCGTCGCTCGAGGCCGCGCTCTGGGCCTTCTGGAATTCGTACGACTTCCGGGAGGGTGCGCTGCTGGCGGTGAACCTCGGCGAGGACGCCGACACGACCGGCGCGGTCTACGGTCAGATCGCGGGCGCCGCGTACGGGATGGCGGGGATTCCCGAGAAGTGGCTCGCGAAGCTCGCGTGGCGAGATCGGATTGCCGCCATGGCCGACGCGCTGCACCGATCGTAGATCGCGCGGCCATCTCAACTCGCCCTGCGTCCCCTACCAGCTCGACCTGCCTCAATGTAGAATGTGGTGCCTCCCGCGCGTCACATCGTGAAACTCGCCTTCATCGGAACTCACGGCGTGGGCAAGACCACGCTCTGCTACGACCTGGCGTCGGTCCTCAAGCGTCAGGGAGTCAACGTCGACATGGTGAAGGAGGTGGCGCGCCTCTCGCCCCTTCCCATCAACCGAAAGACGTCGCTCGAAGCGCAGGTGTGGATCCTGGCGACGCAAATCGCCGAGGAAATCCGCTCGGCCAGCCACCACGACGTGGTCGTCTGCGATCGCAGCGTCCTCGACAACTACGCCTACATGATGTTTGCGTGCGGCAGGCAGAAACCGATCGAGCGCTTCGTCGATCACTGGATGAAGAGCTACGACGTGCTGTTCAAGGTGCCGATCTCCGGCGCCGCCTCGCCGGACGGCGTGCGCGACACCGACGAGTTCTTCATGCGAAACATCGATCAGCTCGTCGACACGCTGCTCACCGAGAAGAAACTGCCGCACGAACGCCTGCCCGATGATCAGCGCGACGCGTGGATCGACATCGTCAAGAACGTCGTGCTTCGGCACCCGCAGCTGTCGTCACGATTGATCTGAATACGAGGGCGCAATTCGGGAAACGCCCCGGCGTGGCCAACGCGGCGCAGGCCACGCTCGAGCCCCGTCCTCGGCAAACTCGCGACTTCGGCTTACCGTCCGAAGAACGGCGCGGGGCGCCGCTTCGATTGGCCCCCATCCCCACGCCATGGGCGAGGGTGGCCTCAGCCGCGGGTTTCGGTGCCTCTGGCACCCCAGCGCGGGTGCCGCGCTGGGGACCCCGCCGTCGCTTGTCCTGCGTCTATGGCTCGCGCTGTGGCCTGCACCGCGTTGCCCACACCCCTGAAGCGACCCCAATTGCGCCCCCTTGTTTGGACGAGAGACCGCACTTCGGCAACGCTGGCGGGCTCGCAGTGCCATGCGGCGTCGGGCCGGACTACCGGCGCTGACTTGCTGGCGTGACGCGCACCAGCTCGGTCGCGAACGGTTTGAAGACGACGGTGCCGTCGTTCGTGAGCAGCACCCGCCCGTCCTGTTCGACGCGCGCGACACGGATCGGCGCGTCCGGCCGGCTCGCGACGAGGCGCGCAACGCTTCGGCTGCGCGATGCGTTGTAGAGGCGCACGATCAGGCTGCCACCATCACCGGCGGCGCGAATCGACGACACCGTGACGCCGGCCCCTTCCACGCGGAACGGCGCGCGCGGCATCGGCGCCCGCGCATCGACGACGTAGGCGAGCAGCGGCTGCTCCTGTTCGGCGCCGAACCGGCGCAGCGCGACCTCATCGAACGCGCCGTGCGGCCGCAGCGCGAAGCGGAAGACCAGCACTCCTTCCTGGTCGGCCTTGTAGTTGGTGTGCCAGTAGTTGTTGAGCAGGTACGCGTAGACGGTCGATCCCGCTGCCGTCTCTGCGCGCCACGCCCGCACCCGCGCTTTTGGATCCTGGCGTTCATCCGTGATGGCGCCCAACTCCATCAACGGCGCGTCGAGCGTTGCCACGGAGACGCCGACGCCGCCCGCCGACAAATCGACGGCGCTGTGAACGCCGATGAAGTCGCGGCACGAGCCGTCGAGTTGATCCCGCTCGGGCACAACGATGGCCGCGCCCTCGTCCACACGAACGGTCGCATCGGGCAGGTTGAACGGAAACGCGACGTGCGCGCTCTCCTTTGCGCGGACCGCCGTCTTGTCGAGCACGTCCTCGATTTCGACCAACTGTCCTCCAGACGTGACCGTCACGCGGCGGACGAGCGATCGTGCTCCCGGGGCGCTGCTCTCGATGCGCAGCGTTGCCACGAGCGACCCAGGTTCGTCGACGAACACGTGGGCGATCCCGGGTCCGACGGCCTGCGACGGATCCCGCCCCGCAACGTACAGGTAGCTGTTGAGACCGCGCGAGGGAGACGCCAATTCCTTGCCGGGCGCGCGCGAAGACCGCAGGCTGCGAATGTCGCCGGTCGTTCGATCGACCGCGACGCGCAGAATGCCGTTGTCGATCGTCAGATCGGTCTCGACCCTCGCCGGCAGGCCTGGAGCGAATGCCATCGCCTTGCTGAGCGCGAGGCGGAGCGCGCCAAGCGCGGGCACTCGGTCGACGAGGACCGCCAGCCGCCCGTCTCCCAGCCGCTGACTTGGCAGCGGGCGGCCCCTCATGTCGGTCGCCGAATTGCGATCGGCCGCGACATCCCGCGGCAGCACCACGATGCCGCCGCGCGGCCACGACAGGGTGTTCGCGATCTCGACCAGCGCGGGCTTCCGGCTTCCGGCGTCGGGCTTCAGGCCAGAAGGAGCCTTCTGGCCCGAGGGCTTCGGCTTCTGCAGCCCCGAGTCATCGCGCGCCTGGAGCCTGGAATCCGGAGCCTGGAGCCCGGAGCCTGGAGCCGGGAGACCGGAGCCCGGAGCCTGGAGCCTCGCGCCAGTGGCTGCGTCGAACAGCGCCTGCGATCGCTTGTCCGCTTCGACCGCGAACTGCCGCTTGTAGAGCCATTGCCCGACGACGTCGGCACGGTCGGGCTGGCTGACGCTGTCGGCGGCGCCCCACGTGTGCTCGTGCCAGAGGATCACGTTGCGCCACGCCTCGGCGGCGTCGTTCGCGGGGAAGTGTCCCGGGTCGCGCAGGCACCACAGCGTCTCGGCCTGCACCAGCCGTCGCGCGCCCGCGCGCACGAGTGCTTCTTCGCCCGCGCTCGAGATCGCGCCGTCTTCCCAGTACGGCGTCATGTCGCCCGCCAGCGTCGGCAGCTTCGCGCCGTAACGTCGCTCGAACTCGGCGAACATGGCATCGGCCGTGTTGATCACCAGATGCGGCCATTCGAACGTCTCGTTCCACACCTTCACGAAATCGGGCAGCTCGGGATCGACCGGGCCGTTGTCGCCGCCGATGGTGTAGCGCACCTGCACGAGATCCCATGCGTAGTTGGCCGCGTCGAGTTCGCGCAGGTAGTCGAGCAGCGGGAGGCGACCGGCCTTCGCGATCGAGCCCATGTTGAGGCCGTGGAACCACGAGTAGCCGCGCCCCGCCATCCAGAAGAGGATGCGCTCGTTGCCCGAGGGCGACGCCCACCAGAACGGCCGGTCGCCCAGCGCGTTGAGCGTGTGGCCGATCCGGTCGCCTCGATCGGGCAGCGACGGCATGAAGTTCGGCCCGCTGCTGAAGTAGCGGACGCCGCCTTCCGCAAGCGCGCGCACGGCCGTCCAACTGAGGCCGGGGATGTCGGTGTGCATCGCGGATCGGATCGGCGGCAAGCCGTACGCGGCGCGCACCTGCCGCGCGGTATCGGTCCAGTGCGAGAGCTCTTCGGGCGAGGCGAGCCCGGTCAGGATGTTCGTGTAGTTCGCCTGGAGCCCGATCGAGCCCTGCCTGACGGCGTCGACGAATGCGGCCCGCTCGCTCTCGGCCGCCTGGCGCAGGTAGCTCTCGACCGACCAGAGGCCTTCGACGTTCCACTTGAAGCGCGCTTCTTCGGGATACGCGGCGGTCTTGCTCGCGAGCGCCACCGCATCGCGCAGATTTCTCCACTGCTTGCGCTCGACCTCCGGCTGCGGGTCGGAATAGCCGATGTCCACGTGCGAGTGCGGCAGGAGGTGGATCTCCCAGTGCCGCACCGGCGGCGTCGACAGCGATGTCGCGAACACCTGCCGGCCGCCCACTTCCACGGTGATCGGCAGCTGCGTCGGCGAGCCATCGGGCGCCGGCATGAACACCGACGTGTACGCGGGGCCGACGTTGCCCGACCAGAGGACGGAATCTCCGGACAGCACGCGCGCCGCTCCCTGGTTCCCGATGTGGCTCATCTCCAGTCGCAGCGCCCGTCGCCCGCCCTCGAGGATCGCCTGCTCGGCGACCACGCGCGTCCAGTCGCTGACGGCCTGCAGGAACGTCATGTAGTAGTCCTGGCTGCCTGCTGCTTCGCCGACGACGGACAGGCGCGGGCGTCCCGACGACACGAGCCGCCTCGGCACGGACAGGACCATGAGGCCAAACAGCTCGTTGAAGTTCCCCACTCTCGTCGTCTTGAACGAGAGCGTCGCTAGACATTCGCCCTTTACCGACCATTCGCGGTCGTTGGTGTCCCGTCCGGACGTGAACGTCGCGCACGGCGTCCCATTGACGGAGAGCGTGAACCGATGGGCCCCGTAGCCGGACGCGACACCCGCGTGCCAGACGAAGTTGATCATGTCGCCCGGCGCGCCATCAGGCGGCTGTTCGGCCTCCCATTCGATTCGCTTCCTGCCGTCGGTCGCGCGCGTGAGCAGCGCGCGCGTCTGTCCCGGATATGCCGACGGATAGGAGATCACTTCTCCGGTCACGTCGTTCACGTATCCGGGTACCCAGCGATCGGGGATGGTGACCGGGGCGCGAACGACCTCCTGAGAAGGCG
>Ga0153916_10003829_pt1 | contig 11259 bp, 11 predicted proteins | sample Opewatmetagenome_FD_109642 | JGI IMG/M metagenome (GOLD analysis project Ga0153916, IMG submission 109642) | Freshwater wetland microbial communities from Ohio, USA - Open water 3 Core 3 Depth 4 metaG | ecosystem: Environmental > Aquatic > Freshwater > Wetlands | place: USA: Ohio, Lake Erie...
ATGCAAGGGACTGCCTCACTTCGTAATGGTCCTCCTGCCTTAGATTCAGCCTGACACAATCCCATTTCGAACCAGATACTGAAAACGCTTCCTCTGCCTCAAGGGAGAACCATTTGCTCGAAATCGCCCACAAAGACAAAAGGCGCCGTGATCTTGAAGCAGAAGATCTGTCCGGCGCCCATCATTTTCGACCTCCTGTCGACCCAGAGAATAATCAATCGACGAGGAAAGGAGTCTAATGAGTAGATTACATCTGGGCCTGTTGATATCCCTATCCTTTTAATCCGCTATTTACTCTTCTCGGTTCTTCTTGTCAATTGCTTTTTGGGACCCAGCTGATGGTAACAGTTGAAGGCAATTTGGGGGAAATGCCGGAGTAACTCTTCGGCGAGAATGGTATAACAGAGGAACATACCCAAAGCCCGGAGGTGAAGAACGTACGTCAAATCGTGCAGGATGACTTACAGGAAGATGATTGTTCGGTCGGCTTTTGGGATGAACGATAAGGACGGGGAGATGCCGGATCCGCTTTCACGCTTCGCCGAGGGGACCAAGCAAAGGGGCTGGCCGGAGGAAAGCCTCAAACGGAACCCCGGTTGTCTAAAGCCATCGCACCCTGCAAAGGGCCCGCTTATCGGCCAGTCGCGCTTGAGCACGAAGTTCGGCATTCCTGGTGGGATACGGTCTTTAAAAAGAGATTTAGTACAGGACCATTTCCCTCTCTTCATTTTTTCCCAGCTTCTTTGTCTCTCATCTCCTTTCTCTTATCCCCCGATGAAGGAAGAAACCTCCTATTTGGGCTGGCATTTCTTGCCCCCTTCGTTTTCTGTAAGAGAATAACCAAAGACTGCTTCTGTCCAGCCGTCTCAGCCAAATAAGGGAGTTCCGAACGAGGATGCCCCATGGCATGGCCTTTGCTTGTGTCGGGTATAGGAGAGTGCGAGTGAAAGGAAATGCTGGGGTCCACTATTTCCCTTTACCGGAGGGCAGTTCAATGGGACCAGGTGCTAAGATAGTCGTGCGGTACCTCGATGGCCGGGTCGTGAAGGGTTATACTGAGCGTTTTGACCCCGACACATTTCACCTGCATCTCCGTCAGGCTCCAAATGGAGGAACTTCCGAGGAAGTATACGCTGACGTGCGGTTGGAAGACTTGAAGGCCATCTTCTTCGTGAGGACCTTTGAGGGTAACCTGCATAGCCGTGCGCGGAGAGAGTTTATCAAGGAGGAGGAATCCTATGGGGATAGGGTGGAGGTGACCTTCAGAGATGGGGAGGTGATGCGAGGATTCAGGCTCGATCACTACCCTCGCCAATCCGGCTTCTTCCTCTTACCTCCAGATCCAAGAGGCAATAACATATTGATATTTGTAATATCTAAGGCGGTGAAGGACCTTTCCTTCTTTTCAGCCACCCCTGACATCGGTCGCATGATCCATGATTGGAGACAGAGTCAGAAATGCCGTACCTTTCTATCTCAGCAAGGATGCAAGCCGGCCAGAAACTCGTTGACGAGACCAACCCTGAGGACCAGATAGGAACTAAGTGCGCCCTCTTATAATTTCCATTACGTATCCGGGGTGGATAGGGCGCACGCCGAGGGGGTGGGCGGGGGGCGCCGTCGCCCCCCGGTGGGGTTCAGCGGAAGTTTGCGACGAGGAAAAGCGTTATAGAACGCCACAGGGGCGAAAGCCCCTGTGGAAGTGATCCGTTTCGGGGGAGGAAAATACGTTCGAGCATTTATAAAAATGAGCCAAAGGAAAACTTATGTAATTCAAGTTGGCTTGTATGAGATCGCTTTCTGCACAATCACCGAATTGCCCCCCGCAAGCTCCCCCGCGTGACCCGCTCGCCCTTCTGAATCAGCTCCCGCGCCGCATCGATTTTCCCCCATACCTTGCACAGCATCACACCTCGAATCTTTCCCTCCTTGAGATAGTAGACCACCCCGGTATCGTTCTCTTTCTGCCAGTCGGCAAAGGTCTCGAGTTCCGCATTCGTATCCCCTACCGCTTCGAATCCAAATTCAAAGAGATCCGAGAAAAAGTAGGGCAGGTAGGTGAAGGGCTCTGGCTCTCCGGTCATATTCTGCCCCGCCCACTTGCCTTGAGTGACGGCATTGTCCCAGTGCTCTATCCTTATGTGTTGCCCCAAGGCTGGACTGGGGAAAAAAGCATTGTCTCCGGCTGCGAAGATCTCCGGGTGGGAGGTCTGAAGGAACTCATTTACGACAACGCCATTGTCAATCTGCAGTCCTGTTTCTTCCGCTAAGGCGACTGCTGGGGCTATGCCGACACCCACGATCAGCAGGTCCGATTCGATCTGCTTGCCGCTTTCCGTGCGGGTAAGGAACCGATTCCCCTCTCGGGCCAAGGAAGCGGGTCTTTCCCCAGCCATAATCTTGATTCCGCCTTCCATGTATCGTCGTTGAATTGCCCGCCCCAGATAATCAGGGAATACTCGGCCGAGGAGGTAGGGCGACGGAAAGACCATTGTCACCTGAACCTTGTTGATGCTGAGGGCGGCGGCGATTTCTGAACCGATAAATCCACCTCCGATAACCGTGGCCGACTTGCCCTCTATCGCGTCCCCTCTGATGCGCAGGTAATCATCGAGATAACGAAAATAGCAAATTCCAGGCAGATTGCCCCCTGGGATGGGCAGGGATCGCGGGATCCCACCCGTAGCCAACAACAGCTTCTCATAGTGATGGGTCCTTCCAGTGTCGGTAGCGATCGTCTTGTGGATTGCATCGAGAGCCAGTACTTTGGTACCCAGAGCCAGAGTAACCCCGTTCTGGTCATAGAAGGCCCGATCATGGGTGAAGATCTGGTCCACCTTCTTCTTGCCGAACCATAGGTCTTTGGAAAGCGGAGGACGATCATAGGGCAATTGCTTCTCTTGTCCGATCAGCAATACCGATCCATTCTTGTCGCGCTCTCTAATTCCTTGAATAGCATATGCTCCCGCCAGTCCTCCCCCGACTATCACATAGGTGTAAGCGCCCTCTGGCGTAAGCGACGGGCGAAGGTCGCCAAGACGATCGCGGACTTGTTCGCCTTCGACCTCGATCTCTACGTCGGAGCCGACCACGCGCACAGGATAGGTGGTAACATTTTCGGTTGCCGGTCCCTGCACCACTGCGCCGGTGGCCACGTTAAAGACCGAGCCATGCCAGGGACAGGTCAACTCGTAGCCGTTCAGCTCGCCTTCCGAGAGAGGACCGCCTCTGTGGGTACAGTTGGCGTCCACGGCGTAGTAGACTCCCCCTACGTTGAATAGCGCGATGCGCTTCCCCTCCACCTCGACGAACTTGCCGTGAGCCGGTTCAAGATCACCCACCCATGCTGCCCTTACGTAACGTCCCATGAGAAGGCTCCTTCCAGAGCGTTTCCCGTTCTCGCTTCCCGCAGGCCAACACTTCGTGCCTCAGCCCTTACTGCTTGCGAACCTCACACCACCGCTGTGACGCCCCTTTCTTGGAATGGTGGAATTGGGTGGAATTGGGGACACATCCCATTTATTGCGTCCTCCTCTTCGGTCTCCCGCGGGGTCTTCGGACCAGGCTTCTTTCGACCTCCGCCTCTATCCTCCCCACAAATTCTTCGTCACCAAAAGGTGTCCGCCTCCGCGTGCGATGTCTCAAACCTTCAGTCACCTCCAGGAAAGGCGTCTCCTGGAGCAGGCTAACACAATCGCCTCCCGCCTCCGGGGAAAAGATCTCCTCTCCCGGCACAAGGTCTCTCTTCCGATTCACATGGGCTCTGGCACTGGAGCAGGGGTGCTCTTCCGCCCTATCCACGATGCGGGCACGGACCGCATGTCAGTATTTCCAAGGAGACCATAATTAATTGGCGATGCGAGGGATAGACAGGTATCACCCCCCGCAAGGCAAGAACCGCCCGAGCAAGAATGAAGACATCGCCAATCTCGGACTAAAGCCCCTCCTCTCCCAAAACCTCCCAGGCCTTATCCAGAAGCAAAACCTTCGCCTTCTCTCCCGCCTTGATCAAGGGAACATCCCTTGGAACCACGGCCAAACCATGAGCGCTGCTCACGGAGGTGAGGATCCCTGACCCCTGATCCCCGGTGAGCTTCGCGTGGATCTCCGCTCCCTTCCGTTCCAACATCACCCGAACAAAATGGGTTCGCCCCGGCTTCTTGACGATTTCCTGGTCGAGGATGGCCTCCATCATCGGGCGAGATAGATGGGAATGGCCGCCCATCTTCAGCAGGGCGGGACGCACGAACAGTTCGAAGCAGACCATGGAGGAGACCGGATTCCCGGGGAGTCCGAAAAAAGGTTTGCCTTTCAGAATACCGAAGGCAGTGGGCATGCCCGGTCTGATCGCCACCTGCCAGAACTTCATCTCGCCCTTCATGCCCATAAGACTCTCTTTGACGAGATCGTAGTCGCCCATGGATACACCGCCGGATGAAACGAGCAGATCCGCCTCGCATCCCTCCTCCAGCTTCTTTCTTAGCACCTCGATATCATCTCGAGCGATGCCCAGGTCTATGGGGATGGCGCCGCATTGCCTCACCTGGGACGTCAAGGTATAGCTGTTGCTGCTGACGATCTGTCCGGGACCCTTTTCCTGACCCACCTCGACCAATTCATCTCCGGTGGCCAGGATCGCGACCTCTGGTCTTCGATGGACGAATACGACTCCTCTATTGAGAGAGGCCAGGACGCCTATCTCCGCAGGCCCCAGGACCGTTCCCGGCAAAAAGACAGATCTTCCTGCCTTCAAATCCTCGCCCTTCTTGCGAATGTTCTGGCCCTCTCTTACTCCCCGGAATATTCGCACATTCTCCCCATCCCTCTCGGTATCCTCCACCATGATCACCGCTTCAGTCCCGCTGGGGATAGGGGCCCCGGTCATGATTCGGATCGCCTGCTTTGGTTTTAAAGATTGGGTGGACGATCTTCCAGCGGGGAGATCCTCGATCACTCGCAGGAGGGCCGGCCGATCCTTGGATGCCTCCTGGATATCCGATATGCGGACTGCATAGCCATCCATCGCCGAGTTATCCCAGGGGGGTATGTCCACTCCAGAGATGACCTCTTCTCCCAAAACGCGTCCCAGGGAGCACAGGAGAGGGACCTTCTCCAGACCCAATACCTTGATGTCGTTCAGGATAACCTCCCGGGCCTCCTCTATTGACAGCATATCGAGTCTCCTTCTATTGAATCCTATCGCATGTTCCATTCTGGGCACTGGTCAGACGGTGAGACGGGGACCTGCATCCGGTGTGCTCGTTTGCCCAGTTGTCCTCCGTCCTACAACTGTTTATCGCCTTCTGGGCCGAGGTGGAATTCGCTTCCACGAGGTGGAAAGGAGCGCTTTGGCGTCAGGTGCGTCGATATTCGCCACCAAGATCCGAACCTCCCCTAGCCCATTCATGCTGAAGGGGTGCACCGCGTGGACGACCCTCGAGCGCAGGATACAGCGAATACCCTGGCTTTCCAACAAGCCTTTGATCACCAGGGCCTCCTCGTCATTGGTTGCCCGATGGACCTCTATCAGCTCGAGGCCATTACCCTCCTCGCCACCGGTCCCCCTGTCTTTATCCAGCTTCTTGATCATAGCGAATCCCATCGTCTCCTGTGGCCTCGATCCCATTGGCTATAGTCTGCCGAGGCCCAAGCCAGGATCATTCCTATAGCCTCCCAAACTCATCCAATATCTGCTCCAGGGTCTTCCCCTCAGCGATCCTCTGTCGGGTCAGCTCCTCCTTTTCAAAGAGATCTTTCGCCCTTTCGCCCACTTGGGCAGCCTCGGCCGCGGGAATCACCACAACGCCCGCCTCATCTGCGACCACGATGTCGCCGGGGTGCACGATGACGCCTCCGCAATCAATGGGGACGTTGATTTCGATTGGCTCCATTCGCTTGGAATAAGGGGTATGGGTGGATCGCGGTACGATCGCCCGAGAGAAGAGAGGGAATTTGTGATACTTGACTTCGTCGATATCCCGGCAAGCTCCATCGATGACCGCGCCCACGACCCCTCTTTGTTTGCAAAGGCCGGCCATCAGCCCTCCCCAGACGGAGGTCTCTGTCTCCCCTCGGGCATCCACTACGATGAGATCACCCCTACGCGCCACGCCCAAGGCGTCGAGGCAATCGACGAGGTCCCCCGGAAACAGGCGAACCGTGAGGGCTGGGCCGCAGATCCGGCAATTGGTCGGGTCTATCGGTTTGATATCACTTCTCATAACCCCTGATCTCTCCATGGAGTCTGCGATCACGCAGCTGGGGCTGAAGAGCTTTAAGAAGTTGGAGTACACTTGCAGGACCTTCACGTCAGGTTCGGGCGCGCGGTTGATCACCTTCCTCATTTCTCCATCTCCTTTGCAACATTTGGTTGAATTGCTGAGTAACCTATCGTCGATTTTTTGTCAAGGGAAAATCGATTGGGCCGTCATCCATGTCCTCTGCTTCTCGGGGGAAAATCCTTGACAGCGAAGCCCATGGGAGGTATATTTCACTGGTTTTCGAACGTATCCTGTGCGGTGACAGGGTTTTCGCTGTCGGAGGATCTTTGGGATCGGAAAAACAGAAGGAATTCATTGCCGAAAATTTGGAAATGTCTCTTTGATCCCCGTGGGTTCTAACCCACTATCTTTCCAAGACCTTCCTTTTCTCCTCTTCTGGCAGTAGGGAATTTAGCCGAACTTAGAAAATATCTCGGTCCCGAATGGGTGATCCAATCAATGTGATCAGTATATTATAGGATCGTCTTGTGAAGATTTTAATAATATCTGCAGCTAAAGGCTAACTTCACGGCGAAGTAGAAGAAAGATCCATGGCTGTCGTCAGTACAATAGGCGCGAAGTGCAGGCGATGTTACACCTGTGTGCGGAATTGCCCCGCCAAAGCGATCAAGGTGGTGGAGGGGCAGGCCACGGTGATTGAGGAGAGGTGTATCGCCTGCGGCAGCTGCGTAAGGGTCTGCTCACAGAATGCCAAGCAGGTGCAATCCTCTCTCGGAAAAGTGGAGGAGCTGCTGACTGCGAAAGAGCCGGTCATTGCCTGCCTGGCCCCTTCTTTCCCCGCCGCGTTTCACCAGGTAAAGCCTCTTCAGATCGTGACCGCCCTGCGCAGGCTTGGTTTTTCACAGGTCATGGAGGTGGCCTTCGGGGCGGAACTGGTCAGCCAAGAATATAGCAGGATTTTCAAGAACAATGAAATGCCCATCTTCATCACCACTCCATGTCCGGCCTTGGTCGGCTATGTGGAGCGGCACCTCCCACAGCTTATCCCTTACCTGGCGCCTGTCGTCTCCCCCATGATTGCCTTGGGAAGGGCCATTAAGCAACAGTACTACCCCGATGCCCGAGTCGTCTTCATCGGTCCCTGCATCGCCAAGAAGGTAGAGATTGACGAGCCGGAACTGGCGGGGAACGTTGATGCCGCTTTGACCTTCAAGGGCCTGAGGGAGATGCTCGATGCGCGGGGGATCCGTATCGAAGACCAAGAGGCTGGCTGCTTTGATGGACCCAAGCCTGGGGTCGGCCGCATCTTCCCCGTATCCGGAGGTTTGCTCAAGACGGCCGCGCTTCAGGCTGATGTTACCGAAAATGACATTCTTGTGGTAGAGGGAAAGGATAGAGTTTTGGAGGTACTCGACGAGTTGACTCTTGGGAGGCTGCGGGCCAGGTTCATCGATATCCTGTTCTGCGAGGGCTGCGTGAACGGTCCTCGCATGGAGAACGATCTGAGCTTCTTCGCCCGCAAGGAGAGGGTAGCCAATTATGTGCAGGAGGCTTGTGCCTGTCAGCCGGAAGATGATCTTTGGAACGAAATCAGGCGCTACAGCAGTATCGATGTCAGGAGGAGCTTCTCCGATAAGAGCATCCATCTTCCTGTCCCCACGGAAGAGGAAATCCGAGCCATCTTCAGACAAATCAATAAGTTCTCCAAAGAGGATGAACTGAACTGCGGTGCCTGCGGATATGGTTCGTGCCGGGAAAAGGCGGTCGCCGTTTTTCAAGGTCTGGCGGAGGCGGAAATGTGCCTGCCCTATCTCATCGACCAGCTCCAGCAAACCTATCAGAGGCTGGCGAAATCCTATCAGGAGCTGGAAAAGAGCCAGGAGCAGTTAGTCCAATCCGAAAGGTTGGCTTCCATCGGACAGCTCGCCGCTGGCGTGGCTCACCAGGTCAATAATCCTCTGGGGGGCATTCTGCTCCATGCTCATCTCCTTCTGGAGGATCTTACGAGAGATGATCCCCAACTGACTCGCGTGGAAACCATTGTGAAAGAGGCAGACCGCTGCAAGGAGATTGTGGGAGGACTGCTGAACTTCGCCCGTCAGAGCAGCCCCAACTATGTCGATTATTCCATGAATAAGATCATGGAGGAGGTTCTGGAATATACCTCCAAAGAGGGAAAGCTCTCAGGTATTGATGTAAAGGTAGAGTTGGATCCCTCCCTCCCTTCGGCGTACGTGGATCCCCATCAACTCAGCCAGGCTTTGGAGAACATTATCAACAATGCTATTGAGGCCATGCCCGGGGGAGGTGAACTGACCGTTAAGACGAGAAATATTCGCGAGGAGAGCGCGGTCGAGATTTCCATTGCCGATACTGGTTGTGGGATACCAGAAGAGAACCTCGCCAGACTCTTCAGTCCCTTTTTTACCACGAAGGAGATGGGGAAGGGAACTGGATTGGGCCTTGCCATCACATATGGCATCATCAAGACTCACAGGGGAAACATTGAGGTAAAGAGCCAAGTGGGCAAGGGAGCCGTCTTCACGCTGAGGATCCCTTTGGGCAATTCTAAGCGGGAAATAAACGGAATTCCTCTTTGAAGCGGAGGGTGAGCAACCTTCTCATGTTAGAGCCGGAAAGGAGAAAGGGAGAAAATGGCCAAGATCCTTCTCATTGATGACGACCCAGACTTCATCGAGATTAACACTGTGGTCTTAAAGAAAGACGGCTTTGAGGTCATCTCTGCTTACGATGGGAAACAAGGCTTCGAGAAGGCGAAGCTGGAGAAGCCCGATCTGATCATCTTGGATGTGATGATGACCGATCGTACCGAGGGCTTTTACACTGCCAGGCAGCTGCGAAGCGAAGAGGCGACCAAATCCACACCCTTGATCCTTTTGACCGCTATCCACAAAGAGGAAAAGGCCTTTCACTTTGCCCCCGATGAGACCTGGCTTCCGGTCGATGTCTTTTTGGACAAGCCAGTGAAGCCTGAGCGCCTTCTGGAGGAGGTCAAAAGGCAATTGAAAAGACAATAGGGCTTCGCCGAAGAACGTAGGGATTTTGCATCGTTAGCGCAACGAGCCCCCGGCGGGTTCGGATGAGTTTAAATCTAAGCGTGAGGTGAATCGATACCATGAGATATCTGAAGCTTCCCAAGGAAAAGATGGATTTCTTCACTTCCGTGCTTCATAAGTTTGGGGAGATCCATGCCCCCCTCAAGAAGGGGGAGAAGCATTTCACCTTTGGAAAGATCCCCAACTGGTCAGCGGTAGCTTTGGAGTACAACCGAACCATCCTTCCCCTGAAGAAATACTTCCTGAAGCCGGTGGACACCCTATTTCGGTTCTCCATCGGCAAGGGATATGAGCCTACTATAGAGGATGCGGACAAGAAGCTGCTGCTCTTTGGAGTCCATTCCTGCGACATCTACGCGCTGAAGATCCTGGATCTGGTATTCGCGGGCATGTACGTGGACAATTACTACTTCACTCGCCGCAGCCATATCGGAATCATAGGGATCGACTGCGTCCCGGATGAGCATTGTTTCTGCCATTCCATGCGAGCGGATACCGTTTCCGACGGCTTTGATCTCTTCCTCTCCGACATCGGGGATGCCTACCTGGCCTTGGTGGGAACGAGCCTGGGTGATGACATCGTGCTGGCCACCCGTCCCCTTTTTCAGGAGGTGACTCGAGCCGATATCGAGGAGTACAAGCGACGTTCCAATGAGCGCACCAAATCCTTCAAGACGGATGTGGAGTTGCGCGACTTCGCCGGGATCATGGAGATGGAATATGGAAGTGCCACGTGGAAGGATTTGGGTGACAGGTGCCTGAGTTGCGGCAGCTGCTCCATGGTATGCCCCACCTGTTATTGTTACGATGTCTACGATGAGCTCAATTTAGACCAGGCCTCTGGCCAACGGAAGAGGATCTGGGACTCCTGTCTGCGGAAGGAGCATGCTTTAGTGGCGGGAGGGGAGAATTTTCGCGAGCATCGATCGGACCGAGTAAAATTTAGATATTATCACAAACAGCGGGGATTCGTCGCCGAGTATGGCAGGCCGAGTTGCGTCGGGTGCGGTCGCTGTATCGTGGCCTGTCCTGCTAAGATTGATATTGTGGAAGTCATCGAAAAAATAAGAGGTGAGGAAAGTGGACACTACTCAATTGAGCATGGCGCATCACGCTAAAGAAAGAAATCCGTATCAGCCACAACTGGCTCGGATCGTACGCATCCTCCCCATGGTGAAGGACAACTATCTCTTCCAGTTTCGTTTTCTGGATGAGGCAATGGTGAAGAGTTTCACTCACCGTCCGGGTCAGTTCGTGATGCTCTCGGTACTGGGAACCGGAGAGGCCCCCATTTCCATCTCCTCCTCGCCGACCCGTCCCGGGATCATTGAGCTTTGTGTCCGAAGGGCAGGAAGAGTGACAGAGGCCCTTTATCGGCTCAATCACAACGACGTGGTGGGGATTCGCGGTCCCTACGGCAACGGGTTTCCTATCGAGGAGATGCAGGGAAACAGCCTGCTCATCATCGCTGGCGGGCTAGGATTGGCTCCCCTCAGGTCCCTTCTCTGGTACGCTCTGGATAATCGCTCCCTTTTCAAAGATGTCACCCTCATGTACGGAGCGAAGAGTCCGGCCGACGTGATAGCCCGGGATGAACTCGTCTCTCTTACCAACCGGCAGTACCTCAATTGCCTCCTGACGGTGGATAAAGATGACACGGGTACCTGGAAAGAGCATGTGGGGCTGCTTCCCCACCTCTTCGATTATGCCACGATTGACTCCAACAACACGTATGCCGCGGTATGCGGGCCCCCTATCGTTTTCAAATTCGTCCTCCAGAAGCTACTGGAGCGAAACTTCTCGAAGAATCGAATCCTCATGTCTCTGGAGCGCCGGATGAAATGCGGAGTGGGTAAATGCGGGCATTGCAGCGTTGGCTACAAATATACCTGCATCCACGGCCCTATCTTTACCTACTGGGACGCCATCAATTTGCCCGAGATTATTTAGGACGAAATGGA
>Ga0153916_10003830_pt1 | contig 11257 bp, 11 predicted proteins | sample Opewatmetagenome_FD_109642 | JGI IMG/M metagenome (GOLD analysis project Ga0153916, IMG submission 109642) | Freshwater wetland microbial communities from Ohio, USA - Open water 3 Core 3 Depth 4 metaG | ecosystem: Environmental > Aquatic > Freshwater > Wetlands | place: USA: Ohio, Lake Erie...
ACCAGGTTGAGCCGCGTGTTCCGCGAGCGCGGGGCCTTGCGATGGAGATCGGCCAGGACCGCCGCCAGCTCCCGGCGGGTGAGAATCTTGGTGAGGTCGAGTGTGCGGGGGCGATAGGTCTGCATGGGGCGCACCACGGTGCCACGGTAATGCTACGGTGCTTTTGTCCGGAAAACCCTTAGCACGGAGGCGGTTGCCCCCGTCCAGCACAGTGAGTACCTCGGCTCGCCGCGAAAGGCAAGCGGGTTTGGACCCAGTTCGCCCATCCTGGGTCCAACCTTGCGCAACTTAGATGGCCGGAGTACCCGTTGGCCCGGGGCCCGTTCGTTCGGAAGCTACGGCAGGGTGCGGCCGGGGCTGCGGGCGCTCAGGCGGACTCGGGCCGCCGGAGCCGGAAAGGTGCCCGTCGCCCAACATGGGGTTCAAACGGGATGCCGCGGCGGATCGGGGGAACCCGCGGGAGGCGAAGCGACGTCGGCGGCACGAATTGTTCCGGGTAGCGAGTCAGCCGGGTGAACGCCCCCGATGAGGCGTCCACCTGGTCATCGTAGCGGCCGTTGGGAAACACGCTCAATTCGTCCAAGTACATGGCGTTCCAGTCCGCGGCCACGAGCGTCACGTTGCTGATCCCGCACTGCGAGGCAAACGGCTGGGCGCGGACCTCCTTGGCGCCGGTGGGCCGGTCAAAGGCCACGCTGAAGCCGGCCAGGCGTCGGGCCAGATACGCCGTGACGCTCTTGCCCGCGGAGCCCGGCTCCTGCTCGAGGATGATCTGGACGCCGGGGCCGTCGATTTCGGCCGTGCGAAGGATCACCGCGTCGCGCTGGGTGGGGGCCCAGCGGCCCCGCCGCACGTCCTCGACGCAAAAGGAGCCGTCCTGGCTGCGGCTCATCAGCACGCCGCAGGTGTAGTCGCCGTCGACCGTGGCGGCCAGGTCCCAGTAGCGGATCCGGTGCCCCCAACCGTCCGGCGGCGCGGCCACGATCCGGAACCAGGACCGCCGGAAGAGCCCCCCGTCCAAGGGCGCCGGCCGCTGCTGCAACTGGCCGGCCGTGCCGTACAGTCCCAGGCGCCGCTGCAACTCCCGAACTTCCGCACGCGGGAACCGGCGCGGGCAGAGCAGTTCCCCCTCGCGCTGCCGCGGGTCGCGCCAGCCCAGCGAGGTGACACACCGCGCCTCGGGCTCGAATTCCATCGGCAGGCAGAGGTGCTCGTAGCCACCCTGCTCCAGCAGGTGCCCCACCAGGTCCCGCTCGTGCACGCGCTGCATCACGACCACGTGGACGACCGTGCGGGGGTCGTTGCCGCGGGTGGACATCGACTGGTCCCACCAGCGCAGCACGGCTTCCCGCTGGGCGTCGCTTTCGGCCTCGGTGACGTTGTGCGGGTCGTCGGCCACGATGAAGTCCCCGCCTTCCCCCGTGCCCACGCCCCCGGTCGAGCTGGCCAGGCGGAAACCGCTCCGGTCGTTGTGGAAGCGGGTCTTCTGGTTCTGGTCTTCGCGGAGGCGGAAGCGGTGACCCCAGTGTCTCTGGTACCAGGGCGACTGGATCACGTCGCGGCAGTGCAGCGAGTCGCGCAGCGACAAGTGGTGTGCGTAGCTGGCGAACAGCCAGCGGGTGTGCGGCCGGGTGGTCCAGACCCAGGCCGGCCAGAACACGCTCACCAGCAGGCTCTTCATGCAGCGGGGCGGGATGTTGATCACCAGGCGGCGAATCTGGCCGCGGGTACAGGCCTCGAGGTGGGTGCAGATGGCGCGGACGTGCCAGGAGGGGACGAACCGCGTGCCCGGCTCCAGGATCTTCCAGGCCTCGGCGACGAAGTCGAACAGGCTCTTCTCGCACAAAAGCGCGGCGGCCGCATCCAGGTAGCGGGGGTCAATCGACTCGTCAGTCATGTTCAGCGGACGGATCATCGGTCTGCTGGTCTTGCTCCGTGGTCACGCCGAGCGCACGGTCCCGCAGGCGCTTGAGCGCCCGCAGCTCGCTCAGGCTCAGGTGCGCCACCGCCAGCCGGAAAGGCTCCTCGCCGTTGGGCATGACGGGGGCGATTCGCGTGGGGGCGTCCAGGCCCAGCAGGGCCCGGCGGGCGGCGATGCACTTCTGGATCTGCTCCAGGTAGCGGGGATCCCCGACCGGATGCTCAACCGTCTTCTGTGCTCGCTTGCCCGATGCATCCTGGGTAACCCTGGTCGACTCTTGGACCTGCTGCGACCGCTCCCAGGCCGCCCAGGCCTCCCGCTCCACGCGGTCGAGCTTCTGCAGCTCCAGGTCGCGGGCGGCGTCGAAGTCGCGGATCGTCGACTCCCGCCACTGCGCTCGGATGCAACTCAGGTCCTGGCTGATCGTCGGCTGGGTGAGTCCCATGTGCTCTGCGATGGCGGTCTGGGTCCAGCCGCGGAGATAAAGCTCAGCGACCTCTTGTCGGCGATTGAGGACGGCGAGTCGCCTGCTCTGGCGCGCTGGCACTATAACCCCCTTTGGGTATAAGGCGTTTAGGCGATTCTCTCGCCGGCCGCCGGGCGTTCGGCCTTCCGCCCAGTGAAGTTCTCCCACCGCTGGACGATCACGTCGCAGTACAGCGGGTCGAGCTCCATCAGAAACGCCTTGCGGCTGGTCTGCTCGGCGGCGATCAGCGTCGAGCCGCTGCCGCCGAACAGGTCCAGCACGTTCTCGCCCGGGCGGGACGAGTACTGCATCGCCCGCACGGCCAGCTCGACGGGCTTCTCCGTCAAGTGGACCATCTTGTTCGGGTTGACCTTCTTGACGCTCCAGACGTCGGGCACGTTGTTCGGTCCGAAGAACTTGTGGCCCGCCCCTTCCCGCCACCCGTAGAAGCACCACTCGTGGTTCCCCATGAAGTCCTTGCGGGTCAGGACCGGGTGCTCCTTGACCCAGATGATCGCCTGGGAGAAGTACAGCCCGGCGGCCTTGAACACCGGCGGGTAGTTTGCGCAGTTGGCGTAGCCGCCCCAGATGTAGAACCCGCGCCCCGGCTCCAGCACCCGGGCCGTGTTGCCAAACCACGAATGGAGCATCCGGCCGAACTCCTCGTCGGAGAGGAAGTCGTTGGCCAGCGGGCGGTCCTTGGCACGCAGCTTTCGACTGGTGGGCTTCGACTTCCCCGGGTGCCGGGCCAAGTCCAACTGCTGGTGGTGGTAGTGGGTGAAGGAGCTGTTGCCCGCCGCGATCGCGTTGTTGCTCCGCGGCTCGACTCGGACGTTGTACGGCGGGTCGGTGTTGACTAAGTGGATCGTTGCACCCGCGAGCAGCCGATCCACCAGCTCGGCATTGCCGCTGTCGCCGCAAAGCAGCCGATGCTCACCCAGGATCCACAGGTTGCCCGGGCACGTGATCGGCTCGTCGGGCGGCTCGGGCACCTCGTCCGGGTCGGTCAGGCCGTCGGCGATCTCCTCGCCGAGCAGCCGCGCCAATTCCTCCTCCGAGAAGCCGAGCAGGCTCAGGTCGAAGTCATCGGCCTTCAGCGCGGCCAGCTCCTCGGGCAGCAGGTCCAGGTCCCAGGCGGCCAGGTCGGCCGTCTTGTTGTCGGCGATGCGGTAGGCCCTGACCTGCTCCGGCGTGAGACCTTTGGCGACGTGAACGGGGACCTTTTCCAGGCCCAGCTTGATTGCCGCCTTGTACCGGGTGTGGCCGACGACGATCACCCCCTCCTCATCGACGACGATCGGCTGACGGAACCCGAACTCGCGGATCGAGGCCGCCACGGCCTCCACGGCCGCGTCGTTCTGCCGCGGGTTGCCGGGGTACGGCTTGATGGTAGACAGCTTCCGTTGCTCGATCTTCATGATTCTCGGTTCCTTTCAGGAGACCCTACAAGCGAAACAAACCCTGTCCCGACGCGCGGATGTTCCCGCGGGAGTCAACCTGCCGCATGACCCGGAACTACCCTCGGACCGCCCGTCGTGGCCCCAAGGTGGCCACGTGGCGGCGGGAGGGGGCCGGCGACCCTTCGTCGCCAGGCGACGCAGAAACGCGACAGGCGCAAACGTGGCGCAACGTGGGCGAAATCGCGCGAGGCACCGGCAAGGGCGCTCGTCTTCCGGCACCGGGCGAAATGGTGCGTGGCGCCCGTCGCGCCCGCTTGCGTCATTACGACCACAAGCGGCCTGCGTTTGCGTCATTGGTTGCGTCATCGCTACATCGTTGGGATTGCAGCTACCTGCACCGCTTTGCACCGCACTGCGCGAGTCGTGGGAAGTCGATGACGCAAGTGACGGTAATGACGCAATTCCCGGTACATGCCGTATCGAGCGTGCTCGCGTTGCAGCCAGGTTGGGCGATGGGGGTGAGGGGGCACTAGACATCGGGACCTCCCGCCGCTTGGACTAGCGCGAGAATCCCGGCCTTGATCGCCTTGGAGAGGCGGGGCCAGGCGTCGACGACCCGAGCCATATCGGGGTCGGCGGGGACGAGAGGAGTGTCGTCGGCGAGGACACCCGGCGAGGTGGGCACCAAACTGGGCACCACGGGATGAGGCGGTTCGCGTAACTCCCTATCACCGCAAGGGTTTACGGAATCGGGGCTTCGGCCTCCGGAGCCGAAGGTTACAGGTTCGAGCCCTGTCGGGGATACTTGGTAGATAAGGACTTACGGCGACAAAGCGACAACAGCCCGGAGGTGTAGGCTGGTGTAGCTACTCCTACCGTAGTTGGGGCGCGCCGAGAAGTCAACTGGCGTGCCGTCATCGGGAAAGACTGTGGCTTTCACGGAGGCCCGCTCACGGCCATCTTGCCCAGCACCCTTAGCCCCACAATCAACCGAACGCACGAGCGATCGGCCGGCTTCGTTCCAGCAGCCTAGCCGTGCCTCCGGCGATGGGTGGATCGGCCCTCCGCTTTCTCGATTCCCCGCCCGTGGCGATGGACTCGCACCACCACCTGCGACCTGCCCGACGCCTGTGGCCGGTATCGGCGAGTGCCGGTTCTGCTATCCGGTCAGCCATCCGACCGAGTTCCTGACGCTCCGCTCGCCGGAGTTCGGCAACCGGGATCGGTTGGAGTTCAACCGCATCAGCCGCGAGACGCGAGGCGGAACGCTGGTCGTGTTCGCCGATCCGATCTGGCCCAAGATCGAAACGATGGCCCTGACGTTCACGGCACTGACCAGCGCCCAGGTCCAAGCCTACCTGACCTTTGTGAAGGACCACCTGGGGCTGGAAGTCGGCTTCGTGGACTGGGAAGGCTTCTACTGGAAGGGCGTGATTCAGATTTGGTGTCCTGGCGGAGAACGGGCAATTCCGGTGGTATCACCGGCGAAGCCAAAGACCAAGCCGGCCGCCCAAGGGCGACAAGAGGCCCGGGGTAGCCAACAGGAGGCCAGAGCAGGGGTCAGGTGAGCCGGCAGCCATTCTCCTGCCCGTCGCCAACCGCACAGACACACGGCGAGTGTGCGGCACTGCATCTCGCGTCTCGCAAGTGCTATGGCAGCCTGTAACCTGGAAACGCGCCACGGGCGGGGGCAGACGGCCTCGCTGCGGTGGTGGTACTTCCGATACCGCCCTGACAATCGGAGGCAAGGTGATCCGTCCAACGTCCTCGTCTGAGGCTTAAACGTCCGAGCGCAGGCTATGCTTGATTATCAGCAACTCCACGAACAAAATCATCGTCTCCCCCAACACACTCGATCTTCCCATGCCTCCGCCACAAGTGTTGTTGGTCACGACTCCCGCGGTCAACTTCCGCGACTTCCTTGTGGCTAGCGCGGACGCCCTGGGCTATTCACCAGCGAGCGCAGCCGACGCATCGCGGCGGGAATTATCTGAACCGCAAAAGTTCCTATGCTGCCTTGATGCGTTCCGAGATCGAGACGCTCGTGTAGGACCCACGCCGAACCCGAAGTTCCTTTCGCACCTCTCGTTCACTGTGTATGTGGTCGCCGAAGAACGAGACATGCTCGATATCCTCGAATGCTGCTCGGGGATATCGTTTGTGACCGCCGACACCCTGGTGACCCGTGTGCTGGCAGCCATGATAACCGGGACCCTGGCACAGTGGCGTGACGCTGTGGTCGCGGGGCTCGTGCGCGAAGCTCAACCGACTGTGCGCGTCGGTTTCCACAGAATACATGGCCTATTCTACGGCATGAATTTGAATGTGTGGTCAGACTACGATATCCGCGAGGCGGGCGAGGACATCTTCTTTATGGAATCTAAGCGGCATCGGTGATCTCCATGCGCGAGGCGCTCATGGCCGCCCGAACCTCTGGATTCCCACGGTTCGTCGGGCAAAGGCCGCCCAGGCAAGGAGGTCGTCGGCTCCGGCCGCTAGCTCACCCGGCTCATAACTGAATTGTGCGGCGTCGATGTTCCACTGCCGGTCGCCCCGGCCCTTTTCACGGAAGGGGAGGTTCACCATCCGCCATGCCTGCCAGCCAGCCCCGCCCATGACGCTTTCAGCGTCGGTCTTCGCAAGGCCGACGCTCTGTTGGAGCGTCATCTTGACTCGACCTGCGGGCTGCCGGAATCACGACTACTTGAACGCGGTGCCATGCAAGACAGCGATGCCAAGCGACGACTTTCGCCTCATTCCGCTCGTCGAGATCGTCGAGCCGTGGGTGATACTGCGGCCCGTCAACCGTGGCTCCGTGGAGTACCTGGAACTTCGTGACAGCCTGGCGGCTGTCGGCTTCCTCAATTCCATCTGCGTGCGCCCGTCGAAACGGAAGCCGGGCAAGGTGGAAGTGGTAGACGGCCTCTACCGCTACACGGCAGCGAAGGAACTGGACCTGCCGGCCGCGCCCTGCATCGTGAAGTACAACCTCACCGATCAGGACGTGCTGGCGGCACAAATCCAGGCCAACGCGCTGCGGCCGGAGACGACGCCGGTACGGTCATGGTTCACAGCATCGAGAAGGTCGGGCTGACATCGCGCTCACAACCAATCCGCGGCCGGACTTATGTGGGGTGGAACGGACCATTCGGGCTGGCGGACGGAGACAGTCTACCTCAATGCGTCAGTGCGTCGGGCAGGTTCGCCCGGACAGTAATCGAGGTCCGGCAGCCGGCGGGTTGGCGATCACAGTTCCGGCCACGGGCGGCCTACAGGCGGCGGAAGGGAAACGAGGCAGATCAAGCTGGGGCTTTCCTACAATACTTCGAGGCTGGCGGTGGGCAAGAAGAGGCCCCAAGGACCACAGCCCGAGCCGACGGAAACCCCTGGAAAGCCGACCAGACGCGCCCAGACCTGCCCGACGCTGGTGTCCCTTCCCCGCCGGCAGAGACCGTTCCATCGGCCTCTATGTGACCGATCATCGGCTTTCCACGGTGCGGGCAGGTTGGCCAAGACGCATTGCGTGGCCTGTCACCGTTGGGCAGACGCCGTGCGATCGTGAAAGATTGCGTCTTGCAGGTGTTGGAAATCGTGGCGTCGGTCACGCGGCCGCATCGCACAAGTCGTGTCCGGGTGCGTCCAAGATAGTCACGTCGGGGCTACGGCCCCGGTGGCGGTCCACGGCGATCAAGCTGGCACCCTCAAGGGCCTTGAGGCCGCGGCGGGTGACGCGGGGCGACAGGCCCAGTGAACGCGTCTTGGACGGCGTTAACCGCACTGTGCGGTGCCTCCGCAGGCCAGCTAAATGCCAGAGCACGACGCCAACAACGAAGGCGCGCCCAGGCAACCGGGCCGCCGCCTCCAGCCATCGCCACGGGATCGGACCTCGCAGAAACAGTTCACCCGGCTTGTGCCGTGGAAGCCTGGGGCGTGGTGGCTGACGCGGCTTCTGATGGTTCCCGCTGGAAAGCATCAAGTGGCCAGAATCAGGTATCCGAAGTCGGTCAACGTCGAAAGGATTGGGACTGCACATATTATTAGAGACTCCTTGAGAAGACATACAGAAATAAGACTAGGCAGGTGGGCCGCCGGCGGCCCTAGACGTGGGCCACCGGCGGTCCTACCAAACGACCAGGAATGGTCCAGGTTTCAACGCGGCAGACTGTCGAGAATCGACATGACCTCCCGCCAGAAGCGCTCGCCACGCGGGTCCATGTAACGGTCGGGATGCCGTACCACTTTTGCCTCCGTGCGGAGTGTGAAGCCATCCAGCACGATCCGGCTGGCTTCTGCCATGATGGCCTCGGTATCGGCAACCACGCGGTCGATGTCATCAGCCGGGGCTTCAATCAGCAGGGCATCGTGGACCGGGGCACAGACGTGGATTCCACGTTCAGTCGCCAGGCAGCAGGCCAGCCGGAGCATCTCGGCGCCGTTGGCCTGCATCGGGAAATTCGCCAGACTACGTGGGTTGGCGTCTGGGCCGACGTGGACCTGCCAGCCAAAGACGGTGTGCAGCCAACCGCGCAGCATGGCATGATTGATCGCCGCGTCCGACCATCTCCAGTAGGCGGGATAGGTCTCTTGGTGTAGCCGAAGCAATTCACGGGCTTGGTGTTCCGGCTGGCCGATCCGTTCGGCGAGCGATTGTGGCCCCATGCCGTACTGAACCGCCAGCACGCAAGCCTTGAACAGGTCCCGCTGCTGCTTGTGGCTTGCCTTGGTGGCGTCGAGTGGGACCGCCCCGGCCTGCTTGGCGAACATCAGATAAGGGTCGCCGGAGGCATAGGCCGCTTGCATGGCCGTATCACCCGACAGCCCGGCCGCGATGCCGAACTCCTGCTGCTCGTAATCGAGATAGGCAACGGCATGATTCGGCTGCGGTTGGATCAAACCCCGTAGCCACACGGAGGGACCGAAGATGAACTTGCTGTTAGAGGGCTGGTTGCGGCCGGTCCTTGCTCCGAAGGCCGATAGCAAGCAGCGATTGCGCCCGTCCGACCCTACGGCCAGTTCCGAGAGCGGCAGTTGCGAAAGGGCATGGCGAAGCTCGCTGATCGGAGCGACCTCGACATAGGAGCGGGCCATTTGCCGGAACGTGTCTTCCGTGAGGTCCAGGGCACCGGATGTCAGGCAGGGCCACGGAATGCCCCTAGTTGCCAACCATGCGGCAAAGCGTTCCATTTTGAATGTTCGACCGTCGAAGACTCCGTACTCGCGGTCGATGGTAGCGATCAGTTGATCTTGAATCGCGGTCCAATTGGCCCGTAACCGACCCAGCGTGTCCATGTCGATAGGCACTCCGTTCCGTTCGATCTTCGCGGCGGCCGCCATGTAGCGGCCTCGCAGCAGGGCGCGGGGAATGTCGATCTTGGGCAACATGACCGGCAGCAACCTGCAAAGAGCTACAACATCGCTTTCGCAGTAGTCGAGAAGGGCTGTGCGCTCGGCTTCCGTGTACGGGCCGCCTCGCATTGCCAGTTCCCGCATGGTTGCCTTTTCGTCGCTTTCGATGCCGTCCAAACCGAAGTAGGCCATCGCGCCCAAGAGGCCGTGGCCACAAGGCACGGTCAGGCCGGAAGTGAGGCACCGGAACTCGGCGAATAGGTCTAACACGCGGGCGGGCATCGGCCAATCCATCGCCAGGTGACAGCCGAACTCAGCAGAAGCATAGTAGGCGACGAAGAGGGCCTCCGGCCCCAGCGGGTAGGGAGCTACCCGCCGGGCCAGAAGGTCGTCTTGCCAGAGCCGCAGCGTCCGGCCGGTCCGCAACTCCCGCGCCACTAGACAAATGGGCGAGGGGCGCTCACCCGCCGGAGCGCAGAACTCGAAGTCGGCCACCCACACTTCCGGAAAAGTTTCGAGGCCAGCAAGGGTCATTGCTCGCCTCGCAATCGTTTCAGGACGGGATGGTCAAGGCTGTCAATGAATCGGTCCTTGAACGCCACGCGGAGCAGGTCCGACAGCGATTCGGTGGGCCACTGTGGGGCGGGCCAATTGGCCTGCGTCTCGTAAACATCGTAAGCGCCCAAGGGCATATTGGACGCCATCCGCACCCAGCGGCCCGACGCACGGCTGGCAGCTTCCAGGGCTGAAGCGTTCCAGGCGTCGAGCTTACCATCGGGACCGGGCAACCGAATCGGCCATAAGAACAGCACGTTCTGCCGCGTCATGGCCGTGAACAAGGCCCGCGGACCGAACGTCGATTCCCCGGCCAGTTCGGGCCACAACGATTGATCGACGAGGTAAACTTCCCGGTCTTCCTTGAGGTCCACCACGCAGGTCTGTAGGCGGTAGGCTTCGTCCGGGTGCGTTTGGAACCACCATTCCTTGGAGGGTTTGCGGACAGGGATCGTCAGCAGGGCCTTCCTGACGCCCAGGCCAGCGGCAAAGTCCTGCGAGAGTCGCAGCCGGGCCGGGTCGAAGGGATCGGGGACAGAGGGAGCATCGCCAACAGGCGGATTTGACTCGGTACTCATGGATGTAGACTCCTTGGTGAAACTGATTGAGTTGGGAGCGGCGGCCCAGATGGCACTACCTTGCACGCCATGTGCGTCGGCAGGAGTGCTCGGTCGGGCTACCGCGATAGGGACAGGACACGAGACAGTAAGAGTGGCATCGCGAGACGCCGCGCTGGGGGCGCTCTCGCCTGAAGTTGGTTCGGCATAGCTGATTCTCGCTGAGGTCAAGGGACCGCAATCGCGTAGAATCAGCGCAATGGAAGAAGGTGGGAAACCGGGAGATACCTAAGTGGAGAAACGCCAAGAACTTAGGATCAAGAAGTGAGAAACCGCGCGTCGTTTCTCATGTGAAATCAATCTTCGTTTCCCACACGGCGTCCACCACCCTTCCGCTTCCTGGCCTCGTCATCCTTCCGCTTCTCAGCCTCTTGGTCTTCGAGCACTTTGTCCAGGTAGCAGGCCCGGCAGTAGTCCTTGCCATTGTAGTCTTGGGTGGCAAGATCGCCACAATCGCACTTCTTGGCGGCAGAGTACGCCTCGACTTTTCGATTCCTCTTGCCCTTGGAACCCCTTGCCACGCCCTCGGTGTCCTTCGCCTTCGCAATCCGCCATGCCTTCTCAAATCGTGGCCAGTTGTAGAGTGTCCTCCGGTTTACCCCAACGTGCTGGGCAATCCTCTTCTTCGACCAATCGGGGTGCTTCGACAGCAGACCAATTGCCAGGGCTTCGTTTTCTTCGGTGGTCCGTTCTTTAGCCGGGGCCGGTGAAACCACTTCCGTGTTCTTCGGTGGGGGCAATACAGGTTCCGCCATGACAACTCTGGTTGATGCCGAGCGTGTGGTCTTCTCCACAAGCTCGTTGGCGAATGCAAGGCACTCACCCAGCATTTTCTGTAGCCGTTCACGGCTTGGCAAACTGGTGTAGGTGAAATCGGAGGCAAAGGGTAGATTGTCGCATCATGAAGATGCGACGTGGACCATGTCGGAATTGTGAGCGGTTGGCCCGGCGA
>Ga0153916_10003831_pt1 | contig 11256 bp, 10 predicted proteins | sample Opewatmetagenome_FD_109642 | JGI IMG/M metagenome (GOLD analysis project Ga0153916, IMG submission 109642) | Freshwater wetland microbial communities from Ohio, USA - Open water 3 Core 3 Depth 4 metaG | ecosystem: Environmental > Aquatic > Freshwater > Wetlands | place: USA: Ohio, Lake Erie...
CCGCGTTCCCCCCCGTACCTCCCCTAGCACGAGTGACATCGTCACTTCTCACATAGCCGCAGACAGCTGCGACACTGCGGGCAACCAATCCCGACGACTTCTGTCTGCTTCTTCGTTCCTTATGCCATCAAGAGCTGTGCCACTTTGTTTGTAATTACCCGGCAGCCCCTGACCTCAAATCGATCAATTCTCTTCTTGAATTAGCCTTTTTTCGCGATCTGCTAGCCGCCTGGCCAATAGTAGCCAGTGGCTCCCCGCCCCCCACTCGGGGGAGCGAGAAATTGTAGAAACCGGCGTCACCCCGGGCGCGCCGCCGACCGGCGTCCCCCCAATTGAGCCGCCGGTCGGGGCGCGTGCGCACGCGGGGTGGCAAACTCATGAACGGGCTCACGTCTCGTCGGTGGTCGCCGAGGCGATCTCTTCCATGGTGGTCTGGCCCGCCTTGATCCGTTCGATCCCGGAGCGGCGCAGGCTCCACATGCCGTCCTTGACCGCCTGGACGCGGACCGCCTCTTCATCCACCTCGATTCCGGACTTGACGATGATCTTGCGGATCTCTTTGGTGAAATAGAGCGCCTCGTGGATGGCCGCACGGCCCTTATAGCCACCGTTGCACTTGTCGCATCCGGCCGCCTCGTAAATGGTGGCGGATTCCAGGTCTTCCTCCGAGAATCCGAACTTCATGTACACATCCCGTTCGATCTCATTCTTGTCGACTGGCCGCTTGCAGGCGTTGCACAGCGTCCGCACCAGCCGCTGCGCCACGATGATGTTGATGGCGTAGGCGATCAGGAACGGTTCGATCCCCATCTTGTAGAGACGCGACACGGCGCTCGGCGCGTCGTTGGTGTGCAGAGTCGAGAACGTGAGGTGGCCCGTGTTCGCCAGCTTGATGGCGATCTCGGCCGTCGTTTTGTCACGCATCTCCCCCACCAGCACGATGTCCGGGTCGTGTCGCAGGATCCCGCGGATGGCCTGGTCGAAATTCATTTTCGGGCCGATCTTCAGCTGCCGCGCGCCGCGGATGATGTACTCGACCGGCTCCTCGACCGTCAGGACGTTGAGGCTCGGGTCGATGACATGGTGCAGCGCAGCCACCAGCGTCGTGCTCTTGCCGCACCCGGTGGGGCCGGTCATGATCACGATCCCCTGCGGCTTGTTGATGGCCTTGTAGAAGAACTCCTTGGCCGGACCGATCAGGCCGAGTTTGTTCAGATCGGTGATGACCTTCCGGTCGTCCAGGACGCGGATGACGATGCTTTCGAGCTTGTGACGGAACTCCACACCCACGACCGGCATGATGGACACGCGGAACCGGATTTGGTGCTCATCGACCAATCGCTGGATGAACCCGTCCTGGGACATCTCGCGCTCGAACCGGTCGACGTTCTTGGATCGGTCTTTGACCACGGCGGCGACGGCTTCGGGGGTGGTTCTCTCCTGGACATGCCACAGCTTCAGCGCACCGTCGACGCGGAACCAGAATTCCGAGCGGTTCCCTTCCTTCGCAAGGACATGGATATCGCTTGCCCCGATGCGAACCGCCTCCACGAGGGCCCCCTCCACCAGGTTGACGAGGGCGCTCTTGGTGATCTCGGCTTCAAGGGCTTCCTCATCGACCGCGGAATCGTCCTCCCGCTCCACCTGCAACCCGGCCTGTGCGTTCTCCATCTGCCTCAGGAACTCGTTCTCCGGCGGGACCACCTGCTCGACGAGATTCTGCAGGTCTTTCAGCTTGCAGTATGCGACCTCGTACTTTTTCCCTCCGAAACTCCGCGCCACCAGCGGTATGCGGCGGTCGGTGGGGTCCGCAGCGACGATGATGAGCTTGTCGGTCTGTTTCTCGTCGAACTTCAGCGGCAGCATCTTCGTCTGGATCAGCATCTCCCGGACGTTCGGCGGAAGCCCGTCGATGTATCTCTTGATGAAATCGACGCGCGCCGGGTCGATCTTCTCTTCCGACAGGATCACCTCGCGGAACGCGTAGAGATCAGCCACTTCCCGGAAGACGGCATCGTGGTCGGCATTGAAATCGTTGACAAGGATCTGGCCGAGGTTGCGCCTGTTCTTCTTCTCCTCGGATTCTTTGACCTTCAGAGACTTTTCCAGCGTCTCGTAGTCAATCACCCCTTTTTTCAGCAGGGCGAAGCCGATCTTGTCTGTGATGTCGATGTGTGCCATAATCGTTCAGCACTCTCTCGTTGGGGGATAAACATATCACCTACAATCTATGTCAGCTGTCGGTCCACCTGCTGGACCGTCGCCTGGCCCACCGCCGGGTTCTTCGGGCGGATGGTCGCGGTCTCCGAAGAGACAATCGTCAGCGCGGTCAGCACGATCATGATAATAAGGGAGATCCACAGCTGAATGAAATCGATGGCATTCCGCATCTTGTAGGTCGTCTCTTTTTCGTAGTACTCGGCCAGCTGGTACGCCGTGTTCTTCACGGTTCCCGTCTCCGCGCCTGAGTGGAAGCGCGCGATGGCGGTTTTCGTGAACACTCCGGCCGCCTCGAAGGCCTCCGTGATTCCCGCTCCCTTCTGGATCATCAGGGGCAGGGCAACCGTCTTGATCTGATGCTCCATGTACTTGTTCCCGCAGGCTTCCGCCGCCATCCGGATCACGTCGATGTTCTCCCCCGCACCGCTGTACAGGGCGTAGAACACACGGCAGAAGATCTCGATGCTCGTCTTGTGCAGGAGCGAGCCGATAACCGGGATCGACCAGATGTACTTGTCCAGGATGAACCGCCCCCGGTCGGTCATGAAGAACCGGATGGCAATGACGGTCGGGACGGTCATAAGGATCAGGAGCAGCCAGATGTTGTTGGTGATGAAATCGCTCATCGCCAGCGTGGCTCTGGTCATCGGGGGAAGGTCGATCTTGAACTTCAGGAAGAGCTTCGCCGTCGCCGGGAAGATGTAGCCGACGTAGTACACGACGGCACCAAACAGAACAACGAGGGTAACGATCGGCGTGATCAGCGCGCTCTTCAGGTTCTTCTTGAATTCCGCCTGGCGCTCGAGGAACTTCGCTGTGCTTTCGTAGATCTCCGCCATGTTACCGCTCTTTGAAGCCAGTCCGAGCATGTGCGCGGTGAACCGTCCGAGGGTTGCCTCGTGCTTGATGAAGGCCTTCTCGCTGTCCCTCCCCTGCTTCAGTTCGGCATTGATGTCCTTGATGGCTTCGCGGAGGGTGCGGTTCTGGACGTCGTTTGCCAGCAGCTGCATGATCTCGTTGAACGGGAGTTTCTGGCGGATGAGGTCCGCGCTGACGCGGACGAACGTCACAATCTCGGTCGACGGGGGTTTGGCCTTGAAATCCAGGAGGCGCTTCTGCACATAGATGACCCGATACCCCATTTTCTGGAGGGCATCCTGGACTTCGGCCTTCGTGAAAGCCTTTTGCTCGCCGGTGATGGGCTTCTCGGTTCCGCGCTGGACCTTGTAGATCCATGTTGAGCGCGAGATCACGTGCAGAAGTTTGAAACGCCGCTCCGAGGCAAGCTGGGAAGCCTTCCGCCTGGCCGAGCTGGCCGATTCGGCCTCGAGAATCCCCTGGACGGGCTTTCCCGCCGATGTCACACCCTCAATCCTGAATTCTGGCATGGTCTGCTACCTCTCCCTAGGTTGCGAAATTTTCCACTCTTCCACCCCCCCGTTTGCTCCTCATCAAAACGACAAAAGGGTATCCTCCCCCGTTGGACTTGCCGAAAACTTACTGGATCCCCCTCCCAATAAGTGCGCAAGCCAACAAGGGGAGGCCCCCCAATGTTTACATTCCTCCCCCGTTACTACCTCGAGGAAACTCAGTTCATCGAGGCTGCATCAACCCTGATGCTGTCTGCGTAGACGTGCATCACGACTCGTACCTTCGTGGCGCCGTCGTTCCCCGTTTCCGTCCCCGTCCCCGTCAGCGTGACATAGAGCGGGTTCCCGCTCACCGGATTGGGAGAGAGGACATAGATCCCGTTGATCGACTTGGGCATCACGCTGGCGGACGTCAGGCGGTCCATCGTCATTCCCTCGAAGCTGTGACCTCCGCCCCCGAGGACGCGCGGCTTCCGGTAATACGCCTGAGCCATCGACGCCAGGTGCGAAAGGTCACTGGTTACAGCATCGCGGTTGCTTGCGACGGCCTGTGTGTCAAACATCAGGAATGCTATTGCAAGCGCAAGTCCGACGACGATCGCCCCCAGTGTCAAGAGAAGAAGTTGCTGCTGCCCCATGGCTCCCTACCAGTAAATGGCAAGAGGGCTCCTCACAATTGAGGAGCCCTCAACCCTAGACGCTGACTAGTTGGTCTGTGCTGGGTCAACGCGGGCGCTGTCAGCCCACACCAACATCACGACCATGACCGGCGTTGTCCCATCGTTGCCAGTCTCTGTCCCGTTGCCCGTAAGGGTGATGCTGTTCGTCCCTGTGGTCAGGGTATAGGTCCCGTTCCCGTTGACCATCGATGCACCGCTGGTCTTCGTCAGGAGGGCCATCGAGGTCAGGTTGGTAAACGATCCGCCGCCGCCACCGAGGGCAATAGGCCGACGATAGAACTGCTGCGCGCGGGACGCGAGGTTCACGAGGTCGTTCGTGACCGCGTCACGATTGGCCGACACTGCACTGTCGTTGAACATCGTGATACCGACCGCAACGGCGATACCGACGACGATCACACCGAGGATGATGAGAAGAAGTTGCTGCTGACCCATGACGTTACTCCTTTTGGTTTGTGGATACAAACATGGCTGTTGGCGCCACTGCTACACTCTCGTGTCCTGGGGCTAAATGTGCAAGACGCATGCCAACGGGGGATATCCCCTCCGTGTACGGAAAAGGGCCAAAATCGAGCAGCAAACCGGCGAACGAGGTAATTCTGCACCATGCGGTGTCATTTTTACCGTGAAAAACTTTCACGGAATGACGGGAGCTACCGGGCAGACCCTCGCTCGCGCGCTCGGGTGGACCCTGGCACACCAGCGGGACAGGAAAGAGGCCGGCAGGAAAGGCGCTCGAACGTGGCGTGAACTGCAGATTTCTTGTGGATTCCACTCTAGGCATAGGCCCATTTGCATCCCCTATCTCTTACAGTCCCCCGGCCCGGACCCTCTTCCCCGTGTGATCACTTTCGCGCTTCACACCAGAGGATCTCATCCGGCCCCCCCCCCCGCAAATTGGCCCGCCTTTACTTCTGACCTTTCAACGACGGGAGGAATGAAATGATGGTATCGACAGGCGTGGTTTTGCTGAAGAAGAAATCCTTTTTCGGGTCAATGATAAGGCTTCGCGTGTTTTCATCATCGTACCCGGAGACGAAAATGAAGGGCACATCCTGCGCATCGGTGAATTCCCGCACGTAGCTGTGGAAACGGGCCCCGTCGAGGGTCGGCATGAACACGTCGGACATAATCAGGTCGACACTTTCGAACTCGAGCGTCTCGCGCGCCTGTTTGCCGTTCTCCGCCAGGAGCACCTCATGCCCCTGCTTTCGCAGGATATCCCCCATGATATTGAGATACCCCTGTTCGTCGTCAACGAGTAGGATTTTCATGCACGCGCCTGGAATGTGAACCATCAGACTCCCCGCATCCGTGGGCCCTGTAGGACTCGAACCTACGACCCGCAGATTATGAGTCTGCTGCTCTAACCAGCTGAGCTAAGGGCCCGGAACGACAGACACCACGCAAGGGCTGGCTTCCTCACCCCTTGACACCTGGCGTCCCACCCACATAGGTGAGGAGCGCCAAACCACTGGAAGGCGGCAAACGCGCCCAAAGATTCATGGAAAGATAACAAATCTCTCGCTAGACCGCAAGTGCCTCCAGTCACGTATTCTCCCGCGGGCGTATGACCGGAAAAGGAGCACTCCTCACGCCTGCGGGTCCAGGACATTCCCTCCCACGCAGCGAGGGGAGGGCGGCCGATCACCCTGCAGACGCCTTCCTTTTTCGGCTTCTTGACTCAAACCCCGGAATCCCGTACCTTGGAAAGGGTAGATACCACCCCCCTGATCAGGAGCTGCGTCTGTCCCTCCTCAGGTCTCCCTGTACCGGTTTGTCCATCACGGAGGTTTTATGGCAAAGGGAAAGAATATCTTTCACCGTTGTGGCCATTGTGAGCGGATCACAAAAATGGAGATCATCGGGGCGTCCGAGGACCAGCCTGAGAGGACGTGGTACCGCTGCACACGATGCCGCCATGCGACGCTTGTCAACATCGAAGAGCTGAAACGGAGCCAGGAGGAGGCGAAGAAGAAGCTCGAGCCGGCGCAGTGTCAGGAGTACAACCCGTTGAACACCTACTCGATCGGACAGGCGATTTTCCATTCCGAGTGGGGCGACGTCGGGAAGATCATCTCCAAGGAGCGGACCTCCGGAGGGGACCGGGCGATCGTCGTCTCCTTCGAGAAGCTCGGGGAGCGCAGGCTTCTCGAGAGCGTCATCGAGAGTTTTGAAAACAATCAGCAGCCGTAGAAACCATCCCCGCAGAAGGAGGTGAGACACACTGGTAGGAATCGTCGTCGCCGAGAACGAGCCGATCGACCGCGCGATCAAGCGTTTCAAGAAGAAGTACGAGCGGTCGGGCGTCCTCAAGGAATTCAAGAAGCGCGCCTACTTCACCAAGCCTTCTGTGAAAAAGAGGATGAAAAAGGTCAAGGCTATCCGCCGGGCTCAGAGGACAATGGCTGAGCAGTCGTAGCCTTTCAGAACCCACCGTACGGTGGGTTTTCTATTTCCCCCCTTCCCGTTCCCAGCGGATGCTCCGGGAGTCCAGCCAGCGGGCCGCTTCCTTGTCGCCAAGTCTTGCGCCATCGGCGATGGAACGGAGCCCGATCGCCGAGTCCCCCCTGGCCAGCATCGCCTCCCCCATCTTCGTGTACGCCTCTCCATTGGTCGGGAGGATCTTGATGGCGCTCTCGAAATGGGAGATCGCACCGTCGTAGTCCCCCAGGCTCTTCCGTGCAAGACCGATGTTGTAGTGTATGGTCGCGAGAAGTCCGTACGAGGAGATTCCCTCACTTGTCAGAGTGAGCGCCCGGCTGAGGAGATCCAGGCCGAGTGCGTAGTTCCCCTTCATGATGTAGATAACCCCGAGGTTGCTGTACACATCGGCGTAGTCCGGCTTGGCTTTCGCTGCAACCTGGTAGGCAACGAGCGCTTCCTCAATGTATCCTTCACCGACGAGCGCCTCTCCAAGGTTGTTCTGCACGTACGGCGAGAATGGCGCCACAGAGACGGCATGCTGCCAGAGGGAGAGGGGGCTCCTCCAGACGGCGACCTGCCGGACCGTGAGAACGGAGAGAAGCACTGTGACGGCAAGGGTCGCCACGCCGAGCGTCCAGTCGGCGCGCCGACGGCTGCGGAGTGCCGCACGGAGAGGGTCCGAGAAGGCAATTGCGCCGCCGGCCAGAATGAAGAACGGCACCGTCGGCAGGTACGTGTAACGGTCGGCGATCGGCTGTATGCTGGAGAGGAAGTAGAGCGCTGTGGGAACGGACAGGACAAGGTACGCAGACCAGGCCAGGACCGGCCACCTCTTCCCAAGTCGCAGCAGGAACAGACTCAGCGCCGTCGCCAAGAGAACCAGGACAAGCGCTCCAAGCATCGTGGGGATGGAAGGATCGTCGTAGAGCGGCGAAAGGCCGAGCGGCCAGAGGAGTTTCTCCAGCGGATGAAAGATGCTGTAGAGAGAATAGAGCACAGTGTGCTCGGCGGCGCTCCCGGTCGCAATGAGGTTCGATCCCCGGTCGGGCATCGTGATGACGCCGATCAGGCCGACGATCAGGCTCACCAGAAAGAACGGGATCTTCTCTCGCAGAAGAATCCCAAGACGGGGGCGGCAGTACGCCCGCCCCCCTCTCGTGAGATCGAGGAGGAGCAGAACGAACGGGAACATCAGGGCGGTCGCCTTAGAGAGAACCGCCAGAAAATGGAGCGCGACGGCCAGGAGAAGCCACCCCCTGGCATGGGCACGGCCGGGCCAGACGGAATAGCGCAGGAACGCGATCGCGGAGGGGAAGAGAAAGAAAGCGCACAGCAGGTCTTTCCGGTCCGACACCCAGGCCGCTGATTCCGCCTTGAGGGGGTGGAGCGCGAACAGGAGGGCCGCGGATGCAGCCCCCAGAAGGGTGCGAAATCGGGCTTGCCGGAAGAGGTCACCCGGGGCGGGCAATTCAGTCGGCCGATCCCGGAAGGCCAGAATACTCAGGAGCAGGTAGGCCAGGATGAAAAGCCAGACCGCATTTGCGCTGTGCAGGACGATGCTCGTGAGATGGTGGCCCCCGGGGGAGAGTCCATACAGGGCATAGTCCAGCGAATGCGACAGCATGGTGAGGGGGACGTAGGACCAGAAATAGCCGTGCGTGAAGTGCCAGAGGAGATCGTCAAGCGAATGGATCGCGAGATGGGGGTTCTTCAGGATGTAGTTGTTGTCGTCCCAGTTGACGAAATCATGGCGGATCGCCCCCGAAAAGACGAGAAACGTAGCGAGGAAAACCGCACCTGCAAGCAGAAGGGGGAGCGAGCGAGAGTGCAAACGTCCTGCAGGCACTCCGTTCGCCGAAACCCCACTATCTGCTGAATTTGGCATCTGCTGCTCTTTCTCTCGACCAGTCCGCACGCCGCGGGGCGTTCACGCGATTGAGAACACTCCTTTTCTCGCCCGGATCGAGCGGGTGAGAAGACGCAAGTGCACGCCCCCCTGGACCATCCCACCCGGGCCCAAGTAGCGTGCACTTGAGAGCAGAATCAGGAATGCGCTCACACGACGGGCGTTTCGCTGCTCTTGGCTTTTCCCTTGATTTCCTGGATTTCCTTGCGGATTTCCTGGGCCTTGCGCTTCAGCTCGTTCATGTGCTTGCGAACGCGAGTCCCCGCCGACTTGTTCCCCTTCTCATAGAACTTCACAAAGTCCTTTTCAAACGTGCTGAGCAAGTCCCTGATTTCCTGCAGTCTATTCATTTCTGCCTCCGCGTTTTGTTGAGAAACAATTTGCCATTCTCGCCGCTTTCAACGCTCCAGTTTTTCCTCAAGTCCCCGGGAATCCTCCCTTTTCACTCCCCGAGAGCTGTTTCAGCTTTCCATCCTCTCCTCCCGCCCGGACGGGGGTCCCCTGAACTGCGCACAGACCAGGTGAGAACAACCGGAGCGGGTCGAGCTGACGCCGATGATCTAAGAAATCGCCTTTTACCGGACTTCCTTCATCGCCCACATTAGAAGACCGGCATAACACTCCTATAATAGATAGAACGGAAAACGGAGGAGAAACGCAAGCAAATTTTGCGTATTTGGGCATCTCTTTTGAGCGGCAATCGCCCCTTCGGGAGAATCGACAAATTTTGTCCAGATTCCAGGAGAATCCCCTTGACATGTGGTTCAGATCTCCTTATTTTTAATTAGACCAAATCTAAATAGGCACAGCCCATGGAAACTCAGCTCGCCCGAGAGATTCTGACGCAGTGTCTCAGAACCCGACAAAACTCGAGGGCAACCACCGCTCGCTTTGCGGTGCTGGATGCTATACTCGAGACGCAGGGACATTTCGATGCAGACAACCTCTACTACCGCCTCACATCCAAGGGTGTGAGGATTTCCAGGGCTACCGTCTACAACACGCTTCAGCTCTTGATGGAGTGTGGACTTGTCGCAAAATACCGTTTTGCGGGCGATTCGTCACGGTACGAGAAGGCCTTCGGGAAGCCCCATCACCATCACCTCGTGTGTCTCGAGTGCGGCGAAATCATCGAATTCGTCGACCAGAAACTGGAGCGGATACAGGAAGAAGTCTGCGCTGCGAAGCAGTTCAAGCCACAGAGCTTCACGATGCAGGTTTTTGGCAGCTGCGTCAAATGCAGGAAATGAGGGCAGGTTTCATTGAGCAACAGCCATGAGATACGCCTCTCCGAGGCCCAGCCGGGCACGCGTCTGAGGATCAAGCACCTCCACTCCAAGCCGGGGACTTCCCTCCGTCTTCGCGAGCTTGGGCTCTGCGAAGAGGCGGTCATCCGATGCGTTTCAAAATCGCAGGGCAACGTCATCTGTGAGGTCTTCAACACGCGTATCGGACTCAACTTCCATCTGGCGAGCGGGATACTGGTCTCGACTGTCCTGTGAGGGAAGCCGGCACAAAAAAACGGAGTGTCGTTGTCGCACTGGTGGGCAACCCGAATACGGGGAAGAGTACGGTCTTCAACGCACTCACCGGGCTTCGCCAGAAGGTGAGCAACTACCCCGGCGTCACGGTCGAGAAGAAGACCGGCCATTTTGATGCGGGCGGCGGCGTCACGGTGGAAATCTTCGATCTGCCGGGAACCTACAGTCTGACACCCCGGTCTCCTGACGAGGCCCTCGCGTCCGACGTGTTGCTCGGACGCCGCTCCGATACTCCCCCGGTGGATCGAGTCGTGTGTGTGGTCGACGCCGCGAACCTCGAGCGCAACCTCCTCCTCGTCAGCCAGATCATTGACAGGGGTCTCCCGGTCATCGTCGCGCTGACCATGGTCGACCGCGCACTTGACCGGGGCATTCGACTGGATGCCAGGCTGCTCCGTGAGGAACTCGGTGTCCCGGTCATCCCCCTCGTTGCCAGCAGTGGAACGGGTGTTCCGGAACTCCGTGCGGCCCTCGCCGCACCGGCTGTGGAAGCGCCTGCCGCGCGGCGCTGGCGGCTCGCCGAGCCGGTCTCCCGGATGGTTCTTGATCTTGCCTCAGCGCTTCAATCACGAAGCGCGCTTTCTGCAGACGCGGCGCACGTGGCGGCGCTCGACCTTCTTTCGCTCCCCCCCGCAGAGCTCGCATCCCGCACCTCCCTGGAAGGAGAGATCCTTGCACTCATCCGCAGTGCCCATCAGAAATGCGATTTCCTCGGGATTGACGTCCCGTCCGCAGTGGTCGAGGCCCGGTACGCCTGGATCCGGCGTGTCTCGGCGCGCTGCCGGGCGCGGACCGCACTCTCCGGCGAGACCCTGAGTGACCGGTTCGACAGCGTCCTGACGCACAGGCTCTGGGGACCGGTCATCTTTCTGGCCGTCATGGCACTGATGTTCCAGTCCGTATTTTCCTGGGCAACGCTCCCGATGGAGTGGATAGGGGAGGCGTTCAACTGGGCCGCACGGGGCATCGCATTGACGCTCCCTCGGGGTGAGTTGCGCGAGCTGATCGTTCACGGAGGCATCGCCGGCGTCGCGGCCGTCGTCACCTTCCTCCCGCAGATCCTCCTCCTCTTTCTCTTCCTGGGAATTCTCGAAGAGAGCGGCTACATGGCC
>Ga0153916_10003832_pt1 | contig 11255 bp, 16 predicted proteins | sample Opewatmetagenome_FD_109642 | JGI IMG/M metagenome (GOLD analysis project Ga0153916, IMG submission 109642) | Freshwater wetland microbial communities from Ohio, USA - Open water 3 Core 3 Depth 4 metaG | ecosystem: Environmental > Aquatic > Freshwater > Wetlands | place: USA: Ohio, Lake Erie...
CAAAAATCCCACCAAGTTCATAGGCCCGTTCTTCCCCAAGCCGGGGCCTGGCCTCAGGAAGGACTCGAACCGCGGATATAGGAAAGTGGTCCCTTCCCCAGACCCGAGGGAGATAGTGGAGGCAGGGGAGATAGCAAGGCTCGTGAAGGAGGGCTTCATAGTGATAGCATGCGGGGGCGGGGGGATACCTGTATTCAAGACTCCCCAAGGCTTCCGTGGCGCAGAGGCTGTGATAGACAAAGACCTTGCAAGCGAAAGACTGGCCACCTCCCTTCACGCAGATATCCTGCTCATGCTCACGGACGTTCCCTGCGCTTGCCAGGATTATGGGACTAAAAGGCAGAAGCCTCTGCACAGGATTTCTTTGGCGGAAGCTGAGAGGCTTTACAGGCGGGGCCAGTTCCCTCCGGGAAGCATGGGGCCAAAGATCCTGGCAGCCACCAGATTCATCAGGCATGGAGGGAAGCGCGCGATAATAACCTCCCCTGAAAAAGCTGTGTTGGCGCTCAGAGGGAAGGCGGGGACTGAGATTACAGCTCGAATTTAGGAATAATAAAATGTCTGTAGATGTTCCGCTCTTTTTTTCCGCCTATCTGGTTGTATAGCTTGACCTTATCCGGAAACGGCATGCTCATTAAAAATTCTTCCACTCTTTTCAGTTCATTCGCATCTTCCGGGTGTAACTCTTCTTGAATTAGCATGTTCAAATAACGCGTAAAAACCTTGACAGGTCTCCAGCGCTTGTAAGTATCCAAATCATAAGTCCCGAATACAGGTTCTTTTCGCATATCCATAATGTAATTCAAAGCTATTTATTTTTGTCATGGAAGCCTCTTCGGGCTAAATAATTAATATCCTCCATCCAATTCTAAGCATTATGGATTTCCTCACCCTTTTCATGGAGTTCGTCCTGAACCTGGATGTGTACATAGGAACGGCCATCCAGCAGTACGGGCTCTGGGTCTACCTGTTGCTTTTCATTATAATCTTCCTGGAGACAGGGTTTGTGATAACCCCGTTCCTTCCTGGGGATTCCCTGCTGTTCGCGGCAGGAGCTTTCGCGGCGCTGGGCTCCCTCAATCTTGGCATGCTCTTCGTGGTTCTTGCAGCAGCGGCCATACTTGGGGACACCGCGAACTACTGGATAGGGAACAAGCTCGGCCCACGAGTATTCAGGAGGAAGACTGGAAGACTGTTCAAGGAAGAGTACCTGAAAAGGGCGCATGAGTTCTATGAAAGGTATGGAAGCGAGACCATATTCATCGCGAGGTTCATCCCGATTGTGAGGACTTTCGCCCCATTCGTGGCCGGGATTGGCAAGATGTCCTACAGGAGGTTCCTGATGTATAACGTGGCTGGAGGGCTTGCCTGGGTCTCGCTCTTCCTTTTCGGGGGCTTTTATTTTGGCAATCTCCCCTGGGTGAGGGACAACTTCACGCTCGTTATCCTGGCCATAATAGCCATTTCCTTCGTGCCGATAGGAGTGGAGTATTTCAGGCACAAGAAAAGAGCGGAAGCTCACGCGAAAACGTAGAACGTGCTTTTGCCCGAACCACACTTGCGCAGTATCTTCCTCGTGACCAGCTTGTTCAGGTCAGAGGTGGCGGTCCTGGCCGACACCTTGTTCATCTGCTTGTACTCCGCGCTGGTTATCTGGCCGTACTTGAAAAGGTAGTCTATCGCTTTCCGCTGCTTCTTGTCCGTGCCCTGCGGGTATTCGTTCCCGCCTATCTCATAATCTATGCTTCCTGAGGAGCTGGTTCCAGGAGCCACTCCCAGCTTCTTCTTCATGAGCCCCCTGTACATGGCCTCCAGGACATCAGGGCCTCCGAAACCTGCAAAGAAGGCGATGAGATAGCTCTCCGGTTCCAGTATTATGGCCGTTATTATCCCTATTATGAGGGAGGTGGTTATCGTAAAAAGGACCTTGTCCCTGTCGAAGCCGAAGCCTGTCTTGCGCTTGGATATGCCTATGAGCACGCGCATGAGCCCGCCAGCCACGGACACTATTACTATTTCCACGAGCGAAAGCATAGCCACCACTAGATTTCAATCTTCCTGCTCTCCAGTATCTCGAACAGGCTTTTCAGGATGTCCACTCCCACGTAGCCGGCAAGAACCCCCACGACTGCAATCTTCCATGGAACGAGGGAGTAGAAATCCGCCCCAAAATAGAAGACCGCGAAGACAGAGACAACCCCCACGAACCCTGTTATCAGGAAGGTCAGGGGAACCTTCCTCTTGGAGGGCTTTCCGTATGTGAGGAACCCGGCCAGCGCCCTGAAGAGGCCTCCCAGGAAGCCCCAGAGAGCGAGAAGCTCAAGCATGATAATATTTTGGCAGAGGCTGGATAAAAAGCCGGTATCCGTCGGAAAGCTTAAATATCTTCCTTTACCATATTTTATTATTAAGTCCCCAGTATGACCCTGCTCGGCAGGGGAATACTGGGTCTATGTTTATTTTTCTGTTTATTATAATCCATTTGCACATCAATAAGTATGGCTATGGCAATTCTGGAAAAGACTGCTATGGTTTTCATAGACGGCAATAATTTCTATCACAACATAAAAACAATGAAGATAAAACCGAGCGATATTGATTTCTATAAGTTGACTGAACTTGTTTGTGCCAATTTCAGTTTTGTTAGGAAAAAGACCATTTATTATAATTCTGTTCCCAGCATTGCGGATGGAAAGGACATGTATTATGCTCATATGAAATTCCTAAGCAGTATAGAGAAATTGCCAAAGTTTGAAGTAAAAATAAGAAAGCTCCAGAAAAGCTCAACTTGGGAAGTTCAGGAGGAAAAGAAAGAACTTATTTCTACATTGGGATTATGTGATAAATGCAAGCCGATAGTTGAGAGCAATTGCCTCGATTGTATAGGAAATGTCAGAAAGAGGGAGAAGGGAATAGATGTCATGATAGCTGTTGACATGCTGGAAGTTGCTATAAAGAATAAATGCGATTGTTGCATTATCATATCTGGGGATGCCGATTTCGTTCCTGTTCTGGATCTTATAAAAAGTAACGGTAAAGAGTGTGCCAGCGCTTTTCTGACAAGAGGTTATTCATATGAATTGAGAGAGAAACATAAGTTCATGATTCTTAGCAGAAATTTGATAATAGAGAAGTGCCTCAAATAATATACTCGCTTTCGTTCTTTCGGATTTTTATCCAATGTGTTTAAAACACTTTAAAGTAGCCGTAAACCACTATCCCGTTTATCACATTATTCAGCAGTTCTTTCGGGATTTCCTGGATTTTAGGCTCAAAATGGAGCGAAATCCTTCTGTTTAGCCTCTTCTCACAGCCCTTCAGCTCAAGCTTCCTCTCCCTGGCTATCACGAGCAGGTCTATATCGCTGCCCTCGATATCCTCACCCCGTGAGCCTGAACCAAACAAAACCACTGCATCCGGCTGGAGGGCGTCCTCGAGCAGCCCTATGAGACCTGATTCGCGAATGCGTATGAGCATGTCATTCCGCTTATAGGACCTGAAAAGCTCGTTCCCGCTGGAGACATAGCTGTCATAGACGCCTCTTCTCTCCCTCTTGAGAAAGCCTTCCTTCTCGAGCAGCCTCACGTGGTTCCTGACCGAAGGCAGTCCCACATCCAGAATCCTGGAAATCTCCCGCAGCTGGAAGTTCCTGGTGGGAAAATCGAAGAACAGCTGCAGTATCCTGTAGGCATTATCCTTCATTATCATATGATATAATTTTATATCAACTGATATATAAATATATCATTTCGCCCAATCCAACGGATTTAAGCCGTCCCGACCATAATATTTTACATGGGAATCTCCTCTAGGCGAATGCGCGGCATCGGCTTCGAGATAGAGGAGATGGTCAAGCTCTTTCTTATATTCATCATAGGGCTTGTGGTCGTCATCCTGATAATAGGCGCGAGCGGGGGGATAAAGCAGATGATTGATGATTTCTGCGCCAAGAATCCGGCTATCTGCGGCAGCGATCAGGGCAGCAACCTTAACGCGGCCAAAGCTTCAATAGATGCTCTTGCGATTGGGCTGAACTGCGTCTCTGACTATTCCACCTGCGATTGCAAGCCTACCTGCACAATCAATATAGACGACTATCAGGAATCGGCACAGAGTTCAGGCAGCGCATCCGCTACTACGAGCAAGATATCAGGATTCCAGACCTTGAAGAGCCGGGCCTCCAAAACCATAGAGATAAAATGCGATGCTGCTTCATGCAGCATCACGAGCTTTCAGCTCCCCCAAGAAATCTCCACGGCGGAAGAGTGGATAGACGGGTTTGGAGACCCTCTTTACCTTATTTTCTGGCAGAGATTCCCTGCAGGAGAGGATGCTTCCTGGAGCAGTAAAAGCGCTTGGTTCACAGGAACTGGAAAGGTTATGTTCGGGCTCATGTGCGCTTCAAGAGTCCTGACCGCGATAGTCTTTCCCAGCAAAATGATAAGCAAGCAGACGGTAACAAAACAAACAGTCAAGGACATGATTGGTGATGCAACTTCCAAGACTTCCGGACTAATCTCAAAACTGAAAAACGTCAAAGGATCATTTCCTTCATTGACGCGCGTTGAGGATGACATTTACCCTGGTGTCGTAACTTATGAATCCGGAGGGGTAAAGGCGTCTGTGGTGTCTTGGCTAAAGACCGCTGCTTCCAAAGCAATCCCTTCAGAAAAGGTGTTAAACTCGATTAACTCATTCAAGAAAGTTATAAGTTCTCCCTACTTCAAGACAGGGGCCCAGGCGGGCTCATATACCGCTCTTGCAGCCATTGGTGCTGATCAGGCAATGTACCTGGATGAACGTGTAGGAAGCGAGCTGGGTAAATTCATAAATCAGCCAAACCAGCTGGTCCTCCAGCAAGCGTTGCTGTCCAAATCCAATGTGGTAAAATCCATAGCCGTAAAACCTTTGGATGTGGAAGCAAGCGTAACCGACCCGCAAAAGCAGAACATAATTAAGCTTGGAAGGCCTGTGATGCTGGACAAAACAGGCACTCTTGATGATTCCCAGCCTCTTTATTTCGCATCTCCTTGTCTGGCAGATTTGAAAATTGAAGTCAAGCAAGTAAGCTGCGAGAGTTATTCTTACGGAAACGGGGAAACAGCATGCGAAAAACCCCAGACCGATAAATGGTACGATGACGCATTAAAGAAGCTTGGTCTATCAAACGATAAACCGAAATGTGGCGCGCTCATTACCAACATAAAACAAACAACAGATGTGAATTTCATATACAAGGAGAAGGATTTCATAAATGACATGAAATCAAAGCAGGCGTTCCAAAGCGACGCTTTAGGGGTAACTATCTATGACACCATAAATGACATCACATCGCATGCGACCCTCAATCCGGAGATAGTTTGCTGCGAAAGCGGTAATAAAAAAGAATGGGAGCTCAAGGACAACTGCGTTTCATTCCTGCAGGGAAAGGTGATGGATGATTCGCAGTGCGGCTCATCGAGACCCACGAACAGCGTAATCCTTGACAAGATATCAAGCAAAGGAAAAGAGAAGTCCATAACGGTAAGAGCGACTGATGGAACGCAGGGGAGCACCTGCGCTAAAGTGGATTCCCTCTCAGGAATATATAAGGAAATCCTTGGAGCCGATAGCAACATTTATATGTGCCGTTTCTTTGAATTCAGCCCCGCGGGATACCCTGAAGTAAGAAGCGGGGTATATGCAAGCATGAACCCCGCAAAGCCAAACGCAGCGTTTATAGCAAGCCTTAAAACAACTGGGGAAATAGACAAATTCTATGGGATATTGCTGGATTATATGGAAACAGGAACCACATTCGCCAGAAGCTATGATCGCACCATAATATTTCTAAAAGACAATGACGGTGACGGCTATATAGACGAAATGGCGCATTATTATGTGCTTATATCGCAAACCATGGACGAAATGAGCGCATGGTGGTCTCAGGATTTCTACAGGAAGTTTCAGGATACGAACAGGGACGGAAAAGCTGATTCGATATCTTCAAACAAATGCTCTGTAGACGGCATTACCGTATATGCGGACAAGTCAGCATACAGGAGCTACAGTCCAAACTTCTGTTACACGCGCGTATCGCCCACGGTCGCTGTAGGGACAACCGTAGGGTTTTTCCTCGTGGATGCCGCGGCGAAGAGGTTCCCGCCAGCTCCTTGGACATTTTTAGCTTCTCTTGGCGCTGATTGCCTACTCGCTTACATAGACATGACTTATGTTACGGTCACTTGGCCTAATGGTTGATACTATGGAATTCACAATACGCGTATTGGTCGTGATGGTCCTGATTGTGATAGCCTTCGTGGTTTTCGTGGCTCTGATAGGGGGGTTCGGGGGCAACGCCAGCGCCTCTATCAAGGGGCTTTTCGACTGGTTCGGCCAGATTATCTCGGGCAAGGTCACGATACCCGGAACGAGCCAGAAATAGGGATATATATGTATATGGCCAGAGGAAGGAAAGCTCAGGTTTATGTGTCCGCGAAGGTCATAATTATGGTAATCCTCCTGATGGTCTTCATATTCGTGGGGATATACCTGATGACGCGGCTCAGTGGGTTCAAGCTCTTCTGATCCTGGCTCCATTTAAAAGCCCCCGCAGCCAATAGTTTATCATGGAAACCCGCAGGGGCCTTATATCGGACCACCTTTTGAGATACCTGCTTTACATCTTCCTGGCAGTCCTGACAGTGTTCATCCTTGTGACCGTGGCCCTGCCTATGATCAACAAGATTGGAGCATGATGGCTGTGGATATCCTGAGCAAGGCAAGGAAGGGAGTGGTTGAGGAAGGCGGGGCCATAGTGATAGCGATGATACTTGTCATAGCGGCCATAGCGATATTCCTGCTCGTCATAATACCGTTCATCACGCGCCTGACGGTCAAATAGTCGCGCTAATCCTGCTAATTTAAGCGGAAAAACTAATATAACTATACATGAAGAAGGGCTTTTCCGCCTTGGAGGCAATAATCCTCTTTATCGCGGGCATCATCTTTATAGTCATAGTTCTTATTTTCGCGATAAACCAATTCAGCAACATCGCCTACGGAAGCTGCTGGCAGAAGACGGATCAGAGCCTCTCCAACCTGAAGTCGCAGATGCAGAACACGAACCCCTCTAACACCAAGATATACATGGGGGACTGCATAGGCGCCATCGTCATATTCAATAAGGGGTATTCGGACGGGGCTGCGGACCCAGCGTTCGCAGACTTCATCTCCTCGCTGGAGAAGGATATCTGCCCCCGCGGGAACGAGCCGACTGACACGACCTACAAGTCATACATCCTCATGATACCCTGGAAGACGCTGAACGCGGCGTCCGACCTGACAACGTGGCAGAAAATCAAGGCAAAGTTCAGCGAATACACGAAGCTCCAGATGTTCCAGAAGCCTGACTGCTTCGGGGTGGGTGTTGGGCATAGCGGCAACACGTATTATATCCCGAAGAATATCTACACGAACACAGGAATCCAGAATTTCAACAGCAAGACCACAGAGATTTGCCTCAGCGTCTCGAGGCCCGACGGAACCCAATACAAACTCGCAGAGAGCACATCATGCCCGGACATAAAATAGCCAGGAAGGCCCTTGTAGAGGGAAGGATAATCATACTTGCGGGAGTGATACTGGTATCGCTCTTCGCCCTTGTCCGTGTGGTCAGCGTGCTCACGGGTGGGATTGAGAGCAACAGGCAGGGCCAGGCCGAGGTCATGGCGAACATGATCGCCATCTCCGCGAACACGCTTTCCGGGATGGATGCGGGAAGGGTGACCAGGGACTTCACGCTCTCCCAGGGCTCCCAGCCCATGACCATAGAGATATATGACAAGGGGAGCGGCGCCATATACGTGAAGGTCACGTATGACGACAAGGGGAGTTTCTACGAGACGCCTCTCCTTGTCTCCATGTCCGCGGTCGCTCCCTTTAGGGCGAACAGCATCAGCGTGAGCAAGGACATCACGGGAAATATCGCGGTCAACGGGGCCATCGGCGGAGGCTGGGAATGGGCCACCCCGAATTCTGACGTTCCTTGCACCAGCCAGAACCTTCCGAAGGAGAAGGTTGTGGAATACGTGAACAATGCTGTCAATGACCCCAATGTGAACAGGTACCGGAACGTGGATGCCGGTCTCGTCAAGGCGATTATAAGCGTCGAGAGCTCAGGCCTCCAGTGCGTGAACGGACGTCTTAATTCGAACACAAAAAGCGGCGCAGCAGGACTGATGCAGCTGCTCCCAAACACAGCTGCAGGCTTGAACAAGAATTTTAACCTCCAGCCTCCTTTGAATTACCAGTATCCGCAGGATAATGTGAAACTGGGGACATTGTATCTTTCAACCCTTCTTAAACAGTTCAACGGAGACAGGAACAAGGCCATAGCGGGATATAATTGCGGCCCTGTTCGCATAGAGTGCCTGGCAAAAAAATATGGGAATGACTGGCAGAGCTACCTTAATGAGCCATGTGATTGGCCCACGGCATGCGGCTCTGAAACCACAAAGTACGTAGTAGATGTTAATGCATGCATGACAGCATGTAGCCAGAAGGGGTGCGCCATATGCTGAGGAAGGCCCGCTCCAGGAGGATGAAGGGCGACTATGAAAACCTGACCGTGATGGTCGGGATGATAGCGTTCGTGGCGGCCTTGGTAGCCTTGATGGTTTTCGTGCAGACATACTTGGTGAAGTCCAGCGCGGACATGAAGGTCTCGGAAAGGGACATGCTGGCTGTAGATGCCGCCCACCTTGTGAAGGACTGCTTTTCAGTGGGGGATACCATACCCCTGTCCGCCCTGAAGGCAGGCAGCGGCAGCATATGCAGCATATGCCCCAAGATATCCTGCGAAGTCTATGATATCGGGGCGAAAATAGAGCTGCTCGAAGGGAAGCAGAACGGCGGGCCTTTCGATTTCGGCTACGATGACAAGGGCTCCACCCATAAGATTTTCGTGACAGTGAGCAACGGCACGAACAATTATGTGGCAAGGCTCTATGTGAGCCTTTCGGACAAGATGGACCCGGTCATGTGAAGTGAGAATATGAGAGCAAGCGGAACGCGCAGGAGGAAGGGGGACATAACGCTCATGTTCCTCATGCTCGTGATAATGGTGGTCCTTGCCGTGACGCTCGTGGGGGGTCTGATCGGGAGCTACTTCGGCTTCATCTACGACCGCATGAAAATAGACTCGAAGATAAACCTCTACATGGTGAACGATGATGCCGGGACCGAGCTTGTGAGCCTGCTCAATGCGAGAACTGCCGCCATGAAGCACATGGAATTGCTCGGGATGTACACCACGGATGGCATAACTGAATCGAAGGCTGGATACATAGACCCCATAATAACAACGATGAACAATTCTTATGCGAATTATGAATTCTCCTTTTCAGGGCCGAGGCCCGTGAGCTTCCAGAAAGGCGTCCCAGTGCAGATACAGGATTCCACGAAAAGCGCAATCGTGGGCTGCGGGACGACCGCTCCCGACAAGATAACCTTGAGGTGGCCATCCTCCTCTAAAACCATAAGCTCAGGGTTTGGCGGAAGGGAACTCAGCATACAGCCCGGCCAATGCAACTGCCATGGAGGGATTGACCTATCCGGAGACGGGGTGAACGTATATGCGGCAGCATGCGGCATCGTGAAGTCAGTTTACACAACTTGCAAGGAGAATCTGGGCAGCGGGAGTAAGGAGGATATAGACGCGAAGCAGGGATGCAACCATGGCTACGGGAATTCCGTAGTTGTGGAGCATACATTCGGATCCAGAACTTACTACACTTATTATAACCATCTGAAGGAAGTCAATGTGGCAGAGAAAGCTCGGGTAGGCTGCGAAGATGACATCAACAGGCAAGTCATTGGGAAATCAGGATGGACAGGGTACACCGACCCCTCGAATTCAAAAGGAGCACACCTTCACTTCGAGCTGAGATTCAGCCTCCAAAATCCGGATAAGCCCCAAGCCGACAAGGATTCCGTCGACCCCTGCAGCTTTTTCAATGACATGACAGGCACTACAGGCAAATGCGAGCATACGCAGGTCGCCGTCTGCAAATACGTTTCCGGGATGATTTCAGGCACTAGCGTGTCAAGCTACCATACAGATATCCCCCTTCCAGGAGCCAAATCCGGGACCGCAAGAGGGTCTGTTATATTCAAGCAATGGGATTGAGCATGAGAACATATTCAAGGAATCTGAAAGGCCAGGCCCTGATAGTGCCTGCAATAGTCCTCATAATAGTCCTTATAGGGATAATCGGCTATCTGCAAATCCCCGTCATAAAGACAGGCGAGATTGAGAAGGACATAGAGGTTCGTGCGGAGATGCACACCATGGGCACTGCCCTGGACGCAGGCAAGCTCTATATGGAGACTGCGCTTGCGTACTCCACATACCAGGCGTGCTATGACACGCTCAGGCAAGGAGGATGGAATACGCTTTCGGGCAAGAAGGCCTACCAGGGCTATAGTTTGTGGGAGCCACCTGACCAGCATCCCACGGCACTGGAGTTCAAGGGAAGCTTCGAGAGCTCCATAAAGGAGAATCTCGGCCTCTACGAGGCAAAATCCTACACGTTCCTTTCCCAATACTATGTGAACCTCCCTGCTTACACCGCTGTAAACGCTGAGACGAATGAGGACACAGGGAAGCTGGCCGTGGCAGCGACAGCCGGCAGCAACCTGAACATCCAGAAGACGCAGGAGAGCGGGGAGGTCATAAGGCTGGAGAAGTACGGGTTCCTGCAGGGCGAATACAGCATAGACTGCTACGGGATTTATGCAAAGGGTCTGGAAGTCTCTGCGCTCGCAAAGGATTCGGTTGCCAGCGTTTTTGGCGAGACAAGCGCGGTCCTGCCGAAAACCCTTGCGCAGGGCGAGAGCCTTGATGCCAAAATGAGCCAATACAAATCCCAGTTCAGCAGCAACGCCAGGCAGGCACTCAACGCGCTAGCAGGAACGTATGGGGACTATGAGGTATCGGTTGATGTGAAATCAGCTGAACTGATATGCGTGCAGGGGGATGTGACGCCTTCGGGAAGCCCGATAACGTGCAGGGCCGAGGCTTACGCTAAGTTCGAGATCACGAACATGAAGGATGAGCAGATGTTCCCGATATATGACGGATATAATGTCATCATGAGCCCGATGACGCTCGTGTTCGTGGGGAAGTTCGTTGGAAGCTGAACATCCGATTGACGGCTTATCCGGGGATATAGCCGTCCTTCCAGTGTGAAGCCTTAAAAATCCTTTCTTCAATA
>Ga0153916_10003833_pt1 | contig 11254 bp, 12 predicted proteins | sample Opewatmetagenome_FD_109642 | JGI IMG/M metagenome (GOLD analysis project Ga0153916, IMG submission 109642) | Freshwater wetland microbial communities from Ohio, USA - Open water 3 Core 3 Depth 4 metaG | ecosystem: Environmental > Aquatic > Freshwater > Wetlands | place: USA: Ohio, Lake Erie...
CAGGCAAGGGCGTGAAGGGCGTCAAGGTCAGGCTCACCGGCAGCGGCATCAACAAGGTCGTGACGACGGGACGGAACGGGATCGCGGTCGTCACGGTGAAGCCGGCGAAGGCGGGGATCATCCGAGCGGCGATCACGAACGCGAAGGCCTGCAACACGCAGCGGATCGGCGTCGTCGGGATCAGCACCTTCGAGCCGCCGGTCACAGGGTAGGACCGCAGCGCGGACGGGGGCCCGGAGGGGGCGGCGAGAGCCGCCCCCTCCTCGTCTCCGCGCCGCCCACCGGGGGTATCTGAACCCCTCGATCGAGGCATTGGCACCCCCCGAAAGGGTGCCTACGCTCAGGGTGATGAAGCGGTTCCTCTTCCTCGCAACGGTCGTGCTCGCCGCGCTCGTGGCGGCTCCGGTCGCGGGCGCCGGTGGATCGGTCGCCGCCGTCAAGGTCGTCGGCTCCGGCCCGATCACGTGGTCACGCGTCGCTGTGCGCGCCCGTCCCAGCATGTCGGCGCCGGTGATCACGACGCTCACCCAGTTCCGCAAGGACTACCGACCCCGCGTCGTGCTCGCGCTTGCGCAGCGCACGCGTCCCGGCACCGGGAAGCCGACGTGGTACAGGATCTCGATCCCCGGCCGTCCCAACGGGCGCACCGGGTGGGTGCCGGCTGCGAGCGTCAACGTCAAGCCGGTCGACCGCTGGCTCGTCATCCGCCGTGGGGCCCGCACGTACGACTTCTACATCCGCGGGAAGCGGGTTCGCAGCGGAAAGATCGCCGTGGGTGCCCCTGGCATGGAGACGCCGACCGGGCTGTTCTACGTGCAGGCGAAGTTCGACCCGTCCTGGCCCGTCCTCGGCGCCTACGCGTTCGAGACGAGCGCATACTCGAAGCTGTCCGAGTGGCCCGGCGGAGGCGTCGTCGGCCTGCACGGCACCAACACGCCCGAGCTGCTCGGGCAGGCAGTCTCGCACGGGTGCGTGCGCCTCGCCAACGCGGACATTCAGTTCCTCCGCTCCGTCGTCCCCGTCGGCACCCCGGTCAAGATCGTCGCGTAAACGCGACGCCCACCCCATGGAACGGCGCCGATGAGCGACTACCCTCTCCTGATGCGGTTCATGCTCCTGACGCTCGTCGTCGCGGCAGCGCTGCTCCTCCCCGGCAAGGGGCATGCGGTGACACAGTCCCCGCCGAAGCCGGTCGTCGGGTCCGGGACGATCAACGTCCCGATGCTCGCGGTGCGCAGCGCGCCGTCGGCCGGTGCGCGCGTGATCGCGAAGCTGAGCGAGTTCCGGGAGCAGGACTACCGCCCCCGCTACGTCCTCGCCCTGGGCGTCAAGGGCAAGCCGGGGAAGCCCGCCTGGTACAAGATCTCCGTTCCGGGCCGCCCCAACGGCCGCGTCGGCTGGGTGCGCGCCCGGCAGGTGAACGTCAAGCCGATGCCGTGGCAGGTCGTCGTGTTCCGCGGCTCGAAGGTGCTGCAGGTCTGGAAGGACGACCGCAGGCTGTACCAGTCGAAGGTCGCGGTGGGCGCTCCCGGCACGGAGACGCCGACGGGGCTCTACTACGTGACCGTCCGCTTCAAACCGGTGCGGCAGACGTTCCTCGGCACGTTCGCGTTCGAGACGAGCGCGTACTCGAAGCTCTCCGAGTGGCCCGGCGGAGGCGTCGTCGGCCTGCACGGCACGTGGCAGCCGTGGCTGCTCGGCAAGGCGGTCTCGCACGGCTGCGTGCGGATCTCGAACGAGAGCGCGACCTTCCTGCGCGACCGCATCCCGGTCGGCACGCCGATCCGCATCGTTCCGACGTGAACCCGTAGGGGCGAGGCGTGCCTCGCCCGCCGGCGCGAAAGGTCGCCGCCGCACACGGGCCGGGCATTACACGCTCGAGGCTTCGAAGGCGTACTGGGCGATGCTGCCCGTCGCCAGCGTGCGCTGCCGGCCTGGCGTGTCTGCGAGCTGTCTCACGGAGAAGCCGTTGTCCTGGAACTTGAAGCCGGGCACGAAGGCGCGCCAGCCGCCGCCACCCGTCGTGGCGACGCCGACCCCGTCGAAGCGGAACGAGAAGCTGTTGCAGACCGCGCTGCCGCCGTTCCACGACTCCGCCGTCGCGATCGGGCGCCACCGTTCCGTCGAGCCCGGCAGCAGCAGCGGCTTCGTGACGGGCTTGCCGTCGACCCAGACGCGCCAGACGTTCGGCCGGCCCGACATCTCGAGCACCGCCACCCTGTGGCTCTCCCCGACTTCGACGTTCTCCAGGACGGGCACGAACACCGGGTCCTTACCGGCGCGCGTGATCTCCGCGTAGATCATCGTCGGCGTGTTGGGCAGCGAGGCGATGCCGACCTGGAGCCACACCGTCTCGCCGTTCGCACCCTGCCCCGGGCCGCCGACGCCGACCCAGCCGGCGACGTGCCCCGCAGACACGCTCGGGCGCGTCAGGGGCGTGATCGTCGCCCGCACGCCGTGGGCGACGGCCGTCGCCTGATGGCCGGCATACGCGTAGCCCTCCGACCCGTGCGCCCCTGCGCCGCACGTCTTCGGGCTGGCGCCGGCGCCCGGCGTGACGGTCGTGAGCGCGGCCACGGCGGCCACGGCGAGCAGCAGCAGGGTCGAGCTGAGCCTCACCCTTCGGGCATCGGCACCCCCGAACGAGGGGCCATCCCTCGATCTGAGGATCGAGCAGGGCTCGAGCGGCGGCGGACGCGTGCCGGGCGCTTAACGCAGCGCTAACGATCGGCAGGCATCTGCCGCCTAACTCATGAGACCCGGGCGCCGTCTACTCTTTCGGTATGGAGGCGACCTCGGAGCGGCGCTCATTCTTCTCCTCGCCGCGCAATCAGCGTCGACTGTTGCTGGCCGCACTCGCGGTGCTCGCCGTCGGGGTCGGCGTCTTCACATTCGTGTTCTTCCGCAACACGGGCGACGCGACCGAGACGTTCTCGAACGAGCCGGCCGACATCTACAAGCCGGAGCAGACGGTCGAGGTCGACCCGGCCGCGAAGCGCATTGCGGGCGAGTTCATCAAGACCGCCGTCGCCCGCAAGGACCTGGGAGCCTCCTACGACCTCGTCAGCCCCGAGCTGCGGCAGGGCATGACGCGCAGACAGTGGCGGACGGGGAACATCCCCGTCGTCTACTACCCCACCGGGGACCTCCAGCTCGCCACGTTCAAGGTCGACCGGTCGTACGCGAACGAGGTGGTCTGGCAGGTGTTCATGGTCCCGAAGACCGGATCGGACACGCAGCCGGCCGTGTTCTACATCGGCCTGAAGCGGTCCGGCGAGAAGGCGCCGTGGAAGGTCTTCTACTGGGTGCCCCGCTACCAGCCTGCGCTCCCGGATCCGGGCTAGGCCATGTCGTACCGTGCCCGGCGCCGCCTCATGTGGATCGTTGTCGCAGGCGGGTTCGTGGCGTCGCTCGCGGTCACCGCGGTTCTCTTCTGGAACACCGCCGAGAACGTCGAGACGTTCTCGGGCGGCAAGGCCGACATCTACGTCGCGCCCAAGCCGCACAAGCTGACGAAGGCGGAGCGGGTCGCGCTCGTGTCCGTGGCCCAGCGGTTCGTCGAGTCCGCCGTCACCCGCGACCATCCGGAACGGGCATTCGAGATCGTCGGCCCGGCCCTGCGCGGGGGCCTGTCGAGGAGGCAGTGGGCGACCGGTGACATCCCCGTCGTGCCCTACCCGGTCGACAGCGCCCGCTGGAAGGTCGAGTACTCGAACGCAGAGGGCGTCGGCCTGCTCGTGATGGTGTTCCCGGAGAAGGGGGCCCAGTTCCAGCCCACCGTGTTCTCGATGAACATGGTGCCGGTCAGGCTCGGGAAGGACAGCCGCTGGCTCGTGAACGGCTGGGTGCCGAAGGGAGGCAGCCCGTCCACGGTCGGGAGCACGAGCGGGTCGCCGGGCCAGGCGCTCGCGGAGATGGCTTCACAGGAGCTCGAGCGAATCGCGCCGAGAGCGAGCGTCGCCTGGCTGATCGTCCCTGTCGCCCTCATCTGCCTCGTCTTCGTCGTCCCCGTCGCGTTCCTCGTGCGCGAGCGGCGCGTCGCGCGACGCATGCGGCGGTACCTCGACTCGCGCGCTTCGTAGGGGCGAGGTCACGCCTCGCGCGGGAGCGCCCGTGACGAGGGCGAGGCGTGGCCGCGCCCCGACAGCGGCGCCACCTCGGTCGAGTAGCCGTCGGAGGCGAGCTCGAGCTCCGGGTCGAGGGGCAGCTCGACCGGCCGGTGCGTGAGGAGCAGGCGCCGGGCTCCTGCTCGCGCGGACGCAGCGACCGCTTCCTCGGCGGAGAGGTGTCCGCGTGGGATCCCGTCGGCGCACCCGTCGCGCAGCGTCGCCTCGCACACGAACAGGTCGGCGTCGCGGGCGAGCTCGTCGAGCGCGTCCGTCGGCCCGGTATCGGCGGAGTACGCGAGAGTGGCGCCGTCGGCCTCGACGCGCATGCCATATGCAGGCATCCGGTAGTGAGCCATCGGCACGGTGGTGATGCGGAAGCCGTCGATCGCGAACGGCTCGTGCGGCTCGAACTCGCGCTCGTCGAAGACCTGCTCGAACATGCTCGGGAACCCGAGCCTGCTGCCGTGGTCGACGAGCGTGGCGCGACCGCCCGGCGGCAGCCACAGCCCGGGCGCAGTGTGCTCCTCGGAGCGGAACATCGTGCCCCAGACCCACGGCACGAGATCGCCCCAGTGGTCGAGATGGAAGTGCGAGATCACGCTCGCGTCGAGCGTCGGCCACGCCTCGCTGCCGCGCAGACGGCAGAGCACGCCGGGGCCGCAGTCCAGCAGGACGCGTGTCCCGTTCGACTCCACGAGGTAGCCGGACTGGGCTCCCCCGGGATTCGGCCAGGCGGGGGAGCACCCGATGACGGTCAATTTCACGCTCGTATACTGCCCACGTGACCCGGAAAATACGCGTGGTGATCGCGAAGCCCGGCCTGGACGGGCACGATCGCGGTGCGAAGATCATCGCCCGTGCCCTGCGCGACGCCGGCATGGAGGTGATCTACACCGGGCTGCACCAGACGCCGGAGCAGATCGTGGAGACGGCGATCCAGGAGGACGCGGACGCGGTCGGCATCTCGATCCTGTCCGGTGCCCACATGACGCTTGTGCCGCGCATCCTCGCCGGGTTGCGCGAGAACGAGGCGGACGACGTGCTCGTCGTCGTGGGGGGCACGATCCCGACCGAGGACGCCGACGAGCTCAAGGCTCAGGGCGTGGCGGGAGTGTTCACGCCGGGCGCGCCGACGTCCGAGATCGTCGATTTCCTGCGCGGCGCCGTCACCGTCCCGTAGGGGCGGCGCGGGCCTCGTCTCCGCCCGACCCTGTAGGGGCGAGGCGTGCCTCGCCCGATAGGAGACGCACGCGGTCGACGACGAGTGCGCCGGCATCGCCGCGCATCACTTCCTGCGTGGCGGCCACGGGCGCGGTGAAGACGGTCAGCGCGAGGCCCTTGCGGCTCGCGAGCGCCCGGCGGGTGGGCGAGAGGATCTGCGCGGCGACCTTCGGATCGATGTCCGCGAGATCCGGCACCGTGAGCTCGAGCAAGCGCGGCGCGATTGACGTCCAGCGCACGCCGGGCCACACCCGCACTGCCGTGACCGAGACCTCGAGGACGCCCCCGCCCGCGGAGATCGGCGTTCCCCGGAGGCCGAGCACGAGCTTGCGGCCCGGCTTGGCCGGTGCGGGGAAGAGCAGGCGGGTCGCGGCGTTGAGGAACGGGAACGGGCTCACGTCCGCTCCGTCGTCTGGGTGCACCTCGAAGTGGAGGTGGTACGTCCCTTCTGCGTCGCCCGAGTCGCCGTTGTACGCGATCAGCTGGCCCGCCTGCACCCGGGCACCGTCCTTGAGCCCGTCGGCGTAGGCGACGCCGGGCACGCAGCTGCCGCGGTTGTCCCGCCTCGGGGTGAGGTCGTTGTTGAGGTGGATGTAGAGGTACGTCGTGCCGCCCGTGCCGTAGAGGTAGAGCATGCACCCGGCCCGCGCCGACGTCGTCCAGAACTTGATCGTGCCGCTCTCGGCTGCAACCGCGGCCGACCGCCACGTCGTCATGATGTCGATCCCGGCGTGCGCGCCGTTCGCGCGCGCGTCCCCGTAGTTGTCGCCGTACTCGGAGGCGCCGACGATCGGGAAGACGATGGCGCCGGCAGCGTGTCGCTTCGCCGGCGGGTCGGCGTGTCGTGTCGACGCTGACGCGGCGCCCGCGCCGAGGGCACCGAGGATGAGGAGGAAGAGGGCTCCTCGGGCTGTCGTCCGGTGGCGTCTCATCAAGCTCCGGTTCGCGCTCGAAGGGCAGGACCTTACCAAACGATCCGGAGAGCGGCCCTACGACCGCCACTCGAACCGATGTGCGTCACCGTTGCCCTCAGGCTCGATAGAGTCCGGGCCGTGAAGATCGCCGTCTGCGTGAAGCAGGTCCCCGACGCGACAGCCGCGAAGCGGCTCGATCCGGGCACGAAGCGCCTCGATCGCTCCGGCGAGGCGGCGCTCAACGCGACCGACGTCAACGCCGTCGAGGAGGCGCTCCGCGTCAAGGAGGCGCACGGCGGCGAGATCGTGATCGTCTCGCTCGGCCCCGAGAAGGCGCTGGAGTCGCTGCGCAAGGCGCTTGCGATGGGCGCCGACCGTGCCGTCCTCGTCTCGGACGCGGCGGCGGCGGGATCCGATCTCGTGGCGACGAGCTATGCGCTCGCGAAGGCGCTCGAGCGCGAGGCCGCAGATCTCGTGCTGTTCGGCCAGCAGTCCTCGGACTCCGACGGCGCTGTCCTCTGGGCCGCCGTCGCCGACCGGCTGCGCCGTCCCATGATCTCGCAGGTGGCGGAGCTGAGGCTCGACGGCGGAGCCGTCACGGGCAAGCGCCAGACCGAGTTCGGCTACGACGTGATCGCCGCGCCGCTGCCCGCGATCGTCGCTGTCTCGGACGCGATCAACGAGCCGCGCTACCCGTCGCTGAAGGGGATCATGAGCGCCAAGTCCAAGCCCACCGAGACCCTGTCGCTCGCCGACATCGGCGTCGAGCCGGATCGCGCCGGCGAGGCCGGGTCGCGCACCACGGTGACGGCCATGGCGCCGCCGCCCGCGAAGGGCGGCCAGGTGAGGATCGAGGACGACGGGAGTGCCGCCGAGAAGATCGTCGAGTTCCTGGCGGAAAGGAAGTTGCTGTAGTGGGAACGACGCTCGTGTTCCTGGAGCATCACGAGGGGGAGCTGCAGAAGGGCGCGCTCGGCGTGCTCGCGAAGGCCGCGTCACTCGGCGGCGAGGTCGCCGGGGTCGTGCTCGGTCACGGAGTGCAGGACGTCGCCGCAAAGGCCGGCGCCTTCGGTGCGACGACGGTGTACGTCGTCGATGCCGACGTGCTCGCCGCGCCCCTGCCGCAGCCGCGCGTCGACGCGCTCGCGGCGGTCGTCGCCGCGACCGGAGCCGAGAACGTGCTCTTCGCCGCGTCGGTCCTGTCCGCGGACGTTGCGGCGGGGCTCGCCGCGCGCCTCGACGCGGGGCTCAACTGGGACCTGACCGATCTCGTCGCCGAGGGCGGCGGGCTCGTCGGCAAGCGTCCCGCGCTCGGCGACACGGTGCTCGTGGACGTCGGCTGGACAACGACGCCCCGGCTGGCGCTCATCCGCTCCGGCTCGTTCGAGCCGGTCGAGACGGGAGGGTCGGCCACGATCGAGCCGGTCGTCGCGCAGTTCGAGGACTTCTCCACGCAGCCCGCGCTCCTCGAGCATCTGCAGGAGGCGGCGAGTGGGCCTTCGATTGAGGAGGCGGACGTGATCGTCGCAGGAGGCCGCGGTCTCGGTGCGCCGGAGGGCTTCAAGCTGTGCGAGGACCTCGCGGATGCGCTCGGCGGCGCTGTCGCCGCGACCCGTGCGGTCGTCGACGCCGGCTGGTACCCCTACTCGACGCAGGTGGGGCAGACGGGCAAATCGGTATCGCCGCGGCTGTACATCGCGCTCGGCATCAGCGGCGCCATCCAGCACAAGGTCGGCATGCAGAGCTCCGGCACGATCGTCGCCGTCAACAAGGATCCCAACGCGCCGATCTTCGACTTCGCCGACCTCGGCGTGGTCGGCGACCTGAACCAGATCGCCCCCAAGCTCGCCGAGCTCGTGCGCGCCCACAAGGCGTAGCCGTGACCGCGATCCGCGCCGCGGACTTCCCGCCGCCCTTCAGCTCCGCCGAGGCGATCGGCTCGCCGACCGACGCGCCGGACGAGCGGATCGAGGTCGGCATCCTCATCGTCGGCGGAGGCCCTGGCGGCCTTGCGTGCGCGATCCGGCTGGGACAGCTGCTGCAGGAGCAGCCGGAGCTGGCCGAGCGGCTGGGCGACGTACCGGTCGCGCTCGTTGACAAGGGTAAGCAGCCGGGCTCCCACCTTCTCTCCGGCGCCGTCATGAACCCGCGCGCCGTGCGTCGCCTGTTCAAGGGCAGGCCGGAGCAGCTCGGCGGCATCCCCACCTACGGCGAGGTGCACGGCGAGGGCGTCTACCTGATGACGAAGAGCCGGGCGCTGCGGATCCCGCCGCCGCCGACGATGCGCAACCACGGCAACTGGATCGTGTCGATCTCGCAGCTGTCGCGCTACCTCGCCGACCAGGCGGAGGCGGCCGGCACGACGGTGCTGCCGGAGACGTCGGCCGACACGCTGCTCGTCGACCACGGGCGCGTCGTCGGCGTTCGCACCGGCGACAAGGGCCGCGGCAAGGAGGGCGAGCCGCTCGGCAACTTCGAGCCCGGCGCCGACATCGTGGCGAAGGTCACCGTTCTCGCCGAGGGAACGGCAGGCCATCTCACGCTCGCGGCGCTCGACCGCTTCGGGCTGCACGGCCGCAACCCGCAGATCTGGGAGCTCGGGGTGAAGGAGGTGTGGCGGGTCGCGAAGCCGCTCGACCGGATCGTCCACACGCTCGGCTGGCCGCTCCGCAAGAGCGCGAAGTACCGCGAGTTCGGCGGCTCGTGGATCTACCCGATGGGCGACGAGATGGTCTCGCTCGGGTTCGTGGTCGGCCTCGACTACCGCGACGTCGAGCTGTCGGCCCACGACCTGTTGCAGGAGTTCAAGACCCATCCCTTCGTACGGAAGATCCTCGACGGGGGCGAGCGGGTCGCCTGGGGGGCGAAGACGATCTCGAGCGGCGGCTTCCACTCGCTGCCACGGAAGCTGAACGCGCCGGGGCTCCTGCTCGTGGGGGAGAGCGCCGGCCTCGTCAACATTCCGCGGCTGAAGGGCGTCCACTATGCGATCGAGTCGGGCAGGCTCGCGGCTGAGGCGGCGGTGCGCGCACTCGGGCGCGGTGAGGTGCCGGGGCGCATCGGGGCGCTCGACTCGTACGACGAGGAGCTGCTCGGCGGCTACGTGGGCAAGGAGCTGCGAGAGGTGCGGAACATGCGCCAGGCCTTCGACAAGGGGTTCTTCGTCGGCGGCGGGCTCGCCAGTGCGATGACGGTGACGAAGGGGAAGCTGCCTCCGAAGGAGCTCGGCGTCGAGCCGAACGCGGAGGCGCCGCTCCTGAAGACGAACCGGGCGGCGAGCTACCCCGCACCAGACGGTGTGCTCACGTTCGACAAGCTCTCTTCGGTGTTCGCGTCCGGCAACCGGACGCGCGACGACCAGCCGAACCACGTGCGCGTCGAGCGCCGCGTCCCTCGCGAGGTGGCGGAGCTATGGTCGTGGATGTGCCCGGCCCAGGTGTACGAGGTCGGCGACGACGAGGGTGACGGCACGGTGCAGGTGAAGATGACGCCGTCGAACTGCGTGCAGTGCGGCGCGATCACCGCGAGGGGCGGCCGGTTGACGCCGCCCGAGGGCGGGTCGGGCCCCGAGTACACGCTCACGTAGGGGCGAGGCCATGCCTCGCCCGCTCGAGCGGCCAACCGCGTGGTGACCAGGATGCCCTCGGGCGACCGGGTCGCGGACATCGCCGTCGTCGGCGCGGGCATCGTGGGCCTCGCCACGGCGCGGGCGCTCGCGTTGCGCCACCCAGGCGTGCGGCTCGTCGTGCTCGACAAGGAGCGGGAGATTGCGCGGCACCAGACGGGCCGCTCGAGCGGCGTCGTTCACTCGGGCCTCTACTACGCGCCGGGATCGTTGAAGGCCCGCCTGTGCGTGCGGGGCGCGGCCGCGCTCAGCGCGTACTGCGCGGAGCGCGGGATCCCGGTGACGCGGTGCGGCAAGGTCGTCGTCGCCACGTCCGCCGACGAGCTGCCGCGGCTTGCGGAGCTCGAGCGGCGCGGGAGAGCGAACGGCGTCCAGGGTCTCGAGTCGATCGGGCCCGAGCGCCTGCGCGAGCTCGAGCCGCATGCCGCCGGGTTGCGCGCGCTCCACGTCCCCGGCACGGCGATCGTCGACTTCGGCCTCGTCGCGCGCGCGCTCGCGGACGACGTCGAGGCCGCGGGCGGGGAGCTGCTGCTCGGCTACGGGGTGACCGGGATCGCCGAGCGGCGAGGGGGCGGTGTGGGGCTCGAGACCGGTGCGGGCGAGGTCACGGCGCGCAACGCCGTCTTCTGCGCCGGTGTCCATGCCGACCGGCTGGCTCGACTCGGGGGCGGCGCCGTCGAGCCGCGCATCGTGCCGTTCCGCGGCGACTATTACGTTCTCCGGCCCGAGCGGCGCCATCTCGCCAACGCGCTCGTGTACCCCGTGCCCGACCCGAGCTTTCCCTTTCTCGGGATCCACACGACGCTGCGCCCCGACGGGTCGATGTGGCTCGGCCCGAACGCCGTGCTCGCGCTGGCGCGCGAGGGCTACGGTCGCTTCCAGCTCCGGCCCGGGGACCTGGTGGAGACGCTGCGGGCGCCGGGGTTCCGCCGGCTTGCCCGCCGCCACTGGCGCATGGGGCTCGCGGAGGCCGTGCGCGATTACAGCAAGCGGCTGTTCGTGGCGTCCGCCCGCAAGCTGTTGCCGGAGCTCGAGTCGGGCGATGTCGTCCCCGGGCCCGCGGGCATCCGGGCGCAGGCGCTCGCCGCGGACGGCAGCCTCGTCGACGACTTCGTGGTCGAGCGCCGTGCCGGCGTGGTGCACGTGCGGAACGCGCCGTCTCCCGGCGCGACGTCCTCGCTGATGATCGCCGAGACGATCGCCGCCATGGCCGAGGAGGCCTTCGGGCTTTGAGCACCAGGCCTGCCCGGCCCTCTACGGAGGGCCGGGCAGGCCCGGCCCCTACGCCACGCCTCCGCCATCGCCACGCGCTGCAGGAGCGTGGGGTGGGTGTCGAGGAGCACGTGCGCCCAGGCGGGCGGGTCGGGGTCGCCGAGCGACGTCTC
>Ga0153916_10003834_pt1 | contig 11253 bp, 8 predicted proteins | sample Opewatmetagenome_FD_109642 | JGI IMG/M metagenome (GOLD analysis project Ga0153916, IMG submission 109642) | Freshwater wetland microbial communities from Ohio, USA - Open water 3 Core 3 Depth 4 metaG | ecosystem: Environmental > Aquatic > Freshwater > Wetlands | place: USA: Ohio, Lake Erie, Old...
AAGCGATATCGTCCTGGTGGACGCGGTGCACTGACCGCCCCAATTGGGACACGAATTCACTTTTCGGAAAAGATCATGTTTTCAATCGGCAACGTGAAGGTGGGCGCTCGGCTGGGCCTTGGGTTTGGCGTGGTGGTGGTTCTGCTGGTTGGGGTCAGTTTCCTTGGCATCACGCGGCTGCGTGCGCTGAACGAGCGTACGCAAATCATCGTCACGGATCTTTACCCCAAATCGGAATTGGCGAAAAGTGTTGTCGATGATGTAAATGTAATCGGGCAATCGATGCGCAACGCCGTGATTTTTTCAGAGCAGGCAATCATCAAGAAAGAGCTGGACAGAATTGAAACCGCAAACACTTACATTACCGGGAACCTCAAGAAAATAGAAAAAATGATCAATTCGGAAATGGGCCGGGGATTGCTCAAAGCGGTAATCGACGCGCGCGGAGAATTCGCCGTGCCTCAGAACGAATTTGTACGCCTTGTCGGCGAAGGCAAGAAAGAGGAAGCGAAAAACCTGCTGATCAACGAATTGCGGCTTGCGCAGCTTGCGTACATGGATGCCGTAAACAGCCTCATCAAGATTCAGGGAGAGTCGATGGTGCAGGGCGGCGAGGAAGCGCGTATCAATTACCGCCGCGCTACCGCACTGATGCTGTCGCTGGCCGGGCTTGCCGTTTTGCTTGCCTGCGGTATTGCTTTCTGGGTTACGCGCACCATCACTCAACCGTTGAATCAAGCAGTGGGCGTTGCGCAGCGAGTGGCATCCGGGGATCTCACTGGGACGGTCGACGTAAAGACCAAGGATGAAACTGGCGCGCTGTTGCAGGCCCTCGGGGATATGGTCGAAAGCCTGGTCGGAATCGTAGGCGAGGTACGAGCAGGAGCCGAGGCGATCGGCACGGGTACGAGGCAGATCGCCTCGGGCAACGCAGATCTGTCCCAGCGCACCGAGGAGCAGGCTTCGAGTTTGGAGGAAACCGCTTCCTCGATTGAGGAGCTTACCGGCACGGTGAAGCAGAATGCGGAGAACGCCAAGCAGGCCAACCAGCTCGCCATCGGCGCGAGCGAAGTGGCGGTAAAGGGCGGCGAGGTGGTGAGCCAGGTGGTGGGCACGATGGCCTCGATCAACGAATCCTCCAAGAAGATCGTGGACATCATCAGCGTGATCGACGGCATTGCCTTCCAGACGAATATTCTGGCGTTGAACGCGGCGGTGGAAGCGGCGCGCGCCGGCGAGCAGGGGCGCGGCTTCGCGGTGGTAGCCACCGAAGTGAGGAACCTGGCGCAGCGGAGCGCGGCCGCGGCCAAGGAGATCAAGGCCTTGATCGGCGACTCGGTAGACAAGGTTGGTGCGGGCACCAAGCTGGTCGATGAGGCGGGCAAGACGATGGAGGAGATCGTCGCTTCGGTGAAGCGCGTGACCGACATCATGAGCGAGATCACGGCGGCCTCGCAGGAGCAGAGCGCGGGCATCGAGCAGGTGAACCAGGCAATCACGCAGATGGACGGTGTGACGCAGCAGAACGCCGCGCTGGTGGAAGAGGCTGCTGCTGCGGCCGAGTTGCTGGAGGAACAGGCTAGGAATCTGGAGGCGGCGGTGGCCGTATTCAACGTGGGCAGAGCCGCTGAAAGCGGGCCGATCACCCACAGCGCGGGAGCGTTGGATCTGGCCACCGTCAAACCGGCGAAGAAGTCCGAACCCAGGAATTTGACCTTGGTGCAGACCGCCAAAGGCAAGGACCCGTCTGCGGCACCGCGGGTGAGGGTGGCGGGGGGCGGTGGCGAAGAGCAGTGGGAGGAGTTCTAGGTGGACCGATACGCGAATCGCGCGGTACGCCGGGTAATTTGTTCACAGACTGGAAGAGAGGAAACATCATGAACTGGTTTTCGAATTTGAAAGTTCGGACGCGTCTGATTTCAGCGTTTGGCGTCCTCGCGGCAATCAGCGCCGTGCTCGGCGGAATCGGCAATAGCCAGAGTCTTACGTTCATGGTGACGCTCATATTCACCGCTGTGCTGCTGGGGATCGGATTGGGGATTTTGATCACGCGAATGCTGATCACACAGCTCGGCGGCGAACCTGGCTATGCAGTCAAGGTCGCGCAGCGGATTGCGGTCGGCGATTTGTCTGTACCTGTGGATGTCAAGGGGAAGGACACCGACAGCCTGCTCGCCTCGATCAGGACCATGCAACAGCAGCTTTCCAGCACGGTGATTGGAATCAAGGAATCGGCACAGTCCATCGGCAGCGGCACCAAGCAGATCGCCAGCGGCAACGCTGACCTGTCGCAGCGCACCGAGGAGCAGGCGAGCTCGCTGGAGGAAACCGCCTCTTCGATGGAAGAACTTACTTCGACGGTGAAGCAGAATGCCGAGAATGCCAAGCAGGCCAACCAGCTTGCCCTTGGCGCGAGCGCGGTCGCGGTCAAGGGTGGTGCGGTGGTCGGTCGGGTGGTCAAGACCATGTCCTCGATCAACGACTCCTCGAAGAAGATCGTCGACATCATCAGCGTCATCGACGGCATTGCCTTCCAGACCAACATCCTGGCGCTGAACGCTGCGGTGGAGGCCGCGCGCGCCGGGGAGCAGGGGCGGGGTTTTGCGGTCGTGGCAAGCGAGGTGAGAAATCTGGCGCAGCGCAGCGCCGCAGCGGCCAAGGAGATCAAGGCGCTGATCGAGGACTCGGTGGAGAAGGTGGGCACGGGCACCAGGCTGGTGGACGAAGCCGGTAAGACCATGGAGGAAATCGTTACTTCGGTAAAGCGCGTGACCGACATCATGAGCGAGATCACGGCAGCCTCGCAGGAGCAGAGCGCGGGCATTGAGCAGGTGAACCAGGCTATCACGCAGATGGACGGGGTGACGCAGCAGAACGCGGCGCTGGTGGAGGAAGCCGCGGCCGCAGCCGAATCGCTGCAGGAGCAGGCGCAGAACCTGGACGCGGCCGTGGCCGTATTCAAGGTGGGCAACGTCGTCGAGAGCCGCGCGGCTAGTCGCGGCGCGGAGCTAGTGCATCTGGCCAAGTCCAAACAGGCGAAAAAGCCGGCGACCCGGAAGATGACTTTGGTTTCGAAATCAGCATTGCCGGCCGCGCTCGTGACGTCCCGCGCCAAGGTTGCCGCCGGCGGCGGCGAAAACGGCTGGGAGGAGCTCTAGGCCGACCCCGGATTGCGGCGCGCACGCGGGGCCGTCGCCTCGGCTGCTCGATCTGAAATCTAATTAGGCCTATGAGGAGCGACAAACATGAGTCTGGCAATGGAAATATGGCCGCCCGCTCGGGGAAAACGAAACCGGCGCTGCCTGTGCAGCAGCTGTCTTGATGGGGAGGAAAAATGAAAGTCTGGCAAAAAATCATGGTGGCCCCCGGCGTCGCAATGTTGTTTCTGGCGATGCTGGGAGGCGTCTCGTACTGGGCGCTGACGATCCAGCACGGCGCGCTGCAGGACGTCTACAACAATCGCTTCGCGAGCTATCAGGCAGCCTCCGAGGCGGCGCAGGCGTTCACCGAGTTGCATGCCAACGTATACCGGCTGCTCACCGTTGTGGCAAAGCTCGAGCCGGACAAGCTCGAGGAGCGCGCGGCCGAGCCGAGGCGCCGCATTGCGGGCTTTCAGGAAAACATCGCGAAACTGGCAGAGCGTCCGGGCGTGAGTGAGGAGGAGCGCAACCTCATCGACGGCGTAAAGAGGAAACTCGCTCAATACCGCCAGCAAGTCGAGCTCGCGATCGATATGACTCAGGTCGACGCCGCCTCCAGCTTGTCGGGCATGCAACGCGGCGATACCGTTTTTCTGGGAGTGATAAAGGACCTTAAGGACGTTGTGGAGAAGGAAAAGGGACTCGCCCAGGCGGGATACGAAAGCGCCGGCCGGGCCTACACCAAGGTGGTGTATGCGCTGGTTGGCATCGTGATTCTTGCGCTGCTTATATCCGCAGCCATCGCGATTTTCATGAGCCGCGTCATCGTGAGGCCGCTCGCCGCTGCGACCGCGCTCGCAGGCCGCATCGCGCAAGGAGATCTCACCGCCGACATCGAGGCGCGCGGCCGGGATGAAACGGGACAATTGCTGCGAGCGCTGAAGGACATGAGTGATAGTCTGCGGCGCATCGTCGACGACGTTCACTCAAGCGTCGGGGCGATCGGCATGGGCACGAGGCAGATCGCCTCGGGCAATGCGGATTTGTCACAGCGCACCGAGGAGCAGGCGTCTAGTTTGGAGGAAACCGCCTCGTCGATGGAAGAGCTCACCTCGACCGTTAAGCAGAACGCGGAAAACGCCAAGCAGGCCAACCAGCTTGCGATCGGCGCGAGCGAAGTGGCGGTCAAGGGCGGAGCCGTGGTGAGCGAGGTGGTGCAGACCATGTCCTCGATCAACGAATCCTCGAAGAAAATCGTGGACATCATCGGCGTGATCGACGGTATCGCCTTCCAGACCAACATCCTCGCGCTCAACGCCGCAGTGGAGGCGGCACGCGCGGGCGAGCAGGGTCGGGGCTTTGCGGTGGTTGCCACCGAAGTGAGGAACCTCGCACAGCGGAGCGCGGCGGCGGCCAAGGAGATCAAAGCGCTGATCGGAGACTCGGTGGAGAAAGTGGGCACGGGCACCAAGCTGGTGGATGCGGCCGGCAAGACCATGGAGGAAATTGTCACTTCGGTGAAGCGCGTGACCGACATCATGAGCGAGATCACGGCGGCCTCGCAGGAGCAGAGTGCTGGCATCGAGCAGGTGAACCAGGCGATCACGCAGATGGACGAAGCGACGCAGCAGAACGCGGCGCTGGTAGAGGAAGCCGCGGCGGCGGCCGAATCGCTGCAGGAACAGGCGAAGACGCTGGACGCGGCTGTGGACGTATTCAAGGTCGACAAGGCTGGGACAGTCGATGCGAGCGCGCGCAGCGCGGAAGTTGTGCAACTAGCCTCGGCCAAGGCGACGAAAAAGCCCGAAACACGGAAGATGACACTGGTTTCGAGACCGGAGTCTCCTGTCGCGCCGGCGGCATCCCGCGTCAAGGTGGCGGCCGCCAGCGGGGGTGAGGACAAGTGGGAAGAGTTCTAGGTGAAGTCCCCGGGGCGCGCCAGGCGCAAGCAGAGCGGCGGGGGGTAGCAAGTCGGGTACCGCCGAAGAAGTTCGCGGAGAGCAGCAAGATCGTGATTGTCACCGCAAAGGGCAACAAAGTCGGCGCAAAGCCGCCGGCAGATCCCGACGGCGGGTGTCAGTAATCGGTGGCAGCAATTAGCTGTGGCTGCCGCGCTGCGCGTACGTCAAGCACGCCATTTTGGGTACGCAACGCGAATTAATCGAGGCTCACGCCGAAAAACCGCTGTGCGTTGCCGCACAGAATCTGCTCGCGCTCCGCCGGGCTGAACCAGTCTGAGTCGACCATATGCACTTCCTCGTCGAGATATTCCTCCCCGATCGGGTGGTCGCTTCCGAACATGATCCGCCCTGCGCCCAGTGTCTCCACCGCGCAACGGCATTCGGCTTGCGACCAGCGCGGCGGCGCCGTGTCGAAGTGGATCTGGCGCAGGCGCCGCTCCAATTTCTCCTTTAGCCCTACATCGTAGTACCGGCTCAAGATTCGCTGCTTCATCAACCCGAAGCTGCCGCCGAAGTGCGGATAGATGAAGCGCAGTCGGGGAAAGCGGTCGAGCACCTCGGAGAGCAGCAATCGCAGCAGCGACACGGTGGTGTTATAGGGCCGGCCATAACAGGTCAGCAAATCGTGGTCGGAAAGCGGCTGTCGCTCAGGCGGGGCGCCGGCCACGTATTCGAGCGGTTCGCAGGCAGGATGGACGATGATCGGCAGGGCGAGCGCGTTCACCCGCGCATAGAAGGAGTCGAGCCCAGGGTGGTCGAGCGACCAACCCAGGCGCGGCAGATGCACTATGCTGTAGACGCCGCTTACCCCCAAGGACACCGCGCGCTCCAGCTCGTCGAGCGCACCCGGTTCGCCCATCGGCACGTGCGCAAGGGTCAGCACTCGATCCGGCAACGCCAGCTTAAGATCGCGCATGCAATCGTTCACTTCCCGGCACATCGGGAGGTCCAGCCATTCAAGCCAGTTCGAGGCGCTGATAACCGCTTTGGCGATGCCGCAACGGTCGAGGTTTATCCGGAGCCGATCGATCGAAGATATCTGCTCGTTGCACCAGAACAGCATGTTCCTGCCGCTGAAGATCCCGGTCAATCCGGGGCGCACCTCGCGCACCGTCTGGCCGGGGAGCGCCACTCTTTTCAGATCCGTTGCGTGATGCGGCGGGATCCAGTGGTGATGGACGTCGATGATGCGCTTCAATTGATTCCCCCTGGTCTCGGCATGTCGCCGGTGCTCAGGCCGCTTTGGCGAATTCCGCCTGAACCTCCTTTTCGTAGGCAAGCAGTTTCTGCACACTCGGCCGCCGCTTCATATGCTCCAAGTGCGCCATACAGTTTGCGAACCGAGATTGATCCAGATTGAACCTCATGCCGGCGCGAAAGCACCAAACGAAATGGGCATCGACGACGGTGAAATGGTCGAAGAAAAATTCGCGGCCCTTGAGCATATCGTCCGCGATCTGGAAATTCTCGAACAGTTGCTCCGCGGCCAGGCGGCGGACGTTTTCTTCTGTGCCCGGCACATTGCAGAACCGCGCGGGCGCCTTGACGCGCGTGATGTGCGGGTGGATGCCCGATGCGCACCAGGCCATCAGCGAGATGGCCCTGATTTCGTGCATCGGATCCGCGGGAAGCAGCTTTGCCTGCGGAAACGTACGCGCAATCCAGATCTGGATGGCTACGGTCTCGGTGATCGGCTGCCCGTCAATGACCAGCACCGGGACTTTGCGCTTGGGGTTGAGCTTCAGGTACTCAGGGGTCGTCTGCTGCCCCGCACGCGTGTTGACCGGCTGAACTTCGAATTGCGCGCCGGCTTCGGTCAGCGCCAGGTAAGGGACGAAGGAACAGGTAAATGGTGCATAGAAAAGCGTAAGTTGCATCAGGGTCTCCGGCAAAAATGGAATGCTGCCGGGTGGCGCCCGGCTCGCCTGCAAGGCCGCCGGCATTGTCTCCCGAATGGGTCGGGGCGGACAAATGCACCCGACGCGAGGGGCGAACAGGCTATCGCGGGAGCGCGGAGCTCTTTATGTCGATTGCGTGATGCGGCGTGATCCAGAGTGGCGAGCGACGCCGATGATGTGCGTCGACGAGCTCGACGCTGTCGCGTGCCCGGCAAGGTGGCTGGAGAACCGACAGGGCCGGGCGTTGTGGCCGTCTCGCCGACGGATGCAACCGCCCTTGGCCCAGGTGTGGATGGTTCTAGTTGCGCAGTGCGGAATCGGTCTTCCGCCGAATCCCACGCATTCAGCGAGATTCCAGCGGCGCCTCGCTTTCCGGCATGCATCCGCTATTGCCGGAGAACTTGACGCCGCCACTCAAGGCGAGCTCGAGCGTCTGCTCATATTTCTGGAACCCTGCGTCGTGTCTGCTGCGCGGGCGGGGCAGGTCGATCGGCAAATCGAGAGCGATCTGCGAAGGCCGCCCCGCGAGCACCAGCACGCGGTCGGAAAGGAAAATCGCCTCGCGAATGTCGTGGGTGATGAAAAGAACCGTTTTCCTGGTTTTCAGCCAGATCTCGGACAGGGCATTCTGCATCGCGTCGCGCGTCTGCGCGTCGAGGGCGCCGAAGGGTTCGTCCATCAGCAGAACGGCCGGATCCACGGCAAGCGCGCGACCGAGCCCGACGCGCTGGCGCATTCCGCCGGAAAGCCGATTGGGGTAATAGTCGGCGAAATTCTTGAGACCCACGAGATCGACGAAGTACGCGACGCGCCGTCTGCGCTCCTCCGTGGAAACTCCCATCGACCTGAGTCCGAAGCCGATATTGCCCGCGACGGTTAGCCACGGGAAAAGCGCGAACTCTTGGAACACGACGCCGCGGTCCAGTCCCGGTCCCCTCACTGCGCGACCGTCGACGAAAATCGATCCGCCGCTGGGCATATCCAGCCCCGCGACCAGGTTAAGGACCGTCGTCTTGCCGCAGCCCGAGGCGCCGATCACGCTAACGAATTCGCCCTCTCCGACCGTGAAGCTGATATCGTCGAATACGCGCAGCCCGGTGCGGAGCCCCGATCCGCGCCTTGCCGGATAGTTCTTGCTGAGACGATCGACCCGCAACTCACCCACGGTGCCCCCCTTTATTCGAGTTCGCGCACGGTGCCCCAGCGATTCACCGTCATCGCCTCAGCCGTTCTCAGCACCAGCCGCTCGAACACCAGTCCGACGATGCCGACGGTGAACAGTCCTGCATACACGACATCCGTGTGAAAATACTCGCGCGCCCAGTAGAGCCTGTATCCCAGGCCGGAGCCTACCGAGATCAACATCTCGGCGATGATCAGGATCCGCCATGACCGCGAGAACGCAAGTCTGTATCCCGAAATGATCGATGGCATGGCCGAAGGCATCAGGATGCGCCAGAACATGGAAGCCCCCGTGGCACCGAATGCGCGGCCGGCGCGAATGAGGGAAACGTCGATTGATTTCACGCCGGTCCAGGTGTTGGCCATGACCGTCAACGTGACCTCGTAGATCAGAATCGACAGGATTGCCATTTCCGATATGCCGAACCAGAGCATGGTCAGCGGAAAAAGTGCGGTCCCGGGAATGGCGAGCAGAAAATTAAGCGGCACGACGAACAGCCGCTCCCAGTGGCGGAAATTGCCCATCAGCGCGCCGAGGATGGTTCCCGCGACCGAGCCGACGATGACTGCCTTAAGCAAACGCGCAAAGGTGCCGCCGATATCGGACCAGAGCGTGCCCTCGGCCGCCATGTTGTAGAGCGCTTGCGCGACGCTCTCGACCGGTGGGAACAGGGCCGCAGGGATGCCGCTCAGCTTGGCGACGAGTTGCCAGCAGACCAGGACTATCGCAACCGGTACGGCGACGTAGATCGCGTCTATCGCCAGGCGCCGCCATGCCGGTAGCGCCACATACTCTGCGGGCGGTGCCGCTGCGATTCTTCCGGTTCGCGTGGTGCTCAATATTGCCTCACGGCGTGCGGCGCTGCTGTAGTGCGGAACCCGAGCAGGATAACGGGCTCTTCACTTGACCTGGTTTTCCGCCTTCCTGGCGAAGCTGTTGTTGACCAGCGAGCCGATGTCGGGCTTAGTCTTGATGTTCTTCTGCGCAAGCATGAATGCCGTCATGTTGCGTACGTCCGCGATGTCGGCCTCCGAGAGCGCGATGCGGTCGTGTTTGTAGCCATAGAGTATTTGCGAAAGGGTCTGATCGTCCAGGCCTTTGACCCGGTCACCCAGCGTCTGGCGCAGGATCTTTACGGTCTCCGTGTGCTCGCTGTCGACGAACCGCTCCGATTTCACCCAGGCGTTCATGAACCGCTGCAGCACCTCCGGCTTTTTCCGGATCGTGTCCTCTGTTGTGATGATCACCATCGGATAGGTAATGCCGGCAATCTTTTCGAATTGTGCTGGCGTCATCAAGACCTGGCCGTTTCCCATCGCCACGACGCGGGTGCTGTAAGGTATCCAGCCGAGCACTGCGTCGAATCCGTCGCCCTGCATTGCCGCGGGCATGTCGGTTACGCGGGCGTTCTGGATCTGGAAATCCGAAGGCTTGAGACCGATTTTTTCGATGGTCATCGCGAGGACGGTGTGCACGCCGCTGCCGACGGGAACGCCGATGCGTTTGCCCTTCAAATCTTCCAGCCGTGCGATCTGGGCGTTCTTCTTGCTCGTGACGAGGTAGCCCGGAAAGCCATGGCTGTGAAGCCCGACGATAACAACGGGCAGCCCGTTGGCGCGCGCAGCGACGACGGGTGCGACCGCGCCCAGTCCCACGTCGGCCTGTCCGGCGCCAAGCGCCTGGATGGCTTCCGATCCGCGATTCACCCACATGGACTCGAGGTCGATCCCTTGGTCGGCGAAATAGCCTTTTGCGGCGCCGACGCTCGAGACTGCCGCAACCGTTGTCGGGTGCACTCCCAGGGTCACCTTGTCGGCAGCCGTGGCCGGAAGAACCATCGCGAGAGCCGCGGTCGCGGCAAAAATTCGCAGCGCATTCATGTTGTCTCTCCTCCTCGGTGTTGCGTCTATGGCACGATCATGCGGAAGCTGTCTGAGCCGCGCGGGCGGCTGCCTGTGCTGCATTGCGCCCAGCGGTGCGACCGGTGACAAAGCATTCGGTGAGGTTGCCACCCTCCAGGTACAGATGACCGAACACCGATCCGTTTTCCCCGGCCGCGAACAGGCCTGGAATGGGGTCGCCGAAGGGATCGACGATGCACTGTTCGGCGTTATGCGCCGGGCCGCCCTGCGTGTTGGTCACGATGGGCCAGCACTCCAGCGCGTAAAAGGGTGGCCGTAACAGCGGCGCCATGGTGGTGGGCAGCCGCCCGTAATCCTCATCGCCCCGGCCGCTTTCGCACAAAGCATTCCACCGGGCGAGCGATGCTTCCACCGCTGCTGCAGGCACGGCGAGCTGCAGCGCCAGTTCCGCCGGCGTGTTGGCGCGCTTGATCCAACCTTTTTCCACCTCGGCGAGATTATCCCGGCTCCAGTGGTAGGCAGGTTCGCCCTCCTGGAAGAACGGGAAGCCGATGGGTCCAGACTCGCGGCCGCTTTCATCAAAGATCATGAAACAGGGAATCCGAGGGTAGCTCTGCGTCTCGGCGTCATAGGCGAGCAAGTGGCGCACGCCGGTATCCTGGTTGGCCTTCTCGTATTCGTTCATGAAGCGTCTGCCCTTGCGATCGAGAAGTATCCAGGGCATTACCTGGCGATCGAGGCGCGGGCCGTTGATGCGATGGCGAATGGCGTACGGAATTCCCGGAAATTTGAATCCGTAGCCGCCATGCATGTGCCACATGTGCCACAGCGCAGCGCCGGCCTTTTGCGCCATCCTGATGCCATCTCCGGTATTGCCCGCGCCGGATACGCCGTACACCGGCTGGCCCCAGAAGTACTGCAGCTTCAGGTCCTCGGCGAATTCATACCCGCCGGTCGCGAGCACCACGCCACCCCGCGCCTGGATGCGCAGCGACCGCGTCACTTTGCCGGCCGCGTCCAACTGGTCAATCACTGCACCCGTCACCACCCCATCGTCGACGACCAAACGCCTGACCGGCGAATTGACCCATAGCGGAATCGCGCGGGACTCCACGTTGTCCAGCACCAGTTTGTAGAGTCGGGAGCCAGCGCGCAGTCCATGCACCCACGGAAAGCCGTCCCAGTCTGGGTTGGATTTGATCTTCATCA
>Ga0153916_10003835_pt1 | contig 11252 bp, 10 predicted proteins | sample Opewatmetagenome_FD_109642 | JGI IMG/M metagenome (GOLD analysis project Ga0153916, IMG submission 109642) | Freshwater wetland microbial communities from Ohio, USA - Open water 3 Core 3 Depth 4 metaG | ecosystem: Environmental > Aquatic > Freshwater > Wetlands | place: USA: Ohio, Lake Erie...
CAGCTCATCGGAGGTGGGGCGCAGGGATCCATCGGGGGTACGCTGACCTGGGGCCTCGGCCTCGTCGGCTGTCTCGCGATCGTCGCGATCCTCGTCAACAGCCGCCGCCAGCGCCGGCGGTACGGCTTCCCGGTCCGGCCGATGTGGGCCGAGGTCCTGCTCAGTGTTGTCGGCTGTCTGGCCGTGCTTGGGGTGGCCGCCTTCGCCAACAACAACTTCTGGCCGAAGGGGCTGGCCGACAAGTATGCCCAGCAGAACAACATCGCTGTCCCGGCGGGCGGTCTGCAGATTTCGACCGGCTTCCCGTACCCGATCATCCTGTTGATCGGTGTCACCCTGGTCATGACCTGGATGGCGACCCGCCGACGTTTCGGCCGGTACGTCTACGCCTACGGCGGCAATCCTGATGCCGCCGAGCTGGCCGGCATCAACACGCGCTGGACGATCCTCAAGACCTACGTCGTCATGGGCATCCTGTGCGCCCTCGCCGCGGCCATCGCGTCCGCGCGACTCAACGGCGCCACGCTCGACGTCGGCCAGAGCTACGAGCTGTACGTGATCGCCGCGGCGGTCGTCGGCGGCACCTCGTTCGCCGGCGGCATCGGGACGATCCCGGGCGCGGTCCTGGGTGCGTTCGTCATGCAGTCGCTCGCCTACGGGCTGAGCTTCATGGGCGTCAACTCACCAGGCCAGAACGTCGTCGCCGGCATCGTCCTCATCCTCGCGGTGGGCCTCGACAGCTTCAACCGCCGGCGCGGCTCCTGAGCGGCAAGGAGGAACGACCAGTGACCGTCGCAGAGCGCACGCCGCTCGTCGTGATGCAGGACATCAACGTCGCCTTCGGTGGCGTCCATGCCGTGCGCGACGCCACCATCGACCTTTTCGCGGGGGAGGTCATCGGCCTCGTCGGCGGCAACGGCGCCGGGAAGACGACCCTCATGCGGGTGCTGTCGGGCGCCCATCCCGCGGACAGCGGCGAGGTCCACGTGGACGGCGTGCCGGTGGCGATCCGCAACCCGCGTGACGCGAAGGCGCTGAACATCGAGACCATCTACCAGACCCTCGCGCTGGCCGACAACATCGATGCGCCGGGGAACCTGTTCCTCGGCCGCGAGCTGACGACCCGCCTGGGTTCCCTCGACGACTCGAGCATGGAGTCGGAGACGCGCAAGATCATGGGGCGCCTGAACCCCAACTTCACCCGCTTCGCGCTGCCCGTCATGTCGCTCTCCGGCGGCCAGCGCCAGGCGGTGGCCATCGCCCGAGCCGTCTACTTCAATGCCAGGATCCTGATCATGGACGAGCCGACGGCGGCCCTCGGGCCGGCCGAGACGGCCCAGGTCCGCAACCTCGTCCGCCAGCTCAAGGACGAGGGGATCGGCATCTTCCTGATCAGCCACGACATTCACGACGTGTTCGACCTGTCTGACCGGATCAGCGTCATGTACCACGGCCGGATCGTCGGGACGGTCAACAAGAACGACGTCACCCCGGACGACGTCCTCGGCATGATCATCCTCGGCAAGAAGCCCGGCGAGGTGAGCGAGAAGGAGCTCGCCCAGCTCGAGCTCCGGTCGTAGGCCGACCGGATCGCCATCGGCTCAGCGCTCGGCGTCGGTCTCGACCGGGGCCCGATCGGCCGCCCAGATCTGCTGGTTGACCAGGTTCTCCAGCAGTTCCTGCCGCCCTGACACAGGCCGCGGATCGACCTCACCGGCGAACGCCCGAGTGGCCAGGCCTTCCAGGATGGCGTCGCCCGACAGGATCGACCGGCCGAGGTCGCCGTTCCAGCCGGCGTAGCGCTCGTTGCGGCGGCGCTCGAGCTCGCCGGATTCGACCATCCCGGCGGCGACCAGCAGGGATCGCGCGAGGGTGTCGATGCCGCCGATGTGGGCGTGGAAGAGGTCGGTCCGGTCCATGCTCTGGCGTCGCAGCTTGGTGTCGAAGTTGAAGCCGCCGGTCGTGAACCCGCCGGACCGCAGGATCTCGTAGACGGCCAGCGACAGCTCGTCGACCGAGTTCGGGAACTGGTCCGTGTCCCAGCCGTTCTGGTAGTCGCCGCGGTTGGCGTCGACGCTGCCGAGGACCCCGTGCGCCACGGCATAGGCGACCTCGTGGTGGAAGCTATGGCCGGCCAGCGTGGCGTGGTTGACCTCGAGGTTCAGCCGGTACTCCTTGGCCAGGTCATGTCGTTCGAGGAATCCGAGGATGGTCGCTCCGTCGTAGTCGTACTGGTGCTTGGTCGGCTCCTGCGGCTTGGGCTCGATCAGCAGCGTGCCCTTGAAGCCGATCCGATGCTTGTGCTCGGCGACGAGGCTGAGGAAGCGGGCCAGCTGCGCCTCCTCGCGCGCGAGGTCCGTGTTGAGCAGTGTCTCGTACCCTTCGCGTCCGCCCCACAGCACGTAGTTCGCGCCGCCGAGGCGGTGGGTCGCCTCGAGGATGGCCTTGACCTGGGCCGCGGCGTAGGCGAAGACCTCCGGATCCGGGTTGGTCGCGGCACCGGCCGCGTAGCGCGGGTGGCTGAACAGATTCGCCGTGCCCCACAAGAGCTTGATGCCGGTCCGGCCCATGTGCCCGGCGGCTTCATCGATCATCGCGTCGAGGTTCGCCTTCGACTCCGCGAACGTCCGGCCCTCGGGGGCGATGTCGCGATCGTGGAAGCAGTAGAACGGCACGCCCAGCTTCGAGATGAACTCGAAGGCCGTCTCGAGCTTCGCTCGTGCGGCGATCATGGGGTCCAGGCGGGCGTCCAGCCACGGCCGGTCGAAGGTTCCGCTGCCGAACACGTCGGAGCCCGGCCAGTTGAACGAATGCCACAGGCAGACCGCGATCCGGAGGTGATCCTGCATCCGCTTGCCCATCACCAGTCGATCGGGTTGGTACACCTTGAACGAGAGGGGATCGGTCGTTTCGAGCCCGCCGAACCGGATTGGCTCCCTGACCTCGGAGAAGAACTCGTCGCCCACGTCCGATCCTCCTTGCCCGCCAGCGGGCCCGCCTCCATCACGTCAATGACTGCGTCGAAGCGTAGCATCTCGCATTTGTGCGAGAGATGCACAAACCGCGAGTCACGTCGTCGCCGGTGCCGGGTGCGCTCGCCGGATGTCGGACAATGAAGAGGCCACACCCGCAGCCGAGAACGCACATGACCGACACCGTCGTCCACACCGACGTCCTTCGCGAACAACTCCTCGAGCTCCTCGACGGGCAGGGCGCACGGATGCCGTTCGATGCCGCGGTGGCCGATTTCCCGCCCGCGGCGATCAACGCCTTCCCACCCAACGTGGGGTACACGCCGTGGCACCTGCTGGAGCACCTGCGGCTGACGCAGTGGGACATTCTCGACTACATCGTGAACCGCGACTACGTCGAGAGGCGCTGGCCGGACGACTACTGGCCGGCGCGGGACGCCACCGCGACGCCCGAGCAGTTCGCCGCGACCATCGATGGCTTCCGCTCAGACAACGCGGCGCTGAAGGTGCTCGTCGCCGATCCTGCCACCGACCTGCTCGCGGTCATCCCGAACACGCCCGGACACACCATCCTCCGCGAGGTGCGCGTGGTCGGCGACCACAACTCGTACCACATCGGGGAGTTCGCGATCCTCCGCCAGGTGATGGGGACCTGGCCGCCAAACCGCGAGGAGTAGGCGGGGACGTACATCCGGCTGACGATCCACGCGTGATTGAGCGGTTGCACGCGGCCGGCGCAATCAGCGACGAGGAGTACGCAGCAAGGCACGCCGAGCTCGTGCGACTGCCCTGAGGGACGAGGTCGTTCGGCACTTACCGGCGGCCGGTGAACGACCTATGCTGATCGGTCGCCGAAGGTGCCGACTCGTGCGCGTATCTGGAGCACACCTATCCAGGGTGACCCTGTTGTGGACCTTCGCCGAGGAGGTCGCGATGCGCCGACTTGCCATTCCGGCAGTGCTTCTCCTATTGATGACGTTCGCGACACCGGTCGCGGCGTCCGACCCGACCTACCGTGCCACGCTCGCAGGACCTGGCCCAACAGGCACCGTCACCGTCGCGATCAGCGGGACGACGGGCACGCTCCAGTGGAACCTGGCCCACCTCGCGCGCAACTCCATGGTGACCGTCGCCGTCCGTGGCGGCACTTGCGCTCTGCCGCGCGGGCTGATCGTCCAATCCCGGTGGCAGGGCCGCTTCATCAACGGTACGTCACGCCAGACCCGGACCCTTGATCGGGCGTGGGTGGGGTTCTTCAACCGGAGCTGGTCGTCACGAGGCGGAGACGTCGTCACCGTCACGAACGCCGGCCACACGGAGTGCGTTGCGTTCGCTCGCAGCTGAGCATCCCGCAACCGACCCGATGCCGAGCGCACTGATTCCATCAGCCGCTCGGCATCTCGGCGTTCTGCCGCTCGACCCGTGCGTCGTGCCGGGCCGGCCGCCGCGGTCCGTCAGCCGGTCAACGTCGAGAGAACCGGGGCGTCGCCCCGGAGCAACAGAAGCGCGATCGCGATCAAGGCGGCAAGCAGCAGCAGGTAGAGGTGCGGGTGCCCCTGCCGGTGCGTCCACAGTCCAGCCATGCCGTCCCTCGCAATTGCGCTCGGCCGCCAGCCGATCTTCCGGCCACGGCCGGTCATGCACGAGGATGGATCCGGCGGCATTCGCTCACCAGAGCCGAATGACGTGATTCGACAGGCCGTGGGTCGTCGCTCGAGCGGGGCACCTCGCCCGGCGGGACGTCAACGTCGCTTCCGAACGCCCCCGACCTGAGCGACGCCGTTGCCCGACTCGGACGAGAACTCGCGTGCGACATCGGCCAACCGGCGCAGGCCGGCCTGCACGCGTCCGTTCACCGTGTCCGGCGAATAGACGCCGGTCGCATCGGGCACGCCGGCCGGCATGCCGCTCAGGAGCTCCAGGGCGGCGTCGACCGTTGAGACGGCCAAGACCCGGAACCGGCGGTTCCGGACTGCGTGTCTCACCCGCGAGGCCAGCATGAGGTGCGGGACGTTGCTTGTCGGGATGATCACGCCCTGGGTTCCGTTGAGACCCCGTGCGGCGCATGTGTCGAAGTAGCCCTCGATCTTCTCGTTGACCCCGCCGATCGCCTGGGCGAGCCCTCGCTGGTCGACCGAGCCGGTCATCGCCAGGTCCTGTCGGATGGCGAAGCCGCCGATGGCCGAGAGCAGGGCGCAGAGCTCGGCCAATGAGGCGCTGTCGCCCTCGACGACTCCGTAGGACTGCTCGAAGACGAGGCTCGCCCGCAGGGCCAGTGGCGCCGCTCCGAACCGGCTGCCGAGGAACCCGGACAGGATAAGGACCCCCTTCGAGTGGATGGGGCCCCCGAGCTCCACCTCGCGTTCGATGTCGACGACCTCGCCGCGACCCACCCGTACGGTGGCCGTCACCCGTGATGGATGGCCGAACCGCTCCTCCCCGAGCTGCAGGACGGACAGGGCGTTGACCTGCCCGACCTGCGTTCCGTCGACGTCGATCCGGATCGTGGCGCGTCGGGTCTCCTCCTGGAGCCGCTCGTACACGCGGCTCGACCGGCGGACTCGCGCGTCGATGGCGTGCTGGACGTCGGATCGCGTCACCGTGGTCCGACCGCGGCGGCCGGCCCAGTGATCGCTCTCGCGCATGAGGTCGGCCAGCCGGCCCATGTGGGTCGACAGCTTGGTTCCGTCCTCGGCGATCCGGGCCAGCGACTCGATCGTTCGCGCCACGGCTGCTGCCGTGAACGGGCGGAGAGCCTCTCGCCGGGCGATGGTGGCGATGAGGCCCGCGTACAGCTGCGTGCTCGCCGGCGTCCACTCGAGGTCGTCGTCGAAGTCGGCGGCGACCTTGAACAGTTCGGGGAACTCGTGGTCGTAGGCGCACAGGAGGTAATACAGCCGGCGATCCCCGATGAGGGCCACCTTGACGTCGAGCGGGATGGGTTCCGGATCGAGTGTCGCGGTGGTCAGCAGGCCGAGCGACTGCGCGAGCGGCTCGACGCGGACCTCCGCGCTTCGAAGGGCGCGCTTTAGCTGATCCCAGGCGTACGGCTCGAGCAGGACCTTGTCGGCCTCCAGCACGAGATATCCGCCGTTCGCCCGATGGAGCGCGCCGGCCCGGATCAGGCTGAAGTCGGTCACCAGCGTTCCGAGCTGGGCGATGTACTCGGTTCGGCCGACCAGGTTGGCGTACGTCGGATGGTCTTCGATCACGATCGGAGCCCCGGCACCCTGCTCGTGCTGGACCAGCACGTTGACCCGGTAGCGTCGGAACGGACCGCCGTCCGGCGCCTTCGTGCCCGCGACGTCAGGGCTCGTGTCGACCTGGGCCAGGACCGCCACGAATTCCGGTGCGGCCTCGATGATGTCGCGCTCGACACGATCGAGGTACTCGACGACCGCCGCGAGTTCGGCAAACCGGCGGCGCAGCTCATCGACCAGGTGGTCGACCGCGGTCCGCACAACTTCTCGGTCGAGCTCGCGGAGCCGGCGCCGGGTCTCGCGCTGCCATTGCGGCAGCTGGCGAAGGGCCGCCTGCAGCTCACTCTCCAGTTGGTTGATCGCCTCGCGCACGCGCTGCTGGTCGATCTCGGGCAGGCGCTGGAAGTCCTCCGCGGCGAGGACCTCGCCGTCGCGGGTCGGGGCGAAGCCGAGTCCCAGCGGGGTCCGAACGAGCGCGACCCCGGCGGCCTTGGCGTGCTTCTCGAGCTCCGCGAGCCCGGTCTCACGACGCGCTTCGATCTCCGCGTCGATCGTTTCCTTCCGGCTGCGATAGCTGTCGCTTTCGAAGGCCGTGGGAATGGCTCCCTGCAGCTCGATGCAGAGTTGGGCCATCGACTCGCGCAGGACCGCACCGATGCCGGCCGGCACGCGCAGCGCCTGCGGGCGTTGCGGATCGGCGAAGTTGTGGACGTAGCACCAATCGTCGGGTGTCGCCACGCTTGCGGCGCGACGGGCGAGGAACTGGCGAATGGCGGTGGCCTTGCCGATCCCTGGCGGCCCGAGGGCGAACACGTTGAATCCTCGGGAAGGCGTCGTGATCGCCAGGTCGATGGCCTCGACGGCACGGTCCTGCCCAACGATCTCGTCGACGTCCGGAACGTCGGCGGTCGTCTCGAACGCCAGATCCGCGACCGGGCAGTGCCGGTACAGATCCTCGACCCGAAGCGGGCTGGCGCCGTCGGCGCCATTGGTCGATCCGGCGACCGTCGTCGCCGCCGTGGTGATCTGGGCCTGCGGAACAGTCATCGTCTCGAGCTCGGCATGTTTGCCACAGCCTCGCCCGGATCGAAGCCCTCCGCACCGGCCATTTGACGCGGTCACGAGGTGCCGAACGGCCCGAACCGAAGGACCGCGATGGGACCGCGATGGGACCGTGGAGAGACCCCTCCGGCGAATGTGCCCGATGGCTCTGGTCGGACGGCGACGGGGAGACGACACTCTCCTGTTGCCGGACACGTCGATGCCGGTGCCGGTTGCAGGCTTCGGGCGGAGGGTCCTACGCTTGGGGGTCGGGGCTCTCCGCTCTTCGCGCCCCTCCTGCCGGGCCGGGCGCGAGCACGCAGGAGCTGAGGTTGCTCGCTGGAGGACTGGACCATGGACTATGTCATCGCCACTCGTGAGCTCGCGCCGCAGTCAATCTGCTCGATTCGCGACCGGCACGCCGCGTCGGACCTCCCCGGCTTCCTGAGCGGAGCGTTCGGCGAGCTGTTCGGTCGTCTCGAGCTGCTGGGGGTTCCTCCGGCCGGCCATCCCTTCGTCATCTATCACGCCTTCGGACCGGTCGATATCGACGCCGAGGTCTGCGTCCCGACCGCCGCGGCTGTCTCGGCGACGGGACGGATCCAATCACGGGAGCTCCCGGCGATGACCGTCGCAAGGACGCTCCATGTCGGTCCGTACGAGGAGCTGGGGGCGGCCTATCGTGCCCTCACGGAGTGGATCAATCACCACGGCCTCGAATCCGCAGGCCCCGTCCAGGAGCGGTATCTCAACGGCCCCGGCGATCGCGTGACGCCCGCCGAGTACCGGACCGAGATCGAGATCCCGATCGTCCCGACGGCCGTCGCCATCCCGGCCTGAGCCGATCGTTGCGCGTCAGCCCTTGATCACCACGAGGGGCCGCAGGCGCGCGACCCGCCGCAGGTGGCCGGCGCCCTCGGCCACTCGAACCACCTCGCTCACGTCCTTGTAGGCGAGCGAGGCTTCCTCGGCGAGCAGGGCCGGACGTTCGGCGCGCACGATGATGCCCGCATCCCCGAGCTGGCGGGCCACGTCGACGTCGCGCAGCGCCCGGATTGCGGCGTGCCGCGACAGCGTCCGACCGGCACCGTGACAGGTCGATCCGAACGACTCCGCCATGGAGCCGGGAGCACCCACGGCGACAAACGAGCAGCGACCCATGTCGCCGGGGATGAAGACCGGCTGGCCGATCGACCGGTAGACGAGCGGCACGTCCAGATGACCCGCCGGGAAGGCGCGGGTCGCGCCCTTGCGATGGACGCAGACGTCGGTCGGGCGACCGTCGACGATGTGGCGCTCGAACTTGGCGATGTTGTGGCTCACGTCGTAGACCAGACCGAGGCCAAGCTGCGAGGCGCTGCGGCCCAGCACGCGCTCGAAGGCGCCGCGCACCGCGTGGGTGATCGCCTGCCGATTGGCCCACGCGAAGTTGGCGGCAGCGGCCATCGCCCCGAGGTAGGCCCGGCCTTCTTCCGAGTCAAGCGGCGCGCAGGCGAGCTGCCGGTCCGGCACGTCGATGCCATGACGAGCCATCGCCCGGTCCATGGTGGCCACGTGATCCGTGCAGACCTGGTGGCCAAGCCCGCGCGACCCGCAATGGATGAAGGCGACCACCTGGCCGGTGAACAGGCCGAGCACGTCGGCAGCCGGCGCGTCATGGACCTCGTCCACGACGTCGAGCTCGAGGAAATGGTTGCCGGAGCCGAGCGTTCCGAGCTGGTCGGCGCCGCGCTGGCGGGCACGAAGGGACACGCGGTCCGGATCGGCGCCACCCAGGCAGCCGCCCTCCTCGGTGCGCTCGATGTCGTCTCCGGTTGCGCTGCCCCGGTCCAGCGACCATCGCGCGCCCTCGAGCAGGACCGAGTCGAGCTCGCCGGGGGTCAGCCTTCGTCCGATCGAGGCGCCGACGCCCGATGGGACGGCCGCGAAGAGCGCATCGGCCAGGCGTTCGAACCACGGGCCGAGCTCGCGTGCCGTGAGGCCGGAGCGGATCAGCCGGACGCCGCAGTTGATGTCGAAGCCGATCCCGCCAGGACTGACGACCCCACCGTCGCGCCGGATGGCCGCCACCCCACCGATCGGGAATCCGTAGCCCCAATGCACGTCGGGCATGGCCAGGGAGGCGCCGACGATGCCGGGCAGCGTGGCCACGTTGGCGACCTGGTCGAGGGCCGGGTCGCCGCGCAGGTCGGCCATCAGCGAGTCGCTCGCGAAGATCAGGCCGTCGACCCGCATGCCGGGTCGCTGCTCGCGGGGGATCCGCCACCGGACATCGTCGACGCGCTCGAGGGAGAGGGGCGCCCTCGGGCCGGTCGCGCCCGACGGGCCGGTCGCGCCCGACGGGCCGCCCGATCTCACCGGGCCGTGGCGTGAGCGCGTCGCTGCGGTGTGTCGGGACATGTCAGAGGTCCAGGTAGGCGCGCATCGTCCAGCCGGCGCCGGTGTGCGCGACGGACAGGTCGTGGTACGTGGCCGACTTCGGCTGGTGGAGAAGCCGCACGCCCGTTGCGTCGGCCGCTCGAAGCCCGACGCGGGCTCGCAGCCGGTATGGGCCGTCTTCCACTGGTGGCACAGGGCCTTCCAGGCGATCGATCCTCGTGGTCACGATCGCGCTGCGCTGGATATCGATCAGGGCGATGAGCTCGTTCAGCCAGCCAAACGCCAGGCCCGTGAGGTCAGTCGCGTCGAGGGCGACGTCCTCCCAACGGTCCGTCTCGGCGGTCGGGTCGACGTCGGCGACCAGCTCGGCGAGCGCGCGGCCGGCTTCCTCGAAGAGTTCGGGCAGGGAGGGCGCCGTCGCGACGAACCCGGCATCGGCGGTGTGCGGCAGCGCCCGATGGGTCCTCGCAGCAGACGACATTCGCGATCGCCCCCTTTGCCGGTCATCCTGCACCGCGGCGCTCGCCGAGTCGAGACCCGTCTGGCCTGCAGGCCCGTGACCAAGGACCTGCCTGGCGTCGTCCGGGCCAAGACGCAGGTGTCCTGGTGACGGATGGCCCTACGCAACGGCGCCGCGCGGGACGACAGTCAGTCTGGAACGGTGGGCCTGAGAGGGGACGTGATCGTGATGATGACCGTTCGCGACGTGATGACCCGGTCCGTGGTCTCGGTCCGATCCTGGACACCCCTCAAGGAGGTCGCCCAGCTCCTCATCGACCGAAGGATCAGCGGCGTGCCCGTCCTGGACGACGAAGGCGGCCTGTTGGGGGTCGTGTCCGAGGCCGACTTCCTGATGAAGGAGCAAGGTGCGGACGCAGTTCGGCACCGACGTCTCGCCCGAGTCTTCGGGGAATCCCGCGAATCCCGATCCAGGCTGGCCAAGATCGGGGCGGTGACCGCGGGTGAAGCCATGACAGTGCCGGCCATCACCATCGAACCCGGCCGTCACATCTCGGAAGCGGCGGCGCTGATGACGGCGCGCGGTGTCAACCGGCTGCCGGTCCTCGAGGGCGGCCGCCTGGTGGGAATCGTGACCAGGGCGGACCTCGTCCGGGCGTACGTCCTGTCGGACGAGGAGCTTGCCGCAACGATCCGTGACGACGTGCTCCTGCGCATCCTGTGGCTCGACCCCGCGTCATTCACGGTCACCGTGGCGAATGGCGTGGCGTCGATCAGGGGACGCGTCGAGCGCCGCTCGACGGCCGAGACGATCCAGCGGGCGGTGGGCATGGTGCCCGGAATCGTCGACGTCCAGCCCGACCTCTCCTGGGCTGTGGACGACAGTCGCGATGAGCCGTCCTCACTCGACCTCGTCGTCCCGATGAGCCCTCGGTAGGCGGGGCCCGTTCGGCAAGAGACCGACCACGTGTTCGCAAACCGCGCAGACGCCGGACGCCAGCTCGCCGACCTGCTCGAGCCATACGCGTCCTCCGACGCGGTGATCGTCGCCATGCCGCGTGGCGGGCTTCCCGTGGCTGCCGAGATCGCCGAACGCTTTGGTGCGCCACTCGACGTGGTCGTCGTTCGCAAGATCGGCTGCCCCTGGCAGCCTGAGCTCGGGCTCGGGGCGATCGCCGAGGGTGGGATCCGGGTGCTCAAC
>Ga0153916_10003836_pt1 | contig 11252 bp, 10 predicted proteins | sample Opewatmetagenome_FD_109642 | JGI IMG/M metagenome (GOLD analysis project Ga0153916, IMG submission 109642) | Freshwater wetland microbial communities from Ohio, USA - Open water 3 Core 3 Depth 4 metaG | ecosystem: Environmental > Aquatic > Freshwater > Wetlands | place: USA: Ohio, Lake Erie...
GAGCCCGACCAGCCGTGCAGGAGCAGGATCGCCTCGTGCGGGTCCACCTTCCAGCCGGGGTCGACGGTCTCCCCGTCGAGCCAGCGCGCGCTGAGGCGGAGCCCGTCCCGGGCCCGGACCCGGACGACCTCGCCCCCGAGCGCATCGAGCGCCGGTCGCAGAGCGGCCTCGGCCGGCCCGACCCGGGGCGCCCTGAGCAGGCGCCCGGCAGCGCGCCGGGTCAGGACGTCGAGCGACGCGACCGAGACGGCGACCCCGCCGACGGCCAGCAGGCCCCGGCGGATCACGCTTCCGGTGTGGCCGCCGTCCCGGATTCGATCGATCCCGGGGTCAGGAATTCGCGGAACGGATCGAGCAGCCGGGTGAACTCCATCGGGATGATGAACTTGGTCGCAGGACCTGCGCCGAGCGCCTTGAGCGCCTCGAGGTACTGGAGCGACATCGTCTTCTGGTCGACGCCGGTGGCCGCCTTGAAGATGCGCGTGAGCGCCTCGCTGAAACCTTCGGCGCGCAGGATGGCCGCCTGCCGCTCACCTTCGGCCTTGAGGATCTCGGACTGCTTCTGGCCCTCGGCCACGTTGATCGCGGCCTGCCGGGAGCCTTCCGACTCGGTGATGACGGCCCGCCGTGTCCGTTCGGCCGAGAGCTGGCGGTTCATCGCATCCTGGACGTCGCGCGGCGGTGTGATCTCGCGGATCTCGACCGTCGTCACCTTGCCGCCCCAGCGCTCGGTCACCTCGTCGAGCTTCGTCCGGAGCACCTCGTTGATCTGCTCGCGCTTGGACAGCACCTCGTCGAGCAGGATGTCGCCGATGACGGCACGAAGGGTCGTCGTCGCCACGCCCTGGAGGGCGCCCGGGAAGTTGGCGACGTTGACCACGCTCTTGAGCGGGTCGGAGATTCGCCAGTAGATCAGGAAGTCGACGCTGATCGGCGCGTTGTCCTTGGTGATCGTGGTCTGGCTGGGGACCTCGATGAACTGCTCGCGGACGTCCACCTTGACCGGGCGATCGATGATCGGCACGAGGAATCGAAGCCCCGGGTCGCGGACCATCTTTTCGTTCGTGCGGCCCAGCCGAAAGACGACCATCTTCTCGTACTGCTGGACGACTCGGATCGACAGATACACGATCACGAGCGCGACGACGACCAGGAACGCGCCAACCGCGGCCACAACCGGGACTTCCATCAGGACCTCCGTTCGATCACGACTCCGACGATGAGGGCGGGCTGGGCTCGACCAACAGGGTCAAACCATCGGTCGAGACCACGCGAACCTGGACGCCGCGCTCCACGGGCCGGCCATCGGCCGAGCGGGCAGACCATTCCTCGCCCGCGGCGTGGATCGATCCGAGCGGCTCGAGCGGCCGGCGCACGACACCGACCGAGCCAGCCGGCAGGTGGGCCACGGAGCCGACGACGCCGCTCGGCGCCGTCATGCTGCGGCTACGCAGCGCCGCCCAGACGACGAGCGCCAGGAAGATCGCCGCCGTGGTCGTGGTGGTCGCGATCACGGCCGGGGCGACCCGTGCCACGGGCTCGAACGGGTCGCCCGGCTCGGTGTACAGGGCGGACGCACCCAGCGCGAAGCAGACCAGTCCGCCGAATCCAAGGAGACCGTGGCTGGTCACGGTCACCTCCAGTCCGAACAGGACCATGGCCAGGATGATCAGCAGCAGGCCGCCCACGTTGAGCGGCAGGGCTCCGAGCCCGATGAACGCCAGGATGATCGCCAGGCCGCCGAGGATCCCGGTCACGAAGTTCGGGCTCCACAGCTCTGCAATCAGCCCGGCCGATCCGGCACTCAGGAGCAGGAACGCAATGGTCGGGTCCGACAGGAGGCGAATGAACGATTGGAACGGGTTCATGCCGACTTCGATCGGACTGGCGCCGGTCAGGTCGAGCGTGATCGTCTGACCGCCGACCTCGACCTGGCGACCGTTGGCGAAGGCGAGCACCTCGTCGAGCGAGGCGGCCATGCCGTCCACCGCGCCGACCTTCACGGCTTCGCTGACCGGTGACGATTTCGCGTCGCGGACAGCCGAGACCGCCCATTCGACGTTGCGATGGCGAGCCTCGGCGATCGCCGTGATCTTGGCGATGGCGTCGTTGCGGACCTTGTCGCCCTCGGTGCCGGTGATGTCCGTCCCCTCGCCGCTCACCGGCGAGGCCGCGCCGATGCTCGTGCCTGGTGCCATCACGGCGATGTTGGAGGCCAGTGTGATGAACGTCCCGGCGCTCGCGGCGAAGCCGCCGGCCGGGGCGACCCAGACGATGACCGGCACCTTCGCCTCGAGCAGCGTCCCGACGATGTCGTTCGTCGCGAACAGGCTGCCGCCCGGCGTGTTGAGCTTGATCACGACTGCTGCGGCGTCGTCGCGCTCCGCCCGGGCGATTCCGTCGGCCAGGTAGCGCGCCATCCCCTCATCGACGATGCCGGTCGTGGGCAGGACCACGACCTCGCGCCCCGCGCCGCGAGCGCCGGCCGCAAGGAGGAGCACGCCAAACAGGGCAAGCAGGATCGGCAGGGGCGACCGACGGCGAACGATGTGACGGGTCACGGGTGCGACCTCCACGTGGAGTATCGCACCGTCAGCGCGCGATGGCTCCTTCGAAGTAATCGAAGACGAGCGAGCTCCACGTCTCGAGCCGATCGCGAACGGCACTGACCGCGGCAGGCTCGGCGAACGCGCCGGTCAGCTTGTCCGTCTCGCGGATGGCAACCGGCCGTCCGGCGGCGTGGGCGAGGTAGACGGCACCGAGGTGCACCGCGCCGACAGCGGTCGTGTCGTCATTGAGGAGCGCCACGAGCCGGAACCGCGGCACGAAGCCGGCCACCAGCTCCTCGTCCCACTCTCGGCGCAATCCACCCAGCAGCCCGCCGTCACCTGGGTTCAGATGGCCGCCGACCCCGATCGAGTAGTGCCCGTGGAGGCGCGGGTCGCCGCCGGCGTTCGTTCGCTTCATCAGGAAGTAGCGCGATCCGTCACGCAACACCAGGTACGGAATGATCTGCTTGAAGGACGGGTCCTGCTCCATTGCCGAGCGCAGCTCATAGCGCCCGTCGCGCTCCGCGCTCGCCACGAAGGCGTCGAGGTCCGTCGTCCTGAGCCCGTACCAGCCGGCGGCGTCGGGCAGGGCGGCCCGCGGGACGACGAACACGCGCTCCTCGTCGGTCATGACGACTCGAGACGGGCCCGGGCAGCTCGCAGCCGGTCCTCGATCGCCGCGGCGTCCGGACCTCCGGGCGCCTCGAGCTCGGCTTGCCAGCGCTCGAGCACGGACTGGAGCTCGCGCAACCGTCCGGCCAGGGCGGACGCATTGGTGGCCGCGATTCCGGCGCCCATTGCCGGATCGCCGCGGGCCAGCCGCGTCATGTCCCGCCAACCGCTGGCGGCCAATCGCGAGGCGGCTGCCCAGCCGGCGCGACCCTCGGCCGAATCCGTCGCCACGACGGCCTCGACCAGCGCCGCGGCCAGCAGAAGCGGCAGGTGGCTGACCCCGGCCACTGCCTGGTCATGGGCCTCGGCGTCCATCGTTACGGCCTCGGCGCCGCAGGCCCGGATCAGGGCTTCCACTCGGGCCACGTCCGCCGGGCCGGCCGCCCTACCCGGCACGACGACCCAGGGCCGGCCGGCGAAGAGATCGGCCCGCGCCGCACGGTAACCCGCCGCTTCGAGACCGGCCATCGGATGGCCGCCGACGTATCGAAGCCCGAGCGCATCAGCTCGCCGGAGCAGGGCCGCCTTGCTGCTGGCCACGTCGGTGATGACCGCGCTAGCCGGCAGCGTGCCTGACCCGGCGGCCAGCTCATCCATGGCCGCCAGGCAGGCTGGAACCGGCGCCGCGAGCACCACGAGGTCCGCGCCCCGGAGCGCCTCGGCCGGCGTGGCCGCCGCGAGCTCGATGGTTCCGTCGGCCTGGGCCTGCGACGAGCCCTCGCCCGAGGGCGACCAGGCCGACATCGTCCAGTCCGCCGAGTCCCGGTTCGCGCGCACGGCCCGCGCGATCGAACCGGCGATCAGTCCGAAGCCGAGAAACGCGATGCGCATGCCGGCGAGTATCGCAGTCGCTTCGACGTTCGTGTGCCGGTGAGCCTCAGCGAGCGCGGCGTCGGCTCTTGCGCCGCTCGCCCTCGCGTCGCTCTCCCTCGTCGGGCGGCGGCCCTGGGTCTTTCTCCGGGTTGGTCCGGCGAACCGTCTGACGACGGTCGAAGTCGCGCCGCTCGTCGCGCAGGTAGGCACCGCAACGAGGACATCGTCGCTCCTCCGCGAAGAGTGCTTCGATCGGTGCGACGGTGTAGAGCTGCCGGCCGCACGACCAGCACGCGAGCTTGGGCATTCGGTCCGGCCGGCTTGCTCAGACCTGCGGCAACCCGGCGAGGGCTGCCTCAACCCGTTCCCGCGGATACTCGTAGTCCTCGAGGCTCCCATTCAGGTAGCGCTCGTACGCGGACAGGTCGAAATGACCATGGCCGCACAGGTTGAACAGGATGACCCTCGACTCACCAGCCTCCTTGGCCGCCAGAGCCTCGTCGATCGCGACCTTGATGGCGTGGGTCGGCTCGGGCGCCGGCAGGATCCCCTCAGCGCGGGCGAACATGACCCCCGCCTCGAAGGTGGCGAGCTGGTGGACGCTGCGCGCCTCGATGTCGCCGTGCTCCTTCAGAAGGCTCACCAGCGGCGACATGCCGTGGTAGCGCAGGCCGCCCGCGTGGATGGGCTCGGGCATGAAGTCATGGCCGAGCGTGAACATCTTCGCGACGGGCGCCATCTTCGCCGTGTCGCCGAAGTCGTAGGCGTAGATGCCGCGCGTCAGGCTCGGTGCCGCCTCCGGCTCCACGGCGATGATCCGGTGCTTCGCCCCATCCCGGAAGTTCCGGCCGAGGAACGGGAAGGCGAGCCCGGCAAAATTGGACCCACCGCCGGTGCAGCCGATGACGATGTCGGGCGATTCGCCGGCCATCCCCATCTGCTCGATCGCCTCCTGGCCAATGACCGTCTGATGCAGGAGGACGTGGTTCAGCACGGATCCGAGGGCGTACTTCGTGTCGTCGCGGGTGGCCGCGTCCTCGACCGCTTCACTGATCGCCATGCCGAGCGAACCAGGGCTGTCGGGGGTGGCGGCCAACACGGATCGCCCGTAATTGGTCGTCGGCGATGGGCTTGCGACGACCTCGGCGCCGTACGTCTCCATGAGAATCCGGCGGTACGGCTTCTGGTCGTAGCTGGCACGAACCATGTAGACCTTGACCTCGAGACCGAACAGCGCGCCCGCGAACGCCAGGGCGCTCCCCCACTGGCCGGCGCCCGTCTCGGTGGCGAGACGCTTGACGCCCTGTTCCTTGTTGTAGAACGCCTGCGGGATCGCGGTATTCGGCTTGTGGCTGCCGGCCGGGCTGACGCCCTCGTACTTGTAGTAGATGTGCGCCGGCGTATCGAGGACGCGCTCCAGTCGATGGGCGCGGTAGAGCGGGCTCGGGCGGTACAGGCGATAGGCGTCGCGGACCGGTTCAGGGATTTCGATCTCGCGCTCGGCCGATACCTCCTGGCCGATGAGGGCCATGGGAAACAGCGGCGCCAGGTCGTCCGGTCCGATCGGGCCGAGCGTCCCCGGGTGGAGATACGGCGACGGCGGCACCGGCAGGTCGGGGGCGATGTTGTACCAGGACCTCGGAATGTGCGACTCATCGAGCACGAACTTCGTCTGTCGAGGGTCTGAGGGCGCCACGGCGATCTCCTGACGAACAGCGGATGACGACCGAGCGTCCGCCCGGCCGGGACGGGAGCCTAGCGCGCTCGACGGCCGATGCGCAACCAGGCCCGGCGGCGACGGGTCGGCCCGGCCGGGCGAAGCCAGCCCAGCACCGATCCGAGCAGGGCAAACGGAACGACCACCATCGCACCGCCGACGGGGACATCGCCGCTCTGGCCCCTGCCGTCATTGCACGGTCGGGGCTGTGGGTCGGCGCCTTTGTTGTGCCCGGGAGGCGGTCCTCCGTCTGTCGGACAGGGTGGGCGCTCGTCGCCGCCTGACACCGGAACCGGCGTCGGCTGTGGCGTTGGGGCCGGCGTCGGCGCCGGGGTCGCAGCCGGCGTCGGCGCCGGGGTCGCAGCCGGCGTCGGCGTCGCGACCGGCATCGGCGTCGGGGTCGCGGCCGGCGTCGGCGTCGCTGGCGGCGTCGGTGTCGGTGTCGGCTGGGGCGTTGGGGTGGGCGTTGGCCGCGGGCTTGGCTTCCCGGCCGGAGGCGGCGTAGGCGACGCCTGCGGGCCCGGACGGCTCGCCGGCGTCGGCTCGCTGGCGGGCTCGCCGTTGGCTGCCGGCGTTGGTGTGGGCGCCACGGCGACGATCGGATTCGACGGTTCCGCGGCCGGCACAGGGCTCGAGGTCGGCGTGGGCGTGGGCGTCGCGACCTCGGCGATCGGCGGAACGGCGGTCGGCGCGGGCGATGCGCTGGGCCGCGTGCCAGGAGCAGGCGACGGCGAGGGCACGGTGGCGACGTTCTGGGAGGGCAGGACGGTCGGACCTGTCTGCACCATGGTCCCAACGCCGAGAGCCAACCCGGCAAGCACCAGATTGACGATCCCGAGCGCGAGGACCAGGCGGGCTCGCTGGGCAACCGTCACGGCGATCGGGGCACTCCTCTCAGCGGGCTGCGGATGGCGGGCTCGGGAGCCAAATGGTAGCACCCGGCCGCCGCCCGGCAACGGCTGGTCGCACTTCGCGACTCAGCCGAGCCGCAACACCTCGATCGGCTCGTACCGCGCCGGACCGCCGCCGGTCAGGCTTTCGTACAGCCCGATTCGATCGATCGGGCAGGCGATCCGCAGGCCCGCCGAGGCCTCGATCAGGCGTGCGGCGACCCTCGCTCCCGCCGGCACGCCGTCGGCGCGAGCCAGGGTCAGGTGAGCTCGGAAAGGCTTCGACTCCGGCGGCCAACCGACCTCCACCAGGGCTCGGTCGACCGCGGACGCGAGACCCGCGAGGTCCTCGCCTCCCGATCGAAGGCCAAGCCACAAGGCCCTCGGTCGCGCGTTGTTGGGAAAGGTTCCGGCACCACCGATCGTGATCTCGAACGAGTGGCCCTCGGCGCCCGCGACCCGGACGGCGGAGAGGACCGCCCCGATCCGATCCTCGAGCGTCGGGCCGAGGAAGCGCAGGGTCAGGTGCAGCCCGTCGAGCCGGACCCAGCGCACGTCGCGACCGCCATTCGGGACGCCTGCGCCTCGAACACGCTCGACGAGCGCGGCGATCTCCGCCGAGACGTGATCAGGCAAGGGTGCCGCGATGAAGATACGACGTCCCGGAAGGTCGGCGCCCGGCCAGCGCGGTCGCCTCGACGGCTCGGTCACCCCGCCGGGACGTGGTGCTCGCGTTGCCAGGCCTCGCGATCCGTGCGCAGCACGTCGTGCGCCCGCTCGCGATCGCGCCAGCCGACGACGTCGACCGTCTTGTCTTCGAGCGCCTTGTAGGTCTGGAAGAAGTGCTCGATCTCGACCAGGCGGTGCGGGCGGACCTGGTCGAGGGTCTCGATGTGGGCCTGATGGGCGTCACCGATGGCCACGCACAGGACCTTGAAGTCGAAGCCCTTCTCGTCGCGCATCTCGAGCCCACCGATCGGGCGCGCCCAGACATGGCAGCCGGTGAAGGTCGGCTCGTCGATGATCAGCAGCGCATCGGTGTGGTCGCCGTCATCGGCACGGGTGCCTTCGATGAAGCCGTAGTCGAAGTTGTAGTACACCGCCGACGACAGGACCCGATCGAGCCGGAAGATGCCCGCACGCTCGTCGTACTCGTACTTGTTCCGGCTCCCGCGCGGAATCTCAACCACGATCTCGACGACGCTCGGAAAGGGCCGTTCCGGTTGCACCCCGCCACGATACCCGAGAGTTGGCTACCACCCGCGCGGCGCCGAGCTGGGCATCGATCGAGCGTGGCGCCATGGCCCGCCATGGCGCCCGCGCGCTAGTCGTTGTAGAGGCGTTCCTCGATGAGCTTCTCCTGCACCGTCCGGCCGTTCGGGTCGAAGCAGGCGAATTCGAAGTGCTTCTCGAACTCGAGGTCGACGTTGTCCTGGCCGCCCCTGTTCTTCTCCACCGAGATCACGACCCAGTCGCGGAAGCGCTGCGCCTGGTACGGGTTGAACTCGATGTTGACCTTGGCCACGATGTGGTACTTCTCGTTGAGGATCAGGATGATGTCGGCCTCGTAGTTGATCGCCGACGAGCCGCGCAGGTGGTAGTTGCGCAGGCGTGACGCCTTCAGGCCCTCCTTGTCGGCGGCCACGATGCAGACCATCGGCACGTCTTCGGCCAGGGCGATGTCCTTGAGGCCGTTGATCAGATAGGTAACCTTCTCGGTCTCGTTCTCCGGCTCCGGGAGCTGGGGCACCTTCTGCAGGTAGTCCACGAAGACCACGAGACGGCGATCGCCGGACAGGCGGCGGTGCTCCTGGACGAGCTTGCGGATGTTCTCGATCGTCGAGGCTGTCTGTGAGCCGCGCATCAGGAAGAGGTTCTGCCCGTAGCGCGCGATGCGGTCCATCGACGGGCGCAGGCGCGGGTTGTTGGCCATCTGGGCGTTGGCCTCGCCCTCGGCCATCCAGGTCCCGAGAATCTCCTTGCGGACGTCCTGGACCTTGATCGCCCCGGTCTTGTGGGGCAGATGCGCGAGCGCCGACTCCATCGCGATCAGCCGGTTGAGCAGGTACTGCTCGTCGTGCTCGAAGCAGATGTAGAGCACGTTCGCCTGGCCGCCCGAGGCGACGTTGCGGGCCATCTGGAGGGCCATCGTGGTCTTGCCGGTGCCTTGCGCTCCGCCGATCAGGAGCAGCTCGCCGGTCCGGAGCCCTGCCCCGATCGTCTTGTCGAGCGGCGTGAACCCGAGCGGCACGGGCTGGTATTCCGACACCTGGCCGGTCGTGACCTTGTCGTTCAGGTCGACCAGCACGTCGAGCGCCGAGCGTGGTTTCAGACTGCCGTTGTCGGTCTCGAGCTGCCAGGTCGGTGCCTTGGCGGTCGTGTCGGGAGCTTCGGTACTCACGCGGTCGATTCCTCCCCGAAAGATGGCGGTCGCCGTAGCGTAGCACCCGCCTTCGCGCGAATCATCTATCCAGACCTCTCAGGTCCGCACATCCGACAGTTCGTCCCACATTCGCACGATCGTTCGAATGCCGGTCTCGTAGTTGCCCAGATCCATCCATTCGTTCGGCGCGTGCGCGTTGCAGTCCGGCTGCACGAAGCCGAGAAGGACAACCGGCAACCCCAGGATCGTCTCGAAGCTGGCGCACACGGGGATGGAGCCGCCTTCGCGGATGTAGACCGGCGCGCGGCCAAAGGTCGCCTCGATCGCGCGGGCCGCGGCCCGCGTCGCCGGATGATCCCTGGGCGTCAGGCTTGGTCGCCCACCACCGAGCAGGGTCACCGTGGTCGTGACGCCGGGCGGGGCGATCTCCTCGAGGTAGGCCTTCAGCCGCTCGAAGATCCGTTGCGGCTCCTGGTCCACGACGAGGCGGCAGCTGACCTTGGCGTGCGCGTGTGCCGGGATGATCGTCTTGCTGCCGGCGCCGGTGAAACCGCCCCAGATCCCGTTGACATCCAGCGTCGGCCGGCCGCCGCGGCGCTCCAGCGTGGTGTAGCCAACCTCGCCCACCAGCGACGGCAGCCCGAGCCTCTCCAGGTACGCGACCTCGTCGAACGGCAGGGCGGCCAGATCGGCTCGGTCGGTCTCGCTCAGTGGGACCACGTCATCGTAGAAGCCGGGAATGCGGATGCGACCGTCGGGGCCCTTGAGCGCGGCGATGATCTGGGCCAGCGCGTTGGCCGGGTTCTCGACTGTGCCGCCGAAGCCGCCGGAGTGGAGGTCCACGGCGTGGCCCACGACATCGACCTGGGCGTACATCAGGCCGCGCAGCCCGATCGTGATCGCCGGCACGTTACCTTCGAAGAAGCCCGTGTCGCTGACCACGACGACGTCGGCCGCCAGCCGCTCCTTGTTTAGCTCGAGCCAGCGATCCAGGTTGACCGAGCCCGATTCCTCCTCCCCTTCGAAGAGGTACTTGAGGTTGACCGGGAAGGCGCCGCGGGTCGCCAGGATCGCACCCGCCGCCATCAGGTGGGCATGGATCTGGCCCTTGTCGTCGGCCGCGCCACGGGCCACTAAACGCTCACCGTCGATCACCGGCTCGAACGGTGGCGACGTCCACAGGTCCAGCGGGTCAACCGGCTGGACGTCGTAGTGGCCGTAGACCAGCACGGTAGGGGCGCCGGGTGCGTGCAGCCAGTCCGCATACACGACCGGGTGGCCGTCGGTCTCGCACACCTCGGCATGCTCGATTCCGGTGCTGGTCAGGGCGTCGGCGAGCCAGCCGGCGGCCACGCGGCAATCGGCCGCGTGATCGGGCAGTGCCGAGATGCTGGGAATCCGCAGGAACGAAACGTAGGACTCGTAGCGACCTTCGCGTGTCTGGTCCAGGTGGCCTTCCAGGGCAGCGTCGCGATCGGGCATCGACCTCACCTCATGGAACGAGCGGGCCGTCGCCGGCCCGCTCGTCGGTTGACTCGCGTTGGTATGGGGCAGCTTGTCAGGCCGGCTGCGGGTTCGCCTCCGGGATCGGCTGGCCGGGGCCGACGATGGTCGGGATCCCATGCAGCTCTTCCTTCGGCGGCATGTCGCTGAAGAGGGCTTCGAACGCGTCGGAGTCGACGGTCTCCTCGGCCACCAGCTTCTCGGCCAGGGCGATGAGCTTGTCGCGGTGGACCGTGAGGACCTCCGTCGCTCGCTCGTACGCCTTGTCGATGATCGCCCGGACCTCTTCGTCAATGGTCTTGGCGACCTCGTCGCTGTAGTTGCGCTGCTCGCCAATCTCCCGGCCGAGGAAGACCAGCTCGTCACGCTTGCCGAACGAGAGCGGACCGAGCTTGTCGCTCATGCCGAACTCGGTGACCATCCGGCGCGCCATGTCGGTCGCCTTCTCGATGTCGTTGCTCGCGCCGGTCGTGGTGTCGCCGAAGATGAGTCGCTCGGCGACGGTGCCGCCAAGGAGTCCGGCGATCTTGTCCTCGAACTCGGTCTTCGACTGCAGGTAGCGATCCTCCGTTGGGAGAGCCATCGTGTAGCCGAGGGCCATGCCTCGGCTGATGATCGTCACCTTGGCCACCGGGTCGCACTTGGGGAGCACTCGCTGGACCACCGCGTGGCCGCCCTCGTGGTAGGCGATGATCGCCTTCTCGGCGTCCGAGATGATCCGGGAC
>Ga0153916_10003837_pt1 | contig 11251 bp, 7 predicted proteins | sample Opewatmetagenome_FD_109642 | JGI IMG/M metagenome (GOLD analysis project Ga0153916, IMG submission 109642) | Freshwater wetland microbial communities from Ohio, USA - Open water 3 Core 3 Depth 4 metaG | ecosystem: Environmental > Aquatic > Freshwater > Wetlands | place: USA: Ohio, Lake Erie, Old...
GGCAAATAGTAGGGTTTTCCCTTCGCATTACCTGAGTCGAAGGTGGTGCCGCCCGTGTTCACATAGGGGAAGGTCGTCGTCCACGTGCCGCCTGTGATGTAGTTATCGGGGATCGTGCCAGCTTCGACCCACCAAGTGCCGCCTGCCGGGGGAGTGTTCCGCGGGTCGATAGTGACCGGGCCGGTATAGGTGGGATACTCATCCGAATGCGCCGCCGGATAGTACGTCAGCCCGATCTGGTTCTGGTCGTATCTCCTGTAGGTGAAGTTGATGGAGGCGGCGAGATTCGGGACGACCTCCCGCTCAAGAGTGAGCAGGAGTTCGCGGGTCCGGCTGCTCGATTGAGTGCCCTTGTCCTGGAAGTAGGTCGTACGGGTTGCGTAATCGAGGGGAGCCGCGGCGTTGAGAAAATCATAGCCCGAGTAGTTCCTGCCTGTCTGCGGGCTATTATAATACGCATCGCTGTTGTAACCCCCCACCAACATGGCCGTAGCCTCTGGGGTGAGACCGCCCGTATCTGTGAAGAGGCGATAGGGAACGTACCGGTATGGCTGACCGGGGTTGGCCGGGTCCGCCACTGGTTGCCGGCTTGAATAGTTCCAGTACATCTCGTTGAACTGCATGACCTTGTCGGCATTCGAGTCGAGCCACCACGTGTTGATGGTGCCGCCTGAGGCGGCGGGAGAGGCCTGATACCAGCCGACGCCCATGATGTCGCCATACTGGGAGAGGGCGAGCTTGGCCACGGTCCTGCCGTCCCCGGTGATGTCCCAGGTCACGCCGATGCGGGGAGAGAAGGTGTTCCACTGATACGGCCGGTTAGCGCCGTTAACGATCTGGGGGTTGCCACCGACGGCTTTGACGCTAACGGGTGTGATGTAGTTTGTCAGAAGCTGGGTGGTCGCCGGGTCGAAAACGGTGTTCCAGGCGGTATTATTCGGCAATACGTCGCGGGTGTAAGCGCCTCCGCCCGGCCACTGCTTGTCGAACCTCAGACCGAGGGTGACCGTGAAATTGCCCTTCGTGATCGTGTCCTGGATGAAGGCAGCCCACTGCTGGGCAATGTCATGGCTTCCGGAGCGGCGGTAGAGCGAAAGACGCATCCAGCCGGCCATTTCGGGCACGGTCCGCGTGCCGTCGGCGTTGACATCTAGCATGATGGAATTGTAGTTTTTCGTGATGTCGAAGCCCTGGATGTTGCCGGTGCCGTCCGATTCGGTGGACTGGACCTTGTGCGAGTACTCCGCGCCGACTTTGATTTCGTGGGACAGGCCCAGGAACGTGTCATTGAAGTAGCTCGCGTTGATCTGGTAGTTACTTCGCGGACGGTTCACGCCGTAGGAGCCCCAGCTCCGGTTCAGGCTCGCTGTCCAGGGAACGTACTGCCCCAGGACTTGGTCGTAGACGATGGGGTACTGCACGCCTTCGTCCGTCACCGGCCGCCATTTGAATCCGGCGTTGTTGTAGGACCACTTCGCGGACAAGTAGAGGTTGTTGCCGAAGACGTGCTCGTCCTGCAGCTTGAAGATCGGGCTGCCCCACGGCGTATTGGCCTGCTGGTGGTTGCCGCCGGGCTGTGAGGCCGTCGAATCCCGGCCGAACATTTCCTTGTTGCCCGAGGTGATCAACGCCTCGAACCGGTTGTTGGCCAGGATCTGGGCGTTGAACTTGATGTTGTAGTTCGCCAGCAGGACTTTGTATTCCTGCGCCGCCACGATATAGGGGACGGTGGCGGCGACTCGCTGCGGGATCGTATAATCGAAGATGTCCTGAACACCGTACGCGCCCCAGAACCACACCTTGTCCTTGACGACCGGGCCGCCGACGTTGAAGCCGTAGTCTTTGATCTGCTTGATCTTGTTCACGTCGACGACGCCCTGGTTCTTGAGCGATTGGGTCAAGTTTGAGGCCTGGAAGAAATTGTCGGTCAGGTAGAAGCGCCCGGCCAGGCTCATCTTGTTGCCGCCGCGGCGGCTGACCATGTTCACGGCGATGCCGCCCGTCTGGATGGTTACGTCAGCCGCGCCGCCCGTCTGGATGTTCATCTCCTCGAACATGTCGAAGTCGTAGTACAGGGCAGAGCCGCCGAGGGCCGCGGGGTCCGTGATGTCGATGCCGTCGATCGCCCAGATGTTATTGGCGTTCTGGTTGCCCGAAATCCGGCTGCCCGACGAGTCGCCCTTGGCGATGAAGCCCGACTGCTGTCCGGACTCGTTGCCGCCGACGTTCTCACGGTCGACCATGATGGATGGGGCCAACTGGAAAAGAGTCCACGGGTCGCGGGCCGTCGGCAGCGACTGCATTTCCTCTTTGTTGACGCTCATGGCCGTTGTCGTCTTCTTGGGATCGACAACCGGCGACGCGGCGGTGACCGTGACCTGTTCCTCGAGCTTTCCGACTTCCAGGGTCAGGTTGATTTCCGTGCTGGCGCCGATGGTGACGATGATACGCTCATGCACGATGCTCTTAAAGCCCTGGAGCTCCGCCTTGATCACGTATTCGGAGCCCGGAGGAATGGACGGGAACCTGTACATCCCCGTCTCGGAGGTGACGGTCGTCAACGGGGCCATCTCGGGACCGTTCAGAGTCACGGTGACGCCCGGAAGAGGATTCTTTTCCGCGTCAACGATCTTTCCGTAGATTGTGCCTGCTCTTTGCTGTGCCATCAGAGACATCGAAAAGACGAGCACGGCAAAGATAATTAAGGCCTTCTTCATTTTACCTCCTCAAAATCCTTCAGAGTTACCTCTGACTTTTCCTTGAGTGGCGATCCACTCAATCCTTTCCCCGTGCAGATAGAATTTTCCGGACTGCCACCTCCTTTCGCTCATAATTCCATTCACCTTTTTTAAATATTTAGCAAATTCTGTGCCAATGTTTTTAGGCACGTTTGTGTCGGGTTTATGATAATAAAATCAACGACATAACTAATGAGTGACGAGCCCCAAGCTCGGGCAAATGTTCAATATTTTGAATCCAATCCAAATATTTGGACAGGCCCCCTTGTCAGTCCTTGAGGAATTGGAGAGTCCTGGGCTCCTTTTCCAGATGGAAAACGATCATCGCCTGGAGGATCTTGCGGATCCGGTTGATCTCGGCCGGCGTGAAGGAGTCGCCGCCGCCTCGGGAGGGGGAGTTCTTGCGGACGTAAGTGAGAAAGGCCCGGGTTTCCGCCGGCACCTCCTCCTTTTTCAGGGGCGCGCAGTCCGAACAGTAGGCCCCGTCCCTTTTCGCGGCCAGCCAGCCCGGGCTGAGGGGCCTGCGGCATTTCCGGCAGGTCTCCAGGTCCGGCAGGTATCCGTTAACTTGGAGGAACCAGGCCTCAAAGTAGGCGGCTAGGAAACGGGAGTCGCCGCCCTCTTTGAGCGCGCGAAGGACGGAGATGAGGAGCCGGTAGAGGACGTCCTCCTTGGCCCTGGCGGGGGCAAACTCCTCGACGAGCTCGGCGAAGTAGGTTAGGAGGAAGGCCGTTTTAGGGTCCGTCTGGATCTCGAAGAACGATTCGAGGAGGTCGCACCCGGAGATCGTGACAAGGTCGCGGCGCTCTTTTTCGTAATAAAAGGCGCGGACGACGGACATGGGCTCCAGGCTGCTGCCGAACCGGTTCCCGAACTTCCGCGCGCCCTTGGCGACGCCGCGGAAGAGGCCCTTATCGCGGCCGAAGAGGACGACGATCTTGTCCTGGTCGCCGACGTTGGTGGTCCGGAGGACGATGGCTTCCGATTGGTCCGTTGGCATGGATCACCCCGTCGGGGCCACCGTCACGGGGCTTAACCGGACGGGCCCGGCGGTTCCCTGGGCTGGAGAAAGTCCTTATAGTTTTCGAGGTTGATCAGGACGTTGTTGCGCACTTCGCCCGAGCGGCCCAGGATTTTTGCCGGGCTGCCATTGAGCAGGAAGGTCATTCCCCCCGCGTTGCCCACGTAGAGGAGAATTTCCTTGGCGGCCTGGACCCTGGCCGTCTGGCCGGCCGGGAAAAGGCCCCCGAGTTTGAAATTCCCGTCGGCGTAGATCTGGAGCCAGGTCTCTTCCTGGAACGAAATGTCCATGGTCAGGCCTTTCCATTCCGCTTGGGAAGGTTGGGCTGCCGGCGCGGACGGAGGTTGGGCGGCGGGCTCGGACGCAGGCTGGGAGGCGCTCTCTGAAGCCGGCTTCTCAGAAAGAGCGGCGTCGGGCTTTTGGGCCGCCGGCGACGTCGACGGCTGGGCCTGGGGGAGGGCTGTCGCGACCTGAGTCGGCGGGGCGCCGGGGCTGGGCTGCCGCGGCCTCAACAGGAATATCAGGGCGACAATGAGAATGATGATCGCCGCCGCCACGACCGCCCAGAGGGCGACCCTGCTTTTTTCCTCGGGGGCGGCCTCGGGACTTTCTTCAAACTGGCTGACGGGCGGCTCTTCCAGGAATCCGGCCTCCCTGTATTTTTCGAGGATCGCGTTTTCGTCGAGCCCGAGGTACCTGGCGTAGCTCCGGATGATGCCCTTGACGAAGAATCCGCCCGGCATGGTGTCGAGCCGGTCCTCTTCCAGGGCCACGAGATACCGGCCGACGATCTTGGTCGAGGAGGCCATCTCATCGAGGGAGATATTCCGGGATTCCCGTTCCTTCTTGAGTTCCTGGCCTAGGGATGTCATGCGCAAAAATCTTATGACAATCGCCTCATCCTGTCAATCGGCCGAACCCGCCATGGCGCGGCGAGCCGGCTAATTCTTTAAGAATTTTGAGACCGAAGTGGCGCTGCCCATGAATCCGGTCGCCGCTCCCGCGGCGAGGAGGCCGAGCGCCTGGCGCCAGTCCGGGTAGCGGAAGCTCAGGAGCTGCTCGAGGGCGCCGAGGGACGACCCGAGATAGAGCGGGAAGACCTTGGTGATGATGAAAAGCAGCCCGAGCGAAAGGAGGCTTCCCAGCAGGCCGAGGACGATCCCCTCGAGCCAGAACGGGATTCGGATGAAGAGGTTGGTCGCCCCCACGAGCCGCAGGATCTCGATCTCGTTCCGCCGGGCCATGACGTTGAGCTTGATGACGTTTGAGATGATGAAAAAGGAGGCCAAGATGAGGATCCCTCCCAGGAAAACCCCGACCGCCCGGGCCAGGCGGCTGAAGCCCTGCATCTTCTCGACCCAGTCCTGGTTGAACTGGACATCGCTGACGCCGGGGCGGGTCTTCATCGTCTGAACGAAGCGGACGAGCTCCGCGGCCGAGGCCGACTTGCTCCGGACGCGGGCCTCGATGCTCGGCGGGAAGGGGTTGGCCTTGAGGTTGACCAGGATGTCCCTGAGATCCGGAAAGCTCGCCTGGAATTTTTCCATGGCCTCCTCGGGCCGGACGAAGCGGACGCTCTCGATGAACGGCGGCTGGGCGACGTCACGGAGCAGGGCGGCGGTCGTCTGCGGGGACGTCGTCCGGTCGAGGAAAAAGGAGATCGTCATGTTTTCCGCGAGCACGCGGGCCGTCTCGCGGAGGTTGTTCGAAAGGGCCAGGAAGATCCCCGAGATGAGGAAGGACAGGCAGATGATGGTCACGGAAAAAACGTTCCTGGCCCGGAACTGCCAGAGGTTGCTCCCCGTGACCCTCAGGAAAAACTTGAGCTTTTCGAAAATCAGCGTCCTTCCTTTCCCACGATCCGCCCCTTCTGGAGGAAGATGATGTTGTCGCCGAAGTGGCGGATGAGCTCGCGGTCGTGACTGCCGATGATGACCGTCGTGCCCTGCCGGTTGATCTCCTTGAACAGGCTCACGATCTCGAAGGCCAGCTCGGGGTCGAGGTTGCCCGTGGGCTCGTCGGCCAGGATGATCTCCGGATTGTTGACGATGGCCCGGGCGATGGCGACCCGCTGCTGCTCGCCGTAGGACAGCCGTCCGGGGAACTCCCACATCTTCTGGTGGAGGTTGACCTTCTGGAGGGTGTTGAAGACCCTCCGCCGGATTTCCTTGCGGTTGACCCCGGTGACCTGGAGGGGGACGGCCACGTTCTCGGAAACGGACCGGTGGAACATGAGCCGGAAGTCCTGGAAGACGATCCCCATCTGCCTCCGGAGCCGCCAGATCTTGGATTCGGGGATTTTCAAGGCGTTGACGCCGTCGATGAGGATCTGGCCCTCGGTCGGGAGGAGCTCCCGGAAGATGATCTTGAGGAGGGTCGTCTTTCCCGAACCGCTCGGCCCGGTCACGAAATAGAAATCTCCGGCCCGGATCTGGAGAGTGACGTCGGAAAGCGCCCAAAAAGGCTTCTGGTACTGTTTCCAGACGTGAAAGAGTTCGATCATGGCCTTCGGGTCTCGCGAGCCCGCGGAGCCCGCCGCCGGGCCCCTATTTTTTGATGAACAGGAACATGAACCAGCCGAAGGCCAGGGCGCCGCCCACCATGACGAGGAAGAGAAGAACCCCGTAACGGATGCGGTCCTTCTTTTCCGTGCGGCGGAGGAGCGCCATGACGAGGGACACGAAGAAGGAATAGACGATCATGGAGAAGAGATGGCTTCGGAAGATCATGGCCTTTTCCCCGCACCGATGTCGTAGGCGTCCAGGGCGACGAGGAAGTTGAGGAGACCGGCCCCGGCGATGTAGGCCGTGCCGAACTCGAAGGTCGCCCGCTGGAGCTCGCCCGGGCCCCACGAGAGGAGGCGTGCCAAGCCGTAGAACAGGCCGTTTCCCAGGTCGGCGAAGAAGGCGAGGACGGTCAGGGGGTTGTCGGTCTGGAAGGGATAAACCCGGCCGCCCATGGCCAGCCCCATGCCCGTCATGGCGAAGATCGAGCCGAAGAAGAGGGCGGCGCGGACGTATTTTTTCTGGACCGCGTGGCCGAGGCCGGGGACGAACCAGCCGAGGATCATGAAGACGACCGCTTTGAACTTCATCGGAGAGACATCTTAAACGAAAATCAAGACGGGGTCAAATGTCTTTGATAGAATGGCGGCATGCCGGAGCTGCCCGAAGTCGAAACGATCGTCCGGACCCTCGGACCGGGGATCGCCGGCCGGGTGATCGACCGGGCCGAGCTCCTGTTCAAGCCGCTCCTGCGGCGGCCGCCCCGCGGCGGGCTCGCGGTTCTCGCTGGAAGGCGGGTCATGGGCGTGTGGCGGCGCGGGAAGATGGCGATCATCGATTGCGAGGGCGGCCCAAGCCTCGTTTTCCACCTGAAAATGACGGGCCAGCTTCTGTTGGCGGCGGGCGCGGAACCTCCCGACAAACATACTCGGTTGGTCGTGAGGTTTCGTGACGGCGGTCCGGAACTCCGCTTCCGGGACGTCAGGAAATTCGGGTTTCTCCTCTCCGTCTCCGCCGGCCGGGCGGAGTCGTGCGCCGAACTCTCCTGCCTCGGCCCCGAACCTCTGGAGATCGCCCTCGACGACTTCGCCAACGCGTTTCACGGGAGGAAGGGACGGATCAAGAGTCTCCTCCTCAACCAGTTGGTGATCGCTGGCATCGGCAACATCTACGCTGACGAAATCCTCTTCGATTCCCGCATCCATCCCGAAACCTCGGTCGCTGCGCTTTCGAAAAAGAAAGTCAAGCGGCTGTGGGAATCGACACGGAAGGTCCTGGCTCTGGCCATCGACGCCAAAGGCTCCAGCCTCCGCAATTATGTGGACGCCGAAGGAAGGTCCGGGAGCTTCCAGTTCTCCCACAAGGTCTACGATCGGGAAGGGGAGCCGTGCACGAATTGCGGGCGACCGATCAAGAGGATCACGGTCGGCGGCCGCGGCACATACTTCTGCCCGCGGTGCCAGCGGACGAAGCGGCGTTGAAAAGCCGGTGTTTTTCGGCTATAGTAAGGCCACTTCCGCTGGGTGCCCCTGTAGCTCAGTATGGATAGAGCAATGGATTCCTAATCCATGTGTCGCCTGTTCGAGTCAGGCCAGGGGCACTTCAATTTCCCCCCATATAAGCCTTGAAGATCAATAAGTTACGTGAGCATTGATAGGAATTCGGCTTTAAGTCTGTTTAAGTCGATTTAAGCCCTTTTTAGCCCCCGACACGTCACGAATCTTGACAGTCATTTTTTAAAGGCCTTAATCCAAAATGAGCACGTAGAGAGGACGCCCATCTAAAGATAGAGCGTATGACTACGAATCAGCAGGTCGGGTGTTCGAGTCACCCCGGGCGCGCTCTTTATTCTTCCTCCCCCTTCGGTTGACTTCCTCCCTGATGCCTGTTATCCTTAGGCCACCAAAGAAGGGGAATTTGCGTGGCCATCAAGTGCCCGAAATGTCACTCCGAAAATCCTGAGACCAAGCAGTTCTGCGCTGATTGTGGCACTCAGCTCCCTCCGCCCCAGAGCCATCCTCCGGTTATGACAGAAACCCTTCAAGCTCCACTCCGAGAGCTAACGACCGGCTCGACCTTCGCCGGCCGCTACCAGGTCATCGAAGAACTAGGCCATGGCGGAATGGGCCGGGTCTACAAGGTCCATGACACCGAGCTCAACGAGAAGGTCGCCCTGAAGCTCATCCGGCCGGACGTTGCCTCTGACCCAGAAACAGTCGAACGCTTCCGGAACGAGCTGAAGTCGGCCCGCCAGGTCGCCCACAAGAACGTCTGCCGGATGTTCGACATCGGTCGGGCCGAGGGGGCCCCGTACATCACCATGGAATACGTCCCGGGCGAAGACCTGAAGCGCCTCATCAGGCAGATCGGTCAGATGCCGGCCGGCCGGACGGTCTCGATCGCCCGCCAGATCACCGAGGGGCTGGCCGAAGCCCACAGGCACGGCATCGTCCACCGCGACCTCAAGCCGCAAAACATCATGGTGGACGAAGGGGGCAATGTCCGCATCATGGACTTCGGCATCGCCCGCTCGCTCGAGAAAAAAGGCGTCACGGGCGCCGGCGTCATGATCGGGACTCCTGAATATATGAGCCCTGAGCAAGTCGAGGGGAAGCCCGTCGACGCCCGCTCCGACCTCTATTCCCTGGGTGTCATCCTCTATGAAATGACGACCGGGCGCGTCCCGTTCGAGGGCGACACGCCGTTCACGATCGGAATCAAGCACAAGAGCGAGCCGCCTCGGAACCCGGTCGAGTGGAACCCGGCCATCCCTGCCGACCTGGCCCGGCTCATCCTGCGCTGCCTGGAGAAGGATAAACACAAAAGATTCCAGTCCGCTGACGACCTCCTCGGCGAACTGGCTCGGATCGAGCAGGCCCTGCCGACGACCGAGCGGGTCGTGCCGAAATGCCCGCCGCATACCTCGAAGCAGGTCACGGTGACCTTCGACGTCAAGAAGGTCGCGGTGCCGGTCATCGCCGGCATACTTGTCGTGGCCGCGGCCCTCGTCTTCTGGCTCGTCGTCTTGAAGGAGCCCTCCTTCGCTCCGCCTCCGTCCGGAAAGCCCTCCCTGGGCGTTATCTACTTTGAGAACAACACCGGCGATCCGGGACTGGACCATTGGCGCAAAGCCCTCGCCGAGTTGATCGCGGCCGATATCGGCCAGTCGAAATATCTCCACGTCATGGGCAGCGACCGGCTCTTCAGTATCCTCAGAAGCGAGAACCTGCTCGAAGCCAAGAGCTATTCCTCCGAAGACCTGAAAAAAGTCGCCGAGGCCGGATCCGTCGAGAACATCCTCCGGGGGAGCTTCGCCAAAGCGGGAGACACGTTCCGCATCAACGCCATCCTTGAAAACCCCAGGACCGGCGAAATCCTCGGCACGAACAGGGTCGAGGCCCAGGGCGACGCAGGGATGTTCGATGCCGTGGACAAACTGACGGGGAGGATCAAGGCCGATCTCAAGCTGACTTCAGAGCAGCTCGCTTCGGACATCGGTAAAAAGGTGGCCAATATCACGACCGGCTCGCCCGAGGCTCTTATCCTCTACACTCAGGGCCGCGAGTACCACATGAGGGGGGACTACCGCCAGAGCATTGCCGTCATGGAGAAGGCCGTAGCCATCGACCCCGAGTTCGCCATGGCCTACAGGAGCATGTCCGCGGCCTATAGGAACCGCGGCATCATGAGCCAGGCCAAGTTCTATCTCCAGAAGGCCATGGATCTGCGCGAACGGCTCTCGGAAAGAGAGAGATATGCGATCGAGGGGGACTTCTACCGTCTCTCCGAGAGAACGGCGGGCAAGGCCATCGAAGCTTACGAAAAATCGCTGCAGCTCTATCCCGACGACCCTATCGCAGGCGGCAATCTCGGAGTGGCCTACGCGATGATCGATGAGCGTGACAAGGAACATGCGGTATACGAAAAATTCGCCGGGCAGAAGGAGGCCGGCTTACTCCCGACCTGGAACCTGGCCAGCTCTTACGAGAGGAAGGGTATGTTTGAGAAGGCCCGGGAACTGCTTGAGGATTACGCCCGGACATATTCCGAGTCCTTGAGCCTCCGCGCCGAAGTCGCCAGATCTTATTATTACGAAGGCCGATTCGACGAGGCCCGGGCCGAGGCAGAGAAGATCCGTTCTGCCCTTGAGAAGGCGAAATTAACCTACGCCTGGGCTCGAGCCGTGGGGAACATCGATCTGCTCGAGGGGAAGTTCCGGGAGGCCGAGGCCAAGTACCGGATGTCCCTCGAAGGCACTCAGGGGGCAGAATTGGCCCAGGGCTTCAGACGTCTTGTATCCCTCTATTTGGCCGAGGGGAAAGCCGGGCAGGCCATGGAGGAATCGCGGCGGGGACTCGAGGTCGCCGAACGGACGGACGAACTATCGGTCCAATGCAGCTTCCTGCACATTTTGGGCTATCTTCATGGATTTGCCGGGGATGTTGGCCAAGCTCTGAAGCTGTATGATCAATTGTGGGACCGAGCCGTTCAGGCCGACGACATCGGCTGGCAAAGAACGGCCCTGTCAAAGAAAGGCATCACCCAGGTCATGGCGAATTCCCTTGGCCAGGCACAGAAGACCGCGGACGAGCTCAAGGATTTCATCGCCCAGGGGCTCAATAAGCCCGCTATGGCCCTTTATGACGATCTCCAGGGCCGGATCGAGCTCGCTCAAAAGGACTACGGCCGGGCTATCGAGCATTTTAAGAAAGCACTGTCCACCCAAACCACTCAGGCCAGCGGCATGATAAACGCGATCTATCTCGAGCCTTTAGGAACCGCCTATTTCCTGAAGGGGGACCTGGCGAACGCTCGAAAGACCTCTGAGGCGATCGTCGATCTGACCTCAGGGCGGCTGGACCATGGCGATATCTACGCCAGGAGCTTCTATCGCCTGGGGCTGATCGCCGAGAAGCAGGGAGACAAGGCGGCGGCGCGGGCGAACTACGCGAAATTCCTCGACCTCTGGAAGGACTCCGATCCCGGCC
>Ga0153916_10003838_pt1 | contig 11248 bp, 5 predicted proteins | sample Opewatmetagenome_FD_109642 | JGI IMG/M metagenome (GOLD analysis project Ga0153916, IMG submission 109642) | Freshwater wetland microbial communities from Ohio, USA - Open water 3 Core 3 Depth 4 metaG | ecosystem: Environmental > Aquatic > Freshwater > Wetlands | place: USA: Ohio, Lake Erie, Old...
CAAATACAGCATCAAGGCCGTTGATTTCCGTCGTGGTCCGCAGGGAGACGGCAAGGTTGTCATCAATCTCTCCGATCCATCCGTGGGCATCGATATCCGCGAACAGGCCGGCGAGATCATCGTGGATTTTCTCAACACCTCAGCCCCGTCCGAACTGCAGCGTCGCCTCGACGTGGTCGACTTCGCCACGCCGGTGCAGACCGTCGATACCTTCGTGCAGGGAAAAAACACCCGCATGATCATCACGCCCAAGGGCAAGTATGAGCAATCGGCCTACCAGACCGGCGATGTTTTCACGGTCGACGTCAAACCGGTCATCGAAAAAGCGGATGAAAAGAAGGTCGATGAATTCGGCTATTCGGGCGAGAAGCTGTCGCTCAATTTCCAGAACATCGACGTGCGCGCCGCGCTGCAGGTGCTGGCGGACTTTACGGGGCTCAATTTCGTCGTCAGCGACACGGTCAGGGGTTCGCTGACGTTGCGTCTCAAGGACGTGCCGTGGGACCAGGCCCTCGATCTGATCTGTGATGCCAAGAATCTCGCTGTACGTCGCAAGGGCAACGTGCTGACGGTGGCGCCGGCGCCGGAAGTCGCAGCCAAGGAAAAGGCCAACCTCGAGGCGACCAAGGCGGTTATCGAGCTCGAACCGCTTGTGTCGGAACTCATCCAGATCAACTACGCCAAAGCTGGTGATATCGCCGCTCTGATCAAATCGATCAAACCGGTGGGAGGCGCCACAGCGCAGGAGCATCCGGTCTTCGGAGCCGGCGCTACGGGTGCCACTACGCAAATTGCGACCGAGTCCAACACGTTGCTGTCGCCCCGTGGCCAGGTGACGGTGGACGCGCGCACCAACTCCCTCCTGGTTCAGGATACGCCCGGCAAGATCCGCGAACTGCGCAAGCTCATCGCCCAGCTGGATCAACCGGTGCGTCAGGTGATGATCGAATCCCGTCTGGTGGAGGCGACCGACAATTTCAGCAAATCCCTGGGTTCGCGGTTCGGTGTGAAGTACACGGATACGAATGCCAGCGGTCGCTCGGGCGCAGCTTCGGGATCGGTTGCTGACAGCTCATCGATCGTCTCGGCGGGCACCATGACGTCCAACGCGAATGGGCTGAATGTCAACCTGCCTTCCGCCGGTATCGGAGATTTCCCGGCCGGCTCGATCGGCCTGACCTTCGCCAAACTGGGCACGAACGGCGGTCTGTTGAATCTCGAACTTACCGCACTGGAACAAGAAGGCAAAGGCAAGATCATTTCCAGCCCGCGCATTATCACTGCCAATCAGAAGGCCGCCAGCATCGAGCAGGGTCAGGAGCGTGTGTTTACGACCAACGTCTTGGGCGTCGGTTCGGTGGTGACGAAGAAAGCGACACTGAAGCTGGATGTGACCCCGCAAATCACGCCGGATGATCGCGTGAACCTGGATGTGGATATCACGAAAGACGACTTTGCGGATGCCGTGACCGGCTTGTTGAACGTCAAGGAGATCAAGACCCAGGTGCTGCTCGACAACGGCGAAACCGTGGTTATTGGCGGGATCTATTCGCAGAGCAAGAACGACACCACCACCAAAGTACCATTCTTCGGTGATATCCCCCTGTTGGGCTGGCTGTTCAAGGAAAAAGAACGGCAGGACAACAAGACCGAGCTATTGATTTTCCTCACGCCCCGGATTCTTTCTCAGAATCTGAGCATGCGCTGACCCCGGGTTCCATGGGTTGACGGATCGGCCGCCGCGAGGCGGCCGATTTGCTTGATTTATCGCCGGGATGCTGGCATATCCTTCAGCCATGAGTCGACCCGAGAACATTTTTCTGATCGGCCCGATGGGTGCGGGGAAATCCACCATCGGGCGTCACCTCGCCGAGTTGCTGCACAAGGAATTTCAGGATTCCGACCACGAAATCGAAAAACGCACCGGCGCCAGCATTCCCCTGATTTTCGAGATCGAGGGCGAGGCCGGATTCCGCAGCCGGGAATCTTCCCTGATCGAGGAATTGACACGCCAGACCAACCTGGTACTCGCCACCGGCGGAGGTGCTATCCTGTCGGCGGACAACCGCCGCGTACTGCGCGAACGCGGGGTGGTGGTTTATCTTCATGCGCCGCTGGATGCCCTGTTGCAACGCACCCGCCGTGACCGCAACCGGCCGTTGCTCCAGACGGCGGACCGGCGCCGTACCCTGGAAGACATCGTTAAAACGCGCGAGCCGATTTACCGGCAGACCGCGGATATGGTGGTGGAGACGGCCCATCGTTCCCCGACGAGCGTGGCGCGCGAAATCGCGCGCAAACTGGAAGCCATGCAAACCGATGAAAACGCTGCATCTTGATCTGGGAGAAAGAAGTTACCCGATTTACATCGGCACGGGCCTGCTCGGCCAGGCCGAGTTGCTGACGCGGCATATTGCCGGAAAACGGGTCGCGATCGTCACCAACGAAACGGTGGCGCCGTTGTATCTGGAAAGACTGCGACGCAACCTTGTCGCCTTGCAGCCGATTGAGATAGTGCTCCCGGATGGGGAACAGTACAAAACGCTGGAAGTTTTAAACCGTATTTTTGACGCGCTGCTGGCGTCGCACTGCGACCGACGCACGACGCTCATCGCCCTCGGCGGCGGCGTCATCGGCGACATGGCTGGTTTCGCCGCCGCGACGTATCAGCGCGGCGTGCCTTTCATCCAGGTGCCGACCACCCTGCTGGCGCAGGTCGACTCCTCGGTCGGGGGCAAGACCGGCGTCAATCACCCGCTCGGCAAGAACATGATCGGCGCTTTCTACCAGCCGCGCGCCGTGCTCATCGACACCGATACGCTCAATACGCTGCCCGATCGCGAACTCGCGGCCGGGCTCGCTGAAGTCATCAAGTACGGGCTGATCCGCGATCCCGAATTTTTCGCCTGGCTCGAAGCCAACGTGGACAAGCTGCTGGCGCGCGACCCCGCGGCACTGGGATACGCCATCCATCGCTCATGCCAGAACAAGGCCGAGGTCGTCGCGGCCGACGAGCGCGAATCCGGCGTGCGCGCGCTGCTCAATCTGGGCCACACCTTCGGCCACGCGATCGAAACCGGCATGGGTTACGGCGCGTGGCTGCACGGCGAGGCGATCGCGGCGGGCATGATGATGGCGGCCGATCTGTCGCGCCGGCTCCAATGGCTGTCCGCGGCCGATGCGACGCGCATCGAGAAGCTGATCCGCCATGCGCGCCTGCCGGTACGGGCACCCGGCGCACTGTCGCCCGGGCGTTTCCTGGAACTCATGGCGGTGGACAAGAAGGTGCTCGACGGCCGTTTGCGCCTAGTCCTGCTCAGGCGTCTCGGCGAAGCCGTGGTGACCGATGATTATCCGCGCGCCGAGCTGGAAGGGACGCTAGCCGGCATGCGGGAAGCGGCCTGATGCTCGCTGACTACGCCGCGCAGGAATCCAGTTCGCGCGGACGGCAGTATCCGGAACCGGCGCCGGCGCACCGTTCCGAGTACCAGCGTGACCGCGATCGCATCATTCACTGCGCCGCCTTCCGGCGGCTGGAATACAAGACCCAGGTTTTCGTCAATCACGAAGGCGACCTGTTCCGCACGCGTCTGACGCACTCGATCGAGGTGGCCCAGATCGGCCGTTCGATCGCGCGCGCGCTCGGCCTCAACGAAGACCTGACCGAGGCGATCGCGCTCGCGCACGACCTCGGCCATACGCCATTCGGCCATTCCGGGCAGGATGCGCTGAACGAATGCATGCGCGACTACGGCGGCTTCGAGCACAATCTGCAATCGCTGCGCGTGGTCGATGTGCTCGAGGAACGTTACGCCGAGTTTCCCGGGCTGAATCTCACCTTTGAGACTCGCGAAGGAATACTCAAGCACTGCTCGCTCATGAACGCCCGGCAGCTGGGCGAGCTGGGAAAACGATTTCTGGAAAAAACCCAGCCCGGCCTTGAGGCGCAGCTGGCCAACGTGGCCGACGAGATCGCCTATAACAATCACGACGTCGACGACGGCCTGCGCTCCGGTCTGCTGACGGTGGAACCGTTGCGCCAGGTGCGGCTGTTTGCCGAGCAGTATGACGAGGTCCGGCGCCGGTATCCGGATATCCCGTCACGGCGCGCCATCTATGAAACGGTGCGCCGCATGATCAACTGCGTGGTGACCGACCTGATCGATAACAGCGGTCGCCAGATCGAGGCCGCCGGGGTTCGAAGCATCGAGGACGTGCGCCGCCAGGCGGCGCCGCTCATCGGGTTCCATGCCGAGATCCGGGAAAAGTCGCAGGAACTCAAACGCTTCCTGCGCAAGAATCTGTACGCGCATGAACGCGTCGCGCGCATGATGGGCGAGGCCGCCAAGGTCATCCGGGAATTGTTCGAAGCGTTCATGCAGGACCCCCGGCGCCTGCCGCCGCAGTACCAGGACAAGCTGCGGGAGCGGGAAGGCATGGCCGAGCGGGCTCGAATCGTGGCGGATTACATCGCGGGCATGACCGATCGCTATGCCATGCGTGAGCACGCACGGCTGTTCAGCCCGGGGGCGTGAGAAGTACGCCAGGGATGGCGCGTCTGCTGACCGAAGGATGGACCGGAAAGCCGTTTCCGGTCAGGGCTTTCCCCGCCTGCCTCGAAAAAACCTCACCGCCCAAGAGCTTCCATTGAACCCGCCCCGGGGGGCCGGTATACTTTTCGCCCCTTTTGCTCGGGCTTTTCGCGGTTTTTCCCGGCAAAAGCGCGTATTTCACTGGTTTGGGTAACGTCCGGCGTCGGCCGGGCAAAGCGGTGATCGGAATTGGAACAGCACATTAAGAATACACAACCGGGTCTGTACGACCCGAGCTTCGAGCACGACGCCTGCGGTGTCGGTTTCGTGGTGGACATGAAGGGCCGCCGCTCGCATACCATCGTCAGCCAGGCGCTGACTATCCTGCGCAACCTCATGCACCGCGGCGCCTGCGGCTGCGAGGAAAATACCGGCGACGGCGCCGGCATCCTGATCCAGATGCCGCATGCCTTCCTGAGCCGCGAGTGTGCCAAGCTCGGTATCCAGCTGCCGGACGCGGGTCACTACGGCAGCGGCATGGTTTTTCTTCCGACCGATGCGGCGGAAGCAGGCCGTTGCCAGGCTTTGTTCGCCGACATCGTGCGCGAGGAAGGACAGCAGCTCCTCGGCTGGCGTGACGTACCTGTCGACGATTCCTCGCTCGGCCCCACGGCACGCTCCGCGGAACCGACATTCAGGCAGATATTCATCGGCCGCGCGCCCGGTGTTGCGGACGATCAGACCTTTGAACGCAAGCTCTACGTGATTCGCAAGCGCATCGAGCACGCGGTCTGGAATTCGGACCTGACGCAGCGCGGGCTGTTTTATATTCCGAGCCTCTCCAGCCGGACCCTGATTTACAAGGGCATGCTCACGCCGACCCAGGTCGGTCCGATGTTTCGCGATCTGGCGGACCCCGCGGTGGAGTCGGCGCTCGCCCTGGTGCACTCACGTTTCTCGACCAACACCTTTCCGTCGTGGCCGCTGGCGCATCCGTACCGCTACATCGCGCACAACGGCGAGATCAACACGCTGCGCGGCAACATCAACTGGATGCGTGCACGCGAGGCTTTATGCGAGTCGCCGCTGTTCGGTGATGACCTCAAGAAAATCCTGCCGATCGTGATCGAGGGCGGTTCGGACTCGGCCACGTTCGATAACGTGCTCGAGTTCCTGCACATGGCCGGACGCGAGTTGCCGCACGCCGTGCTGATGATGATCCCCGAGGCGTGGAGCGGACACGAGTCGATGGACGAGGACCGCAAGGCGTTCTATGAATATCACGGTTGCTTGATGGAGCCGTGGGACGGCCCGGCCTCGATCGCCTTCACCGACGGCACGGTCATCGGCGCCATCCTCGACCGCAACGGCCTGCGCCCGTCGCGCTACTACGTGACCAAGGACGGACTGGTGGTCATGGCCTCCGAAGTCGGCGTGCTCGACATTCCGCCGGAGAACGTGCTCATCAAGGAACGGCTGCATCCGGGCCGGATTTTCCTGGTCGATACGCGCGAAGGCCGCATCATCGACGACGCCGAGCTCAAGCAGCGTTATGTCAGTGCGCAGCCTTACAAGGACTGGCTGAAGCAGAATCTGGTGCCGCTCGATCAGCTGCCGGCGCCGCCGCACTTGCCGGAGCCGGATCACGCCACCGTGCTGCAACGGCAGCAGGCCTTCGGCTACACGCACGAGGACCTGCGTATCCTGATGGCGCCGATGGCGCAGAAGGGCGAGGAACCGGTGGGTTCCATGGGCAACGACGCCGCGCTCGCGGTGTTGTCCGACAGGCCGCGCCTGCTTTACGACTACTTCAAGCAGCTGTTCGCGCAGGTGACGAACCCGCCGCTCGACGCCATTCGCGAGGAACTGGTCACCCAGATCGAAACGCCGCTTGGTCCCGAGGGTAACCTGCTCAAGCCCGGCCCCGGGAGCTGTCGCATGTTGAAGCTCAAGACGCCGATCCTGAGCAACGAGGAACTGGCGAAGATCCGCCATCTCGATCGCCCCGGTTTCAAGGCCGTCACCCTGCCGATGCTGTTTCCGGCCGGCTCGGGCGGATCGGGTCTGGCGCGGGCCCTGGACGAGCTGTGCCGCCGCGCGAGTGAAGCCATCGCGCAGGGCCATACCTATATCATTCTTTCCGACCGCGGCGTCGATCAGCACCAGATGCCGATGCCGGCGCTGCTGGCCACCGCCGGCGTGCACCATCACCTCGTGCGTGAAGGCACGCGCGTCAAGGTCGGGCTCATCGTCGAATCCGGCGAGCCGCGCGAGACGCACCATATGGCGCTGTTGCTCGGCTACGGCGCCGGGGCGGTGAACCCGTATCTCGCCTTCGAGACGCTCGATGACATGATCCGCCTGGGTCTGTTGAACGGCGTGGATCACGCCGGGGCGGTCAAGAATTACATCAAGGCGCTGAACAAGGGCGTGGTCAAGGTCACCTCCAAGATGGGCATCTCCACCATCCAGTCCTATCGCGGTGCCCAGATCTTCGAAGCCATCGGCCTCGACAAGAAATTCGTCGATCAATATTTCACCTGGACCGCCTCGCGCGTCGGCGGCATCGGCATCGATGTGGTGGCGCAGGAAACATCGCTGCGGCATCACCGCGCCTATCCCGACCGGCCGGTAGGGCCGTCCGAGCTCGACTGGGGCGGGCAGTACCAGTGGCGCCGTGACGGCGAGTACCACATGCTCAATCCGGACACCGTGGCCAAGCTGCAGCACGCGACGCGCGCCAATTCCTACGCGATGTTCAAGGACTTCTCGCGCGCCTGCGACAGCGGCGCGCAACATCTGGCGACGCTGCGCGGGTTGATGGAACTGAAACTCGCCGACCGGCCGGTCCCGATCGAAGAGGTCGAGGCGGAGGAATCCATCATGCAGCGTTTTGCCACCGGCGCCATGTCCTACGGCTCGATCAGCCAGGAAGCGCACGAAGCCCTGGCGATCGCCATGAACCGCATCGGGGGACGCTCCAACTGCGGCGAAGGCGGCGAGGACCCTGAACGCTACGGCACGGTCAAGAACTCGCGCATCAAGCAGGTGGCCTCGGGCCGTTTCGGCGTGACCAGTCATTACCTGGTCAACGCCACCGACCTGCAGATCAAGATGGCGCAGGGCGCCAAGCCCGGCGAGGGCGGACAGCTGCCCGGCCACAAGGTTTATCCGTGGATCGCCAAGGTGCGTTACTCCACGCCCGGCGTCGGGCTGATCTCGCCGCCGCCGCATCACGACATCTATTCGATCGAGGACCTGGCGCAGCTCATCCACGACCTGAAGAACGCCAACCGCGAGGCGCGCATCCACGTGAAGCTCGTCTCCGAAATCGGCGTCGGCACCATCGCCGCCGGCGTGGCCAAGGCGCACGCCGACGTGGTGCTCATCTCCGGTCATGACGGTGGCACCGGCGCCAGCCCGCTGTCCTCGCTCAAGCACGCCGGCCTGCCGTGGGAGCTCGGGGTGGCCGAAACCCAGCAGGTGCTGGTGATGAACAAGCTGCGCGACCGCATCGTGGTGCAGACCGACGGGCAGATGAAGACCGGCCGCGACGTCGTGATCGCCGCGCTGCTCGGCGCCGAGGAGTACGGCTTCTCGATCGCGCCGTTGGTGGTGCTGGGCTGCATCATGATGCGCGTGTGCCATCTGAATACCTGTCCGGTCGGTATCGCGACGCAGGACCCGGAGCTGCGCAAGAAGTTTGCCGGCAACCCGGAGCATGTCGTGAACTTCTTCCGTTTCGTGGCGCGGGAAACTCGCGAGCTGATGGCGCAGCTCGGTTTCCGCACCATGGACGAGATGATCGGTCGCGTCGACCGCCTGAACGTCAAGAAAGCGGTGGATCACTGGAAGGCGCGCGGGCTCGATTTCTCCCAGATCCTGTATCAACCGGAGGCGGGTCCCGACGTCGCCATCCGTTGCGTGCGTGGACAGGATCATGGACTGGCGCAATCGCTCGACATGACGACGATCCTGCCGCTGTGCCGCGAGGCGCTGGAGTCGAAAAAGCCGGTGGATATCATCCTGCCGATCCGCAACGTCAATCGCACCGTCGGCACCATTCTCGGCGCCGAGGTCAGCATGCGCTACGGCGCCGAAGGTCTGCCGGACGACACGATCCGCATCCACTTCAACGGTTCCGCCGGTCAGAGCTTCGGCGCGTTCCTGCCGCGCGGCCTCAGCTTCACGCTCGAGGGCGACGCCAACGACTACATCGGCAAGGGTCTCTCCGGGGGCAAGCTCGTCGTCTATCCGCCGCGCCAGGCGAGCTTCGTGCCGGAGGAGAATATCCTCATCGGCAACGTCGCGCTGTACGGAGCCACCGGCGGCGAGGCCTATTTCCGCGGGGTCGCGGGCGAGCGCTTCGCCGTGCGCAACAGTGGCGCGCACACGGTCGTGGAGGGCGTGGGCGATCATGGCTGCGAATACATGACCGGCGGGCGCGTGCTGGTGATCGGTCCCACGGGCCGCAACTTCGCGGCCGGCATGTCGGGCGGCGTGGCCTACGTGCTCGATACCCACGGGGATTTCAAGCGTCACTGCAACCTCGCGATGGTTGACGTCGATCCGCTGTCCGGTACCGAGGACATCGAGCTGGTGAAGGACCTGCTCAAGCGTCACGCGCGCTACACCAACAGCACCGTGGCGGAAAAGATTCTCGCGAACTGGAAGACGATGCAGGCGAAATTCGTGAAGGTGATGCCCAAGGACTACAAGCAGGTGCTCGCGGCCATCCGCCGGGCGCGTGAAACCGGCGTGCCGGAGGAACAGGCGGTGATGGAAGCGGCGCATGGGTGATATCAGAGGCTTCATCAAGTTCAAGCGCGCCAAACAGCTTTACCGACCCGTCGCCGAACGCGTGCGGGACTGGAAGCAGGTCATGCGGCCGTTTCCCGAGGACGAACTCAGGAAGCAGGGCGCGCGCTGCATGGACTGCGGCATTCCGTTCTGCCACCAGGGCTGCCCGCTGGGGAACATCATCCCCGACTGGAACGACCTGGTTTACCGCGGCCAGTGGCAGGAGGCGATCGATCGCCTGCACGCCACCAACAACTTCCCGGATTTCACCGGCACGCTCTGCCCCGCCCCGTGCGAGGGCGCCTGCGTGCTCGGCATCAACGACGATCCGGTGGCGATCAAGGCGATTGAATTGGCCATCATCGACCGCGCCTTCCAGGAAGGCTGGATCAAACCTGAGCCGCCCAAGGTACTCACCGGCAAGAAGGTCGCCATAGTCGGCTCCGGACCGGCGGGCCTGGCCGGTGCGCAACAGCTGCGCCGCGCGGGCTACGACGTCACCGTGTTCGAGCGCGATGACCGCATCGGCGGACTGCTGCGCTACGGCATCCCCGAATTCAAGATGGAAAAGAAAGTGCTCGATCGCCGGCTGGACCAGATGAAGGCCGAAGGCGTGGTGTTCAAGGCCAATGTGCACGTCGGCGTGAATATGCCGGTGGAGGAGTTGCGCAAGAATTTCGACGCAATCCTGCTTGCGGGCGGCGCCTGTGCCCCACGTGACCTGAAGGTCCCGGGACGTGAACTCAAGGGCGTGCATTTCGCGATGGAATACCTGACGCAGTCGAACCGCCGCTGCGAAGGCGACGCAGTGCCGACAGAGCGGGAAATCACCGCCAAGGGCAAGCACGTCGTCATCATTGGCGGCGGCGACACCGGCGCCGACTGCCTCGGCACCGCCCATCGTCAAGGCTCAAAAACGGTGCACCAGCTGGAGATCATGCCGCGCCCGCCGGAGCACCGGGCCGCGAACAACCCCTGGCCCGAATATCCGTATATCTATCGCGTGGCCTCGGCGCACGAAGAGGGCGTGGAGCGGGTCTACTCGGTCTCGACCAAGCGCTTCCTCGGCGATGCGCAGGGACGCGTGCAGGCGCTGGAGCTCGTCAAAGTCGAGCTCGTGCAAGAGGGCGGGCGTTCGGGTTTCAAGGAAATTCCGGGCAGCGAATTCACGCTGCCGTGCGAGCTGGTTTTGCTCGCCATGGGCTTCGTCGGTCCGGAGAAACCGGGCATGCTGGAGCGCCTCGGCGTGAAGCTCACCGAGCGTGGCAACGTCTGGCGCGACGATAACTGGATGACCAGCGTTCCCGGGGTGTTCACCGCCGGCGACATGCAGCGTGGCCAGTCGCTCATCGTCTGGGCCATCGCCGAGGCGCGCTCGGCCGCGCGCGGCATCGACAAGTATCTCACGGGCGCCTCCGATCTCCCCGCGCCTTTAGCGTAAGAATTTTAAACCGCCAGGCACGCCAGGGACGCCAAGGTTTTTGATCAATCATTCCTGGCGTACTTGGCGCTCCTGGCGGTTCATTTTTTTTATTTATGGCTGAACTGAAAAACGACAGATTATTGCGCGCGCTGCTGCGCCAGCCGGTGGACGTCACGCCGGTGTGGGTCATGCGCCAGGCGGGCCGTTATCTGCCCGAGTACCGCGCGGTGCGCGAGAAGGCCGGCGACTTCAAGACCCTGTGTACCACGCCCGAGCTCGCTTGCGAGGTGACGCTGCAGCCGCTGCGGCGTTTCCCGCTGGAAGCCGCGATTCTGTTCTCCGACATCCTGACTATCCCGGACGCCATGGGTCTCGGGCTTTACTTCACCGAGGGCGAAGGCCCGCGTTTCCAGAAACCGGTGCGCACCGCGGCCGACATCGGGCGGCTCGCCGTGCCCGATCCCGAACGCGAACTGAAATACGTGATGGACGC
>Ga0153916_10003839_pt1 | contig 11247 bp, 6 predicted proteins | sample Opewatmetagenome_FD_109642 | JGI IMG/M metagenome (GOLD analysis project Ga0153916, IMG submission 109642) | Freshwater wetland microbial communities from Ohio, USA - Open water 3 Core 3 Depth 4 metaG | ecosystem: Environmental > Aquatic > Freshwater > Wetlands | place: USA: Ohio, Lake Erie, Old...
CTTAATCGGACCTCAGCCGATCATCGTCCGCTCCTCCAGTCAATTAGAAGATAACTTCGGCACATCTTTTGCGGGTAAGTATGATAGTTATTTCTGTCCAAACCAGGGTTCTCGCCAGGAGAATTTGCGGGCTCTTACGCGCGCCATAGCACGCACGTTTGCCAGCACCCTTAAGCCCGATGCATTGTTATACCGGCGTAGTAAGGGATTGCAGGATTACGATGAACGTATGGCGGTATTAGTGCAGGTTGTGCAGGGGGATCATTATGGGCGGTATTTCCTGCCTCATGCCGCGGGAGTGGCGTTCAGCCATAATCTATATCGTTGGGCGCCCCAGATCCGGCGAGAGGAAGGTTTCGTACGCCTGGTATGGGGTCTTGGAACACGCGCCGTTGACCGGATGGCGAATGACTTTCCTCGCCTGGTCGCTCTCAGCCATCCGAATTTACAGCCGGACGATTCGCCCGAGGCAATCCGACATTATTCCCAACAAAAGGTGGATTTAATCGATTTACAAGATAACGAAATGAAGACTCTTCCGGTTCACCAAGTGCTGAAGCCTGATTATGAACCCTTACGGTATCTCGTCCAAATGGAACAGGATGGATATTTTTCTCCTGTGCGCAGCCGGATTCCGGAAGCGGAGATTCCGAAACTAGCGATAACATTTAGTGAGTGTCTGCGACGGACCCCTTTTGCCAGCCGTCTTTCGAAGATGTTACGGATTTTGGAGCTGCATTACCATGGCGCAGTTGACATGGAGTTTACTTTTCAAATCCAGGATGCCAACACTCCTCAACCGGAAGTGATCATTTCGCTATTACAATGCCGTCCTCAGAGTCACTTGCAAGCTGCCAAAGTGGTCCGCTTACCAGCTGAACTTACCCACGAGGAAATTATTTTATCAACGAATTACATGGTCCCTCAGGGTTATGTCCAAAATATCCGATATGTGTTGTTTGTTTCCCCCGAAGCGTATTACAAGTTGCCAACGATCCAGTGTCGAAATGAACTGGGCCGGAATATTGGTCAATTAAATGCCGTGTTAAAAGCGAAATCTTATATTTGTGTTGGTCCGGGGCGATGGGGTACCGCAAACACGGATTTAGGGGTTTACGTGGGTTATTCAGATATCTATAATGCGGCTGCATTGGTGGAGTTAGCTGGACCCGGGATCGGCTCTGCACCGGAGCCATCCTTAGGGACGCATTTCTTCCAGGATCTTATGGAGGCTCAAATCTACCCGCTGGCGCTGATCATCGACCAACCAGGGATGGTGTATAACCGCGATTTCTTTTTTAACACCCCCAATTGCGTGAAAGAGTTTATCCCAATTGAAGAAGATCGGGCCATCTGCTTGAAATTAATCGATGTAAACGCTTACCGTCCGGGATATCACCTTGACCTGGTGATGGATGATGATAAAAGCCAGGCTGTGGCTTTCTTATCGCCGGATTAATAAGAGCTGTAAAGATAAAATAATTAAAACAAAACCCGGAAGCTGACTTCACGAAGCTTGATGCTTTGCGAAAGCCAGCTTCCGGGCTTTTATACCGGTTTTACCGCTGGGTAGGTCTTAATGCTGGCCAGAGTTTCTCAGTCCGGCCCTGGAAGAAATACTCAGGCATGGGTAATGGGCTTATTTTGATGCCGGTTCCAAAATCGCCAAGAGGGACGTAATACAATTGGATCACACTCTTGGTTCCCAGGTTAATATCCTGAAAAGCAAAAGCCATATAAGACCCATCGGGACTGAAGCGCGGATCGCGATAGCAGCAAGTCCCCACCGGAAACACATAATCAATATTTTGCTCAGTCTTCTGTAAGAGTTTAGAGGTTGTATTATAAATGTAGAGATATCCAAAACCATCGTTGCGCAGGTAGCTATTCAATGCAAAAAGTTCATCCCCATTCCAGGAAAAGCTCGAAATGCGCGGATTTTCACTGTACCCACTCATTTTGAAACGTTCAGCTGGGAAAACATCCAGGATAGGCGGTGTTATGGGGCAGTTACCTATCTTGGTTCGCAGGATCGCGTCCACCTGCCGGCCTTCCAACGGGCTCAGGAAGGATACAGCAATGTTATCCTCATTTTTAGACCAGAGGACTTCTTTATATGCGATGTTATTCCACATACCAACATTGGGGCAGATCGAGAGGGGGATCAGGTTGTTGCGATTGCTGATCTTCCTGAGGGTATCCAGGTTATAGGGCACCAGGTAGAGCTGGCGGTCGATTGAGATAGCTACTTTCGTTCCACTGGGTGAGATAGTAAAGCCTTCTACAAATTGTGCGGCGTTATAACAGGTGATTGTGTCGACAGTTTTGTTAGCGAAACCTACTAGCTTTATACATTTCTTGCTGATATAAAGCACATTCTGTCCATCCGGCGTCCACTGTAAATTGCTTTTCTCAGCTCCATCGTTAGTAAGCTGTACTAAATCACTCCCATCGACGTTTGTTACCCAGATATCATTGGCATTTAAAAAGGCGATCTTATCGCTTCCACCGAGGGATACTGGCAAGACGCGGGTTGGAGGCGCTTCAGTAGGGGTCGCTGTAGCGGTGGGCACGGGAGTATCGGTGAAGACCGGCAAGATCTCGGGAGTCGATGTATCGGTGGGCTTCGCTGTAGGAAGGGGCGTTTTGGAGGGCAAAGGAGTTGGAACAGGTGTATCGGTAGGTTTAATAGTCGGAGGCACCTGGATAGTTGGGGTATGAGTGCTCGCTTTGGACAGTAATGGAATGTTCCCTTTGTAGTATAGTACTGCGCCTCCAATGACCCCGCCACCACCGATAACCAGGAGAAGTAGTACCCCTAGGATCCATCCCCAGGTTGGGATACCCTGCCGTTGAGCTTGAACAAGCGGAGTTCGACCGGGTATGACATAGGTAGGTTTTGCCTGCGGTCCAGTCTTGGATGACTTAGGAGGTTTCCCAATGCGGGTGGCTTTGGTCGGAGCCACGCGTGTTTTTCCAGGTAAACTGGTAACTGCACTCTCAACCGCCGCTGCCATCTCGGCGGTATTGGCATAACGGTCGGCGGGATCCTTCGCCATCGCTTTCTCGATGGCAGCATCGATAGCTGGTGGAATCTCGGCTTTCACATCACGGACATGGGGCACCTGCTCGAGCAAGTGCATCATCATTATTTTTCCGGGAGTATCCGACATGTAGGGTGTATTGCCGGTTAACATCTCAAATAAGATGATACCCAGCGAATAGATATCGCTGCGCCCATCCAGATCAGTGTTTCCCTGGACCTGTTCCGGACTCATATAAGCAGGAGTGCCCAATATCGCGCCCTGTGTCAGGGTTGCGGCTCCCGGGGTTTGAGTAATCCGAGCGATCCCAAAATCGGATAGGAAAGCATTCCCATACTGGTCAAAGAGAATGTTGCCAGGCTTTAAATCACGATGGATAATGCCACGCGCATGGGCTGCGTCCAAAGCGGGCGCTAACCGTGTAATGACTTGGGAGGCCTCTTCGGTTGAAAGGGGAGTTTGTTTCAACCGATCAGAAAGGCTTCCACCAGACATAAAACGCATGACAATGTAAGGTTGACCATCTTCTTCACCGAAATCGTACACGGGCACGATTGCGGGGTGTTCCAACAAGGCAATGGTCTTCGCCTCTCGCTCAAAACGGGTTCTGAATTGAGGATCGTGCAGGAAGGCGTGGGGGAGAACTTTTATGGCAACATCACGCTCGAAGCGTGGGTCATAGGCATGGAAAACGGTCGCCATTCCTCCCCGACCGATCTCTCGTTTGATTTCGTAACGACCAAATTTTTCTGTGGACATAGGGGTTAGTATCGTTGCATCCTTAATTATAAATGAAGTAGTAGATCATTATTTAACCAGTACCAAACTGCCGGTCTCCAGCATCGCCTAAACCTGGCAAGATATATCCGTGTTCATTTAACTTTTCGTCGATAGCTGCCAGATAGATGGGCACATCTGGGTGACGGGTTTGCATTAATTTAATCCCTTCTGGAGCGCCGATAATTCCGACAAACTTAATTTTTTTAACTCCCCAATTTTTTAAGATATCTGTGGTAGCAACTGCAGAACCACCTGTTGCTAACATGGGATCTAATATCAAACATACAGAAACGGTCGGTTCAACAGGGAGCTTGTTATAATATTGGACCGGTTTTAAGGTGCGCTCATCACGATAAAGACCAATATGCCATACCTCGGCGGAGGGCATTAAGTCCCAGACTCCCTCGACCATGCCCAGGCCGGCTCTCAGGATTGGGACCAGGCCAACTTTCTCCATAAGTGTAGAACCGTCCGCAATTGCCAGGGGAGTTTCGACTGACTTTGGAGTAACCAATAGGTCCGCTGTCGCCTCATAAGTGAGTAGGGCAGCGATCTCACGTACTAATTCACGAAATTTCTTAGGTTCGGTACCTTTTTCACGTAGCACACTTAATTTATGGGCGACCAGGGGATGTGGGGATGGATAAACATTCGCCATAGGTATCCTCCAAAGGATTTTATCCCCGTAATTATAGCCTTAACTGTGAAGATTGGTGATAGTATTCCAGAAGGATTATTCGTGATTAGAGGGTCGAGAATCGAGATTAGTTGGTAAAATAGCAGCGTGCAAGTTAGAAAATTACTGATCGGTTTTACGTTGTTCTTATTATTGCTCGTCGGGGTAGTTTCCTGTACTACGCTTCGCTTATCCTCTCCGAGTTCTCAACAAGCACCAACACCAACGGTGGATCGGCTGGCGCCTCCCGTGATGCCAAATAAGCCGTCGCAAGCAGATAAAGGAGCTTATGTCTTTTACCAGGTCTGCATGGCTTGTCACGGCGACCGTGGGCAGGGATTAACGGACGAGTGGCGGGAAGGAGGTTTTGGTGAAGATAGTAATTGCTGGCAATCTGATTGCCATGGAAATAATCACCCCCGCGATGGATTCCTGTTAATAAAGATTGTTCCTCCTGTCTTTGGTTCAGGCACCTTCACTCGCTTCAAGAATGGTCAAGAACTCCACGATTACCTGGTTAAGACTATGCCCTGGTGGAAACCTGGGTACCTGCAGGCACAGGAATATTGGGAGCTTACTGCATATTTAATGCGCCAGCGCGGTATACTGCCCAAAGGAGTGGAGCTGAATGAAGGTAACGCGAGGATATTTTTAATCCGTCCGGTGACTGCCTTGCCGAAAGACTCCCTTCCGATGGCTTTGTTATTTGCTGGATTGCTGGTGTTGGCCGCTGGTGCGATCGTTGTTTATAATAAATTACCGCGTTGAGACTTTTTCGATATTATGGATAGGCTGTGAATACTTTGTGAAACACGTAAATAAGAAAAATGATAAGATTAGATCGTAAAGGGCGCTTGTACTGACCGTAGATCGAAAAAGTTTTAAGAAAGAATAATCAAATGACCGAAACTACCACCCGCCTGGTAAATCCAACCCCTCAGCCAGATGACCGGCTGGATAACGCAATGCGTCCGCGCATTCTCGCTGACCTTATTGGTCAAGAGAGGGTGAAAGAAAACCTGTCCATCTTAATCGCGGCTGCCCGGCAACGTGGTGATCCATTGGACCACGTTTTATTTTATGGACCGCCTGGATTGGGAAAAACGACTCTCGCACACGTATTAGCAAATGAAATGGGGGTCAATATCAAAATTACTTCTGGTCCAGCAATCGAAAGGGCGGGCGATCTGGCGGCGATCCTAACAAACTTGAGAGCAGGAGATATCTTATTTATAGACGAAGTGCATCGCTTGGGGCGAATCGTTGAGGAAGTTTTATATCCAGCGATGGAGGATTTCGCCCTTGACATCGTAATTGGCAAGGGGCCATCTGCCCGATCGATCCGTTTAAAGCTGCCACGCTTTAGCGTAATTGGTGCAACGACCCGCTTGGCACTGTTGACCGCGCCCTTGAGAGCGCGTTTTGGGGCAGTTTACCATCTCGATTTTTACGACCAGAAGGCCATGGAAGCGATCGTTATACGGGCTGCGAGGATCCTGGCAGTGGGGATCGAATCGGAAGGGGTAGATGAAATTGCCCGGCGCGGTCGAGGCACACCCCGCGTGGCTATTCGATTGCTTCGGCGCGTGCGCGATTTTGCCCAGGTACGCGCCGATGGGGTCATCTCGCGCAGTATTGCCCAGCAAGCTTTGGACTTGATGAATGTGGATCCGCTCGGACTGGATGATATGGATCGGCGGGTGCTCATAACCATCATTACGAAATACGGGGGTGGACCAGTAGGATTGAATACAATTGCAGCCTCAATAAGCGAAGAGCCAGATACGATTATGGATGTGGTAGAGCCTTATTTACTGCAGCTTGGTTTCCTGGAACGCACACCCCAAGGACGAGTTGCCACCCCACATGCTTATCATCATCTATCGCTTCCATACAAGGATGAAGATCAGCCCCAGTTATTTTAATTCCTTGAAGCTCTCTGATTTCGATTACGACCTTCCCTCTCAATATATCGCTCAGACACCCATTGAGCCACGCGACGCGGCGCGCTTGCTGGTATTAGACCGGAAAACTGGCAAGAGCGAACACACGATATTTCGAGAAATCGGTCAGTATTTTAGGAGTGGCGATATCGTTGTTTTAAATGAAACCCGTGTTATCCCTGCCCGTTTGTATGCCCATAAAATCCCTACTGGGGGAAAAATCGAGCTGTTAATATTGAAGCGAATTGATGCTGTTACCTGGGAGACGCTGGTGGGTGGCAAGGGAATAGGTACGGGGAAGCGCTTGCAAATTGAGGATGGTCCTTTGGCGGAAGTCATGGCTGTTCTTGAGGGAGCACAGAGATTGGTACGATTTTCTGAACCGATAGACCCTTATTTAAACAGAATCGGGCATACTCCTTTACCTCCTTACATTCACACCTCCCTGAAGGATCCAGAAAGATACCAGACAATTTATGCCCGTAATTCCGGATCAGCAGCAGCGCCAACCGCGGGATTGCACTTTACACCCCGATTAATAGAGCGATTGAAATCATCGGGTATCCGTTTTGTATTTGTAACTCTACATATTGGTTTGGATACCTTTGCACCAGTTACTGAAAGTGATCCGAGGCAACATCGAATTCATTCAGAATGGTGCCAGGTAAGTCCAGAGGCGGCTTCCGCTGTTAACCAGGCACGGTCAACCGGTGGAAGGGTGATCGCGGTGGGCACGACTAGCGTACGCACCCTGGAGAGTGCAGCGGATGAGAAAAGTCTTAACCCTTTTGAAGGGCCAACCAACCTGTTTATCTTGCCAGGTTATCCCTTTAAAATTGTCGATGCTCTGGTGACCAACTTTCACCTGCCATGCTCCACGTTGATCATGCTGGTGAGTGCATTCGCCGGACGGGAAAAGATCCTGAATGCCTACGGAGTTGCTAAAACAGAGGGTTACCGGTTTTATTCGTTTGGGGATGCAATGCTGATTTTATAAGCTTATGCCCTTATAATCTGGTTACGCCCGGCATTCTTAGCGGCATACATGGCGTTATCGGCTCGCGCTACCAGGGCAGCGAAATCGGGTGTCTCAGAATTGGATTCTGCAATGCCCAAGCTAAGAGTTATGACCACGTTACCCTGCCCGGCATGGATTGGCTTCATGGCTGCCTCCGTCCGAAGGCGCTCGGCTACGATTTCTGCCGCTTGGGCAGTAGTCTCGGGTAGGATGATCCCAAACTCTTCACCGCCATAACGACCCGCGATATCGATCTCACGGATCATTTCCCGGATTCGACTGGTGAGGGTCTTTAACACCAGGTCTCCGGTGGTATGGCCATAGTTGTCATTGACATTCTTAAAACGGTCAATATCAAATAGAATTAGGGAGAGAGGATGTTTAAAGCGGAGAGCGCGGGTGAATTCCTTCTGACCCAGCTCGTAGAATTGCCGGCGGTTAGATATTCCGGTTAGGGGATCCGTAATAGCAAGCTTGTGAACCTCCCCAAATAAGCGAGAATTCTCCAATGCAATGGCAGCATAGGAGGCTAACATTTCCAGGAGTTGCAAGTCTTCAGGAGCATAGGCTTTAGGGTTGTAGCTTTGGGTAGAGAGTGTGCCGATAACTTTTCCGGCTAAGCTCATGGGGACTGTCAGGATCGACCTGACCTCCTCCGTATCCCCGTACCGGATGGAATCGATCTCATTTATTTTTTCGAGCATGTCCTCGATATAGAGGGATTTCCCAGAAGTAATCACTTGTCCACTGATGCCACGCTGACGCGGAAACGAGAAGGAGGCAGCGCGCCCCATGTGGTCGTATAAATAGACTGCCTGGATGGTGTCGTTTTGTTCGTCAAGTAAGGTGATTGCAAATGCCTCGCTTGGCATCAGTTGGGCTGCCGCATGGTGGATGGCCCCATAGATACCTTCGGGATCTAAGCTGGCTGCCACAATTTCCTGGCTAACATTATGCAAGATCGCTCGCCGGTTAGCTGCTTCACGCGCTTCCTGGTATAAGCGGGTATTTTCAACCGATATCGCGACCTGATCAGCTAAAGCCGCCACCATCCGTGAATGGTCAGGGGTAAAATAACCTGGTTTACTGCTATCGATAGCCAACATGCCGATCACCCGGTCGTGAACGACGAGTGGTACACCGAGCCATGACCGGATACGGTTGTGGGGTTCTTTCGAGAAATTAGGGTATAAAAGAGGCGCATCATCCAGAATATAGGGGCGACGTTGTAAGATAACAATTGTGTTCGGATTATCACCAGGAATGGGAAATTTGCTACCGATCATAATAGATGGATCTTCCCATCCGTGACCACCGACGATCTCCAGGTAATCTTCATGCATTATCTGAACAGAGGCACTGTCATGCGGCACGACCTTCGCTAATTGCTCCAAAATCAGGTTGATCGCTTCATCCTGCTGTAAGGTCGCGGCTACAACGGCGGAAGCCGAACGCAGGGTTTCGGCTTCCTGAGCCCGATGCTGGGCGGCCTCAAATAGGCGAGTGTTTTGGACCGCAATCGAGGCCTGGTCAGCAAACATTTTAAGTAGATCCAGGTCATCATTTGTAAAATGATGATTTTCTTTGATATCAAAGACCAACAATACCCCATTGACTTGATTGCTCCATACCAGTGGTACACCCACCAGCGCAATAACAGCAGGTTGTGTCTCTAGAATCCCAAGTCTTCCAGGCCAGGTCCGGTAATCGTTTATCAATAACGGCTGACCAGTATCGGCGATTATACCTGACTCGCCTTCCCCATAGTGCAGGATTGAGCCCGTGTTATCGTGTGGGTTCTGGAAATTGACCACGCTACGCACTTCCCGGTGTTCCACATCGCACAGGTACAGGCTGCCGCCATAAGCGCGCAATAGATTGGCAGCTCGCTCGACAATGGTTTGGAGTAATACTGGCAGGCTGCGGGAGGTGGTTATATCTAAAAGGGTGGTATGCAGAGCGGCTAGTTCTTCTGCCCGGCGTTGTTGTGCTTCCTCTGCGCGCATGCGCCTGGTGACACCCCAAATCACGATCAGATGCCCTTTTAAGTGGTGCTGGTTGTCGTATATGGGGGAATAGCGCATGTTAAAGAATTGCTTATTATCTCCAGCACCCTGTACTAACTCAAATTGTTGTTCGGTTTCATCTTGAGGATCTAATGAAATTTCTGGCCATTCGGACAGCACATGGTTGATTGCCAGACCGATCGATTTATTAGCTGGTCTACCTGTAATTGACTGTGCAGCCGGATTAACCAAAACAACATATCCTTGTAGGTCAGTAACGATAATACTATCATCTAGGTTGTTGAAGACGTCATCAGATGCGCCTGTGGGAGAACGTTGTCGCCAGGCGCGGTATATAAAAAGGACTGCTATGAGAAGCGCTATTAGAAAGAGGAGCTCATAGAGCCAGGGCATCTTGAATCGATCAACTATCTCTAGCGGAGCTAGATAAGGTTATTATCATTGTGGATAAGATGACATTATATACTATCATTAACGAGATGGTGGCGGGAAAAAAGCACAACTAAAAGTTGTGTAAGGTGGATAATACGGCTTTGCTCTAGTAATAAAGGAAAGCTGGGAGCCGGGTTAATAAAAGGGAATTACCTTAAAAATTCTAAACGAGGGGTTATTGGTGTTATGTAGCCCAGGCTCACGTGTGTGTAACGAATAATTAAAAGGTGATGTTGTGTATTACCCTACTTCAACCCGATTCCGTCCACCCTGCTTGGCGGCATAGAGGGCCATATCCGCCCGATCAAGTAAAGAAGCCAGGTCAATGGTATCGGCGGTGGCTTTGGCAACACCCAGGCTAATAGTTATACGAAGGGAAGCCTCATCGATATCAAACGGAGCGTCAACCATACACAGGCGCAATCGCTCTGCCACGTTGGTCGCGACAAACAAGTCTGTTTCAGGTAGCAGGATAGTAAATTCATCTCCCCCATAACGACCAAAGATATCTATCTCCCGGATATTTTTACTAATTCGGTCGGATAATTGTCTGAGGACGCGGTCGCCATTCGCGTGACCATAGGTATCGTTGACGTTTTTAAAGAAATCAATGTCGAACATTATGGCTGATAACGGACGACCGAAGCGATGGCTGCGTTCGACTTCACGTCGACCAATCTCAAAAAATCCGCGCCGGTTGTAGATATTGGTCATTGAATCAGTAAGAGCTAACTTTTGAACTTCAGCGTGGAGTTGAGCATTACGGATGGCAGCGGTGGCGGTAGCTGCCAGACTCATTAATAAGCTTAGATCATCGTCTGTAAACGCTGATTTTTGGGAAGAATCCAGCGAGAGTGCTCCCAACACTTCGTTATTTTGGATTAATGGCGCAACAATAGCGGATTGTATAGCTCGTACCTCCGGAATTGTGCCTTCATACCGAATAGTGGGATCTTCCTGGACGTCGTTAAAAAGTAGAGCTTTGCGCTCACGAACAGCTTTAGCCACATAACCCTTGCTTCCAGCGAAATTAAACTTCTGGATTCGGCTATCGGTATACCCAATCACAGCCCGCATTTCCAACTGCCCGGTTTCACGTGCAGTCAGGTGGAGCATACCTTTTTCCCCAGCCGGGATAGCACTAACCGCTGAATCGAGGATTTTACTCAATAATGGCTCTAATTCCAGGGTTGTATGAAGAGCCGCAGTAGCAGAATTTAAAGCACTTAACTCCCGGGCGCGTTGAGCAGCGGCATTCTCGGCGCGTTTCCGCTCAGTTAGTTCATCGGTTAGACGTGCATTTGCTTCTGCTAATTGGTTCGTTCGC
>Ga0153916_10003840_pt1 | contig 11246 bp, 7 predicted proteins | sample Opewatmetagenome_FD_109642 | JGI IMG/M metagenome (GOLD analysis project Ga0153916, IMG submission 109642) | Freshwater wetland microbial communities from Ohio, USA - Open water 3 Core 3 Depth 4 metaG | ecosystem: Environmental > Aquatic > Freshwater > Wetlands | place: USA: Ohio, Lake Erie, Old...
CGAGGTCGGGCAGCATGTGCGGCATGAGGTTGTCCATGATCTTCGGCATCATCTCCGGCATTTGCTCCGCCATATAGTCCGGCATGGGAATCATCTGCCCGACCCGTTCGAGCATCGTGGGCATGACTTTGGGCATCATTCCGGGAAGAAGCCTGGGGAAGAGCACCGGAAAAAGGGGCTTCATCATCCCGAACATGGCGTCCCCCAGGACTCCCAGTTTCCCCATGAATCTCATCATCGGCCCCATCCCCAGGGGCATGGCCGCGAGCATCTCCGGCCACATCGTGTCCATCAAATCGGCAAATCCCCGCGGGCTCATCAGCGTGATCATCCCTTCGAAGACCGCCCACTGCCGAAGGGCCTCGGGAGTCGGGTCGGCAAAATTCTTTCCCAGCCCACGGCAGGCAAAAGCGGCCAAGTCATGGATTTCGACCGGGAGATTCTTCTTTTCCTTTGACACCCGCAGCTGGAACTCACAGCAGGGACAGAGAGCCAGGACAGCATCTGCCCGAACCTCCTCGGCCTCGTCCAGACGGGTCTTGCCCACGTCATGAGCGACCAGGGGATCTTTGATCAGTGTCAGGACGCTGCCGCAGCAGTGCGCGTCCTGATGGTGAAAAGGCATCTCGACGAACTCTACGCCAGGAATCGCCTTGATGACCTCGCGCGGCTCCTCGTATACACCCGAGACCCGGCCGATGTGGCAGGAATCATGCCAGGTCACCCGTCCCATGATCGGGTTGCGGAATTTGAACTCTCCTCCCCGGATTTTTTCGGCCACGAGTTCGCTGTAGTGCTTGGCCGTGATATTGTACTCGATCCCGAGCTTTTTGGCCCATTCCGGATAGGTATGGCGCCACATCATGTTGCAGGCCGGGCAGGAGCTGATCACCGTATCGGCCCCGGACGCCTTGACCGCCTTGATATTTTTGCGGACAACCTCCTCAAAAACGTCCCATTTCCCGGCCACGAGCATCGGGGTCCCGCAGCAGTTCTCGATGTTCCCGAGGTAGCTGAAATCGACGCCGGCGGCATCGAGAAGGGTCACGGACGCCTTACCGATATCGTTCTCGACATAGGAAGCCGTGCAGCCTGCAAAGTAGACATTCTTGCTTTTTGCGGCCGGGCCGTGTTTGGCCGCCAGTTCCTCGGGAAACCAGGCAGTCCTGTCTTTGCGGTAGCCCGCCCAAATGTTGCCCTCGGCCTCGACCGCAGCGGCCATCATCTCGAAGGGAGGGAAAGTCATCTTTTTGTCCTCATGGACCAGTTTGCCCCGAAGGGTCATCCAGCTTGGCTCGATCGGCAGCACAGCCGAACAGCGGAGATTGCAGAGCTCGCAGGTGGTGCAGACAAGAAATGTATCCACCATGAACTGGTCCCATTTGACCTTTCCTTCCAGGTACTGGCGCAACCAGTACCACTTGCCGCGGGGCGACTGGCTCTCCCAGCCGCGGCCATAGAACTGGTCGCATTCGTCGACACAGTAGCCGCACTGGGAACAGCCGTAAGCATACCAGGCCACGTCGCCGGGGATGTCCCGGACGGGTTCGGAGAGCCGCTCGCCGATCTGGGTGCTGACATTATTCCCAAACGGCCGGATCAAAGGCTCAAAAAAGCCGGCGAAGGTCAACATCTTGCTGACGAGCCTGCCGCCGAGGACTTTGTCCGGGTTCAAAATACGATTCTTGTCCACCTGCTTTTTGAACTGTTTGATCCGTTTGGCCTTTTCCTCGCCCATGATTTTCTTGATTTTGCCGCTAAAATAAAGGCCTGTGGCATAGGGCCGTCCGCCATGCTTCCTAGCGATTTTCATGATTGTCAGGACCAGCCCGTAAACGAAATTATAGGAAAATTTCCTCTGGTCGCTGGGGATGAACCCGAGGATGACGACCTCCGGTTTGCCCTCTTTTCCCCTTTTGATGATCACCCCTTCCTTGACCAGGGGCTGATTGACCTTGTCCTCGATCTCTTCCATCACCGCCCCCAGAGCTTCAAGAGGAACGACGACCTCGGCAGGGACAAGCGAGGGGCCGAGCCGCTTGACGATCATCAGTTTAAAGCGGTTCTCCCATTCGTGGTCTGCGATCTCCTGGCTTAAGACTTCGCCCTGGCAATTTTTCAGGATCTCGGGCAGCACGGGGACTATTTTCTGCCGGTCTGACTCCCGGAAAGCAAGAGTGGCGATGTAGGCGGCCGGAAGGATGACCTTATGCTCGGCGGGATGGCCGTGGTGAGTCCGGACCGGCGCCCTGTTCTTCATCTCCGCCATGCGCGGGTTGATGAAGACGACCGACCAGAGGGGAAGATCCCGGCTGACGAATTCCTCAAAGACCCTGGTGAGCTTATAGGCATCCGGGCAGGCGATGGCTAGCACTCCCAATTCGCCAATTTTCTGAACGCGCAGGGTGACCTGGGTGATAATGCCCGTCGTCCCTTCGGCATCGGCGATAACATCGAGGTCCTTGTCTTCAAATTCTTTGATTTCTCCTGAAGGCAGGGCCACTCGCGCCTTGACCACATTCTCCCGGAACCAGCCGTACTCGTACGAGCCGATGCCGGCTCCGCCCTGGGCCAGCCAGCCGCCGGCCGAAGACGAAGGATAGCTGGTTGGATAAAGCCGCAGAGTCAGCCCTTCCGGCTTGAGCTTGCGGTCGAGCTGCTCCCAGGTGATGCCGGGCTCGACCGTGACTATTTCTTTATCGACATCGACGGCGAGGACCTTCTTCATCCGGAAAAAATCAACGACGAGGCCTTTGCGAGTGGGAATGATCCCGCCGTAGCCGGACGAACCCTTTCCCCGCGGAACAAGCGGAACATTCCTGGCTGAAGCCCAGCGCGCCAGGAGCGCCACCTCGGCCTCTGTTTCCGGCTGGACGATGGCATCCGGGATGGTCTTCCCGATCAGCGGCTTGAAGAGGCTGGGCATGGCGGCGATATCGTGACTATAAAGGATGCGTTCATTCGGGTTGAAATTGACCCTCGGGCCGAATTTGTCCTCCAGCCACTTTCTGTTCTCCTTGCTTAACTGACTCATGGGGATACCTCTAACCAAATATATTAGTCCATCGTGCGTCCATTTTATTGGAAAATAGCAATTCCTTGCTAATTGCTTAGCCTAGTAATTTTATAAGTTTAATAGATTTTTTTCAAGCGGACGCCGCTTTAAAAACCTCCTCCAGAAGAGTGGCCCGCTTGATTCTGTCCTCCTGCGGGAAAACGCCGATGCCCGGCCCCTCGGGCACACGGATTGTCCCGTCCTGGCCGAGCTCTATGGCAGGTTCAATCAGGTCCTCCCGATAATACCGTTTGCTCGCCGAGAGGTCGTTGGGCAGCTTGAAGTTGGGGAGCGAGGCGAGATGAAGATTGTGGGCCCGGCCGATGCCTGACTCGAGCATCCCGCCGCACCACACGGGAATCTGCTGCGACCGGCAAAAATCATGGATCTTGCGGGCCTCGATGATTCCGCCGACGCGGCCGACCTTGATGTTGATGATCCGGCAACTTCCCATCTCCAGGGCCTGGCGGGCGGAATCGGCCGAAATCACGCTCTCATCCAGACAGAGCGGCGTTTTTATTTCATTTTGCAGACGGCTGTGGTCCCAGAGGTCATACGGCGGGAAAGGTTGTTCGAGCATCAGGAGGTTGAATTCGTCCAAATTCTTGAGCGTCTCTCTATCGGCAAGGCTGTAAGCTCCGTTTGCATCCGCCTGAAGGAGCATGTTCGGAAAGCGCCGGCGGACCTCTTTTGTTGTCGCCACATCCCAGCCCGGCTTGATCTTGATCTTGACCCTGATATAGCCGTCCTTCAAGAAAGAATCGATCCGTTCCAGGAGAGCGGCGACCGTGTCCTCGATCCCGACGCTCACACCGGCCGGGATGGCGATCTTCGTCCCCCCATAGACTTTCCAAAGCGGCAGGTGCTCCTTTTTCGCCTGCAGGTCCCAGAGGGCCAGCTCCAGGCCCGCTTTGGCCATGGGATGGCCGCGGAATTTGCCGACCTCCCTGTAAAAGTCGGTGGGGTTCAGGACGTTTTTCTCCAGGACCAATGGGATCAGATACTCCCTTAGGATCGTCCGGGCTGTGGCGGTCGTTTCATAGCTGTAAAGAGGGGCAGAGCTTGCCACAACTTCGCCATATCCGCACAGGCCGTCGGCATAAACCTTGAGGATGATGAAGTTCCGGCCTTGCTCACGGCCCAGGCTGGTCTCAAAAAAATGGACATAGGGGAGGTGCAAGACCGCGAGCTCAACGCGTTCGACCCTCATTTTTTTTATCTCCACTTCGACGTTACCATAGCCACGCAGATGAAATCAAGACAAGGAGGGAATCAGGGGAAAAGAGGGCTAAATCAGCCGGATCCCTTTTCTCAGGGCCAATTTCTTGTAAAGGTCGATGACCTGCCCGGCTACGGCTTCGATGGAAAATTTCTGGTGGACGACCTCATATCCTTCTTCTCCCAAACGCGCGGCCAAGTCTCGATCGTTATAAAGGGTCAAGATCGCCTGGGCCAAGGCCGCAGAGTCGCGCGGCGGCACCAGAAGGCCGGTTTTCTGATGGATAACCACATCGGGAATTCCGCCCGTCTGTGTCGCCACGACAGGAAGACGGCAGGCCATGGCGTCGAGCAAGGAGGTTCCCAGGCCCTCGCGGTAAGAGGACAGGACGAATAGATCAAGCGAGGCGAGTATCCGGGGCACGTCCTCGCGGAATCCAAGGAAAAAGACCATATCGTCGACCCCCAGCTCGTGCGCCTGTCTGTCCAGTTCGAGCTCGAGCGGCCCCGTCCCGACAATAATAACTTTTATTTTCGGGGCCTGCTCTCTCAATATCCTCGAGGCCTGGATGAGGAAGGTATGGCCTTTGGCGTCTTCGAGCGCAGCGACGATCCCGACCAGATAATTGTCCGGGGCAAAGGAGAATTCCCGGCGCAGAAAATCGCGGGAGGCCACCTCCTCAAATGGTGAGAAATCGATGCCGGAGGGGATGACATGAATTAGAGAGGAGGGAATGTCAGAATCGAGCAGGACCTTTTTCACGCCTTCGGAGATAGCTATGATGGCGTCCACGTCCCTGGTGTATTTGCGGTAAGAGAAGGAGCTGTCCTTCAGGGGGAATTCCACGCGCCGGGAAATGAACCGGAGAGGGACACCGGCGCGGCGCGCCGCGGTCGCTCCGATGGCGACCCCATGGGCGTCGTGAAAATGGGCCAGGCGGCACTTGCGCCGTTTCATCTCCCGGCTCAGGCGGAAGACGGCCCAGAGGTCGACCTCACTTTTCATCCTCAAGGGAAAAACTTCGAGCCCGGCCTCGACGGCCTTTTGGTGGAGGGGGCTTTCGGGCTGCGCGACCAAGAGGACACGATAGCCCTCTTTCTGGAGCTCTCTCGCTAGAAAAAGAGCCTGCCTCTGACCGCCCCGCCATTCTTTGCCCGCGTCAATATGGAAAAGGGTCAATCCGTTCTCCTTTTTTCCAGATCTCCCTCAATTTGGCGTAGCGGACGAAGATACCGTAGCCGGTCAGGACAGAGATGACCAGCCCGGCGAACCCGTCGAGGAAGCCCCGCTTCCAGACATACGCCCTGAGGAACCTGAAAAAAGGCAAAAAGAGCAGGTGGTACCAACGGCACTTTTTCTGCTGGGCATAGAGTTTTTGTGCTCCCAGGTCCGAGAATTGATTGATCCGGGCGAGATGCTCGGCAATGTTCCGGTAGGTGAAATGATGGAGGGAGCCCGTGAGCTTTCCGACAGGACCTTCGACCACGAGCTTTTCGTGGACGTACTCCCCTTCCCAATGGGCTTTGTCTTTGCGGAAAAGCCGGAGCTTTCGGTCGGGGCGCCAGCCCGAATGGCGGATCCATCTTCCCAGATAAAAGACCTGCCGGGGGATGGAAAAACAAGCGCAGTCAGGTTCGGTTTTTTTCAGGTCCTCGAGCTCGGCGCAGAGTTCAGGTGAAACTCTCTCGTCGGCATCAAGCGACAAAATCCAGGGGTGCGAAGCCTTGCTGTTGGCAAAGTTCTTCTGGTCGGCGAAATTTGTCCAGGCGCGCTCGAAAAGGCGGTCGGTATATTTCTTGGCGATCTTGACGGTGTTATCCGTGCTAAAGCTGTCAACCACAACGATTTCCGAGGCCACGCCGGCGACGCTCTGGAGGGCTCCTTCCAGGCTCTTTTCTTCATTATGGGTGATGATGACGGCCGATATTTCCATTGGTGTCATAATAGCACAGCCCTTATTGCCTTGACAAACGGGGACAAGTTTAATATTCATCCTTCAGATGGCAAGAAAGTTCCTGTTCCCTTATCTGCTTCTCTTTCTCCTCTTTGCCGTTCTCTCCGGCGTCTTTTTCTCTTTGCTGCGGCAAGCTCCGCATTTGACCATCGCAAACCATGTGTTCAACCCCGTCGCGGCCTCTGCCGCCCTGATGACCGGCGTCTTTTTCCTTTTTCTTGTTGGCCTCTGGATTCTGTATTCCAGGCTTTTATCTTCGGCTCTGTCCCTGAATTATGAGGATGTCCTGGCCGGGGACTTCCTCACGTTCCTCCCGCTGCTTTTCTTCAGCCTGACCCCTTTAATCCTCCGTCACTATATCAACGCGGGGGATCTCCAGGCGCGGTTGAAACTGTTCGCTCTGGGCGTGGGGCTGGCGGTTATTTACCTCAAGCTCATTCAAATCCGGGGCTGGGAAAGGGCCAAAGCCTCACCCTGGCAAAAATGGGCCGGATGGTTCTCCGGACTCACGCTCAGAAAAAAACTTGTCCTCCTCTTTTTTGTGGCGCTCCTATTTTTCAACGCCGGGACGGCGCTCCTGACCTGGGGAGGCCTGACGACCGCAGGAGATGAACCCCATTATCTCCTGATCACGCAGAGCCTGCTTCAAGACAGGGACTTTGACCTGGCGAACAACTACGCCCAGCGGGATTATGAAAGGTACATGATGTTCGAGGGGAAGCTCACATCCCACGTCGTCCCAGGGAAAAAACCGGGAAGTCAGTATTCTTTCCATTCTCCGGGGATCGCCATCCTCTTGCTTCCTTTCTACAGCCTCGGGACGCTGTTCAAGGGCAAGGGGATGATCTTTATCATCCGCTCGGGGATGAGTCTCTTTGGAGCGCTATTCGCCCTTCAGGTATACCTTTATGCCCGGAGCGAATGGCAAAAAGAGGGCCTGGCCGTGTGGCTTTGGTTCCTGACGAGCTTCAGCATCCCGGTTTTCTTCTATTCGATCCATGTTTATCCGGAAATCGTGGTTGCTCTCTTGTCCTTGACGGTTTTCCGGGTTTTTCGATTTTCTACCGCGCTTTCCTGGCCAAAGCTTCTTTGCTCGAGCCTTTTCCTCGGCTCTTTCATCTGGTTCCATGCTTTGAAATACATTCCCCTCTTTGTTCCTTTGTTGGTCTATTGTCTCTGGTCAGGTATTAAAAAATTCCGGCCGCGCTCAAAGCTCATCATTTTTGTTGCTGTTCCCGCCCTGATCTTCGTTCTTTACCTGATTTTTCAGCGCGCGCTCTACGGGACGTATTCCCTTTCCGCCGTCTCATGGGCCCAGCCCATGACCCAGGAAAGCCCTCTCCAGTTTGTGAAGAACCTCCTCCTCAATATTCCATTCCGTTACCGTGCCGAAACCTTGGCCGGCTATTTTTTTGACCAGAGGGACGGACTTCTTCTCTATGCACCGATCTATTTCTTTGCCCTGCTCGGCGCCTGGGAAATGTTCAAAAGAAAGCGGCGCGATTTCCTGCTCCTCGTCGCGTTGACAGCGCCCTATGTGCTCACCTCGGCATTCCTTACCCAGAGAACGGGATACGCCCCTCAGGCCAGGCCGCTGGTTGCCGTGGTCTGGGCGATGATCATCCTGCTGGGATACTTTCTCGGGCAGAACCAGAAAAAAATGTTTTCCGCTCTCTTCAACTTCGCAGCCGCCGCAAGCTTCCTCTTTGTTATTCTGCTGCTCAAGCATCCCTTGAACCTCTACCAGGAAACCACGCGGGGGATTGAAGAACGGGGCGGCGGTCTTTTTTACCTGTTGAGCAACATCCGCTTTCGGCTTCCCGATTTCTTGCCCTCGTTCATTAAGGTGGAAGACTGGCGCTGGCTTCCCAATTTCATCTGGCTGGGGGCGACGGGCTTGTTTGTTGTTGTCTACATGATGATGAAAAGGCGGACGTTTTCCCGGAAGTTTTCCTATCATCTTCTCCTGGTCCTCGCCGGGATGCTCATTTTTTTTGTCTGGATCGTGCTCTTTCCGCGGAAGGTTTTGCTCAACCCCGTGAGAACCGCCTTTCCCTCTGGGGAGAGAGTGACTTTCTATTCTCTGTCTCGGTCATCGAGTTTGAGCGGGCCTGGAAGATTCCAGCTTCGCGAGGACAACCGTACCTATCGGTTCAATTTTACGGCGCCGCGGTCACTCGATAAGTTGAGGATCTCTTTTGGGTCAGCCCGGGGCAATTATGCCTGCGAAATCAAGATATTTGATGTCCCCTATTATCGCGGAGAAACAGCTGGAGAAATCAAGAACCTGGACCTTTTTGAACCGCCTCGATACCGGCTGGGGGAAAGGGACTACTACGAGCTGACCTTGGACTTGGGAAAAGGAGATGAAGTCCAAACCGAGCTCTACCCTTTTGTCTTCCAGGTCGATTTTTCGAATCAGCTGAACTGAGCGGACTTGATGATTCCCTTTTTGTGAAGCTTGAACTTGATCAGCATCTTGAGGATGGAAAATCCGTAGACGACGCTCCTCAGAAAACCGATTTTGGAGGCTTCCTCAAAATAGCGGGTCTCGATCGCGATTTCCCTGATCCGGAGATTATGGATGACTCCCTGGGCGATGATCTCCGAGTCAAAGACAAAATCATCGGAGTCCAATTCAAACTTTACGGTCTCCAGGAATTTTCGCGAGTAGGCCCGCAATCCCGAGTGGTATTCGGTGAGATACATATAGAAGACGGCGTTCTCCAGGGCCGTGAGAAAGATGTTGCCCAGGTATTTCCATTTGGGCATCCCCCCTTCGAGCGGCCTTCCCCCCAACATTCTTGACCCGAACACCGCGTCGCACACCTCATCACGGAGCGGCAGGATCAGCTTGGGGATGACCTTGGGGTCATATTGATGGTCGGGATGGACCATGACCATGATGTCTCCGCCGAGCTTGAGCGCTTCGCGGTAGCAGGTTTTTTGATTGGCGCCGTAACCCTTGTTCTTCTGGTGCGCGAACACCCGGATTCCGAGACTGCGGGCGAGCTCAACGGTCCGGTCACGACTCCCATCGTCGGTCAGGATAATCTCATCCACCCAGTCCTTGGGGATATCCCTGTAGGTTCGCTCCAGCGTTTTTTCGGCATTGTAGGCCGGCATGACAACGATCACTTTTTTAGTTCGTTCCCCGGCCATCCCCACGCCTCGAGATGTCACTTAGACCATGTCCAAAAGAATCAAGGGAGAAGAATCAGCTCCGCTACCAGGGCAGCACCTTGAACCCGGCCTCCTCCTTGAGTTTAGTCAGGAACGCCCCGTAGGCGTCTCTCTGTTTCGCCTGCTTGATTTGGGCTTCAAGCTCGGGCCGCATTTGATCCATGGGCCGGGTCTCCCCTTTTCTCTCGACCACGAGAATGATGTGGTAGCCGTATTGGGTTTCGACGATGTCGCTGATCTGGCCGATGGGAACCGAAAAGGCCGCGTCCTCAAACGGCTTGACCATTTGTCCCCGGCCAAAGTTCTCGTACAAGCCGCCCTTCTCCTTGGAGCCGGGGTCTTCAGAATATTGCCTGGCCAGCGCAGCGAAATCCTCTCCTTTCCTGGCCCGGGCCAGGATGTCTTCCATCTTTCTGCGGATCTCGAGTTTTTCCTGGTCGTTTTTTCCTTGAGTAGGGAGCAGGATGTGGCGCACCGTGGCGGTCTTGTCCTGGCTGTAGGCCTTCTGGATCTCATCTTCAGAGACGGCGGTTTGCCCGGCCAGAGCGCTCTGGAGATATTTTTCAATGGTCAAACTGTCCCTGATGGAATTTCTCACATAGTCAATAGAGATGCCGGCGCCGGCCAAGACGTCCAGGAATTTTTTTTCATCGCCGGCGCGGCTGTATTGCTCTTGCATGGCTTTATCCAGTTCCTCGGAAGAAACCTGCGTTTTGGAAGCGCTGGCGGCGTTGAGCAGGAGTTTCCTCTCCCCGAGCTGGACAGCGCTTTGCTCCATGGCCTGCTTGAGCTGGGCCGCATCCATCTGTTTCAGCTGGGCGGCCCGGCTGCCCATGTTGTCCTGGACGGCTTGAAGAACATCGCCGGTGGTGATCTCGAATGCCTTGGCCGAAACCAGGACTGTAGTTGTGGCCGGGTCCAGCGCGGGAAGAACCTTGGAGAGCTCTTTGGCCAGGTCGTAGGCAGGCGTGCCCTCTTTAAGATGGGTTTTTTCGACCTTCCGGGAGCAGCCGATAAAAAGAACCGCAAGGATCAGGCAAAGAATCAAGGCCTGTTTCATCTCAATCTCCTTTATCCAGAGAGGTAGCGGCTAGTAAAGCACATCGGGAGAATTATTACAAATGATAAGTGGATTTCATGAACTTGAAGATTGACCAGCTATTTCTTCGGAGAGGTCATCATCTCTTTTTTAAGCAGAACTTCATAGATCTCGCGGACAGGGGCGATCGTGAAGAAATTGACAAATTTAGCGACTTGCTCTTGGAAAAAGCGATTCTCTTCACTGGCCAGCAGGGACTCTTCGGTCGTCCAGAAAGTGATGGCCATCCCTTCCCCTGTCTTCGGGTTGGTCATGTAAAAGGCCCCCTCAAACCCTTTCTGCTTTTTGCATAACGGAAGCACATTTTTTTTAAATAAGTTCGAGGCCTCTTTGATCTTGTTTTTTTTAAGCTGCATTCTTAGGGCACGAACGAACATTTTGTCCCCCTCCTTATTGACTCGATTCTAGCCATGATATCAAACCCGAACAGCCATGAGCCGGATTCACAAGATTATATTAAGCCAAAACCAACCCAATTTCAAAGGGGCCCTCTGTCTTTAGGACGATCTATTGGACCCATTCTCGCCCGGTTTGAATGTCTTGAACTTCACTGGAAGCGCCGCGTTCTTCCGCCAGAATTTGATCTCGGTAACTTTATAGATGTTCCGCTTGCGGACGCTGAGGATACCAACCACGCGGTCCTTGTCCCAATACTGGTAATCGTGAGAGGAGATGGTCGGCGGCGCCTGAGGATGAGAATGGATCGACCCGATATAATCGAGCTCGCTCGCGGCGA